>JGI12635J15846_10001024_pt1 | contig 24488 bp, 16 predicted proteins | sample BlaSpr_A8_OM2_M2_FD_15846 | JGI IMG/M metagenome (IMG submission 15846) | reverse complement strand
GGTCCATGCGAATCCGAACCGGGGAGCGAAATCATCGAGGGGCGGATTGCTGGCGGGCCCCGAGTCCGTCGAGCGGCGCACCACCCCTACCGGAAGGGGGCCCGCATAATTGTTGGGCACCGTGTATCCGACGTAGGTGCCTCCGGGAGGTGGAATAGGAACAAGAGCCGCCAAGCTGTTAAAAATGTTTCCGAATGTCGGCAAAGTGTCATACAAATTTCCAATATATTCCCAACGCAAACCCAGATTTAGAGTCAGGCGATTGTTCACTTTGTAGTCGTCCTGAGCGAACAGCTGAGCGTTTTTCGTTCGCCCCTGATGCACCAGCGCGTTNGCAGGAGGCGGCCCGATGCGGGCAAAGTCAAACAGCGTATTGCTGAATCCGAAGGGACTGCCGTTCTGGGCGGCGGTTTCACCGATCAGAAAGTCGTCGAAGGTCTGAAATTCGGTGAGCCCGCGAGCGAAGCCCGGCGCATCCACGTCCCATTTGTTGATATCCCACACCGCGCCAAAGCGGAAGGAATGCCGTTTGTGAACGTAGGAGACCTGATCGGAGAACTGTATTGTATCGTCCAGGCTGTAGTAGTCGTTCTGGAGGCTGCCAAGCGTAGAGAAAAGGCCGTTTATTGCGATCCCAGGAGGATTAGGGGTGATCGTGCTCATGCCGATATCGGAACTGGGAAAAAGATTCTCCGAGGTGTTGTGGCCCCAGACCCGGGTGTACCCGAAGCGGGCTTCATTGACCAGATTGTTCGAGAGCAGGGTGGTCAGTTTCAGTGTGGCATTGTGGTTCTTGAAGATGACATTGGCTCCGTAACCCGGCACGGTATCTCCGTTGAAGGGGAGCGTTTCGGGATCGTAGGAGTAAAAATACCGCTCCGAGAGGGTATTTTTCTTGTTGATCACGTAATCGGTGTTGATCAGAAACTGGTCCTCGCGGAAATCGGCAGGTATGCTGAACGAGGATTGTCCGATCAGCGCTCCTTGTGAAGTCGTGGAAACATTCTGCGGGGTTGGAATTACGTAGGTTCCGTCCGGCAGCTTCTTTTGCAAAAGCGCGAGGGCCACGGGATTGATATTGGAACCATCGCACGCGACCTGGACCCCGCCGGCAAATGTCTCGTAAGCCGCCTGACTGGCCGCGGGTTTGTTGGCAGGGCAAAACTCCGACCCGATGGTGGCTGCCGAACGGTCGTTGGTCAGCGCCGGCAGGCTTACGGTGGACAGCGCGTTGGTCGTCAGCCCGTTCCTCTGCCGCGTTCCTTGGTAAGAACCAAAGAAAAAGAGTTTCTCCTTCTTGATCGGCCCTCCGAACGTTCCCCCGAATTGGTTTTGCTTGAGCACCGGACGATCCTGATGATTCAGCTTGCGAAAGAAATCGTTGGCGTTGAAAACGTCGTTCCGCAAGAACTCGAAAGCGCTTCCGTGAAACTCATTGGTGCCGGATTTGGTCACCACATTCACCGCCCCTCCGGGACTGCGCCCAAAGGAAGCATCGAATTGTGCGGTTTGCACTTTGAATTCAGCGATCGCATCAGGGTTGACGATGGCGATCCCACCTGTCTGACCCGCTCCCTGGTCTCCGGCGGCGTTTGCGACCCAGTTGCTGGCCTGGCTTCCGTCCATCATGTAGGTGTTGGCCGACGCTCCATTGCCATTCACATTCATGTCCTGCGAACCTCGGCCCAGGTTCGCAGCGTTGTTCACGTTGCTCACGACACCGGAAGAAAGCGAAAGAATCTGTGTGTAATTGCGGGTCGTCAGGGGAATCGCGTTGACCGACTGGTTGTTGACCAGCGTACCCAGAGTGGAGTCCTCGGTTTGCACTGTTTGTGCGGTACTTTCTACCGTGACCTGTTGCTCCGATTTTCCAATCGGCAGGTTGACGTCGCGCACCTCGGTTTCCGTAACGTTGATGACGATCGACACCACGGCGACGGTCTGAAACCCTGCTTTCGACACCTTCATGGAGTATTCGCCCGGCGCCAGGGGCACGAACTTATATTCGCCGTCCGCTGTGGTTATTTTTGTGACCACCTGCTGGGTCGCCGCATTCATCAGAGAAATGGTGGCGTCGGCCACGGCCCCGCCCGAAGGGTCGGTGACCGTTCCCGTTAGGGCCCCGGTTGAGGACGATTGGCCCCAAGCTGGCTGTGCTGCGCTACCAAGACTTGCTAGACAGACTCCCAGCAGAAGAACCTGAAGTTTTGACCTCATCCCACTTCCTCCCCGCCTTCGTCTATCTTCTGTTGCACAATGCCGTGCTGCCCGATTGACGACCGGCGCATTCTTAGCGAATGCCCGCAATACGCTTTGGAACATCCAAGTTGCTGTTTCCGACAAGCTGAGAGTGCGGCCGTGTCGAAAGGTGGGTCCCCGGCGTCCCACCATGGCGATTCATCAAATCAAAAAAATGAATTACCGCGGAGGTTGATACACCCTCGTTCCAAAGCGTGTCAATTTACGCAGAGGATCCAACCGCCCACTTTGTTCTAGGCCGAAATGTCACAGTGGAGCCGTCAGATCACCGAGGTTTTTGTACGCAAACCAGCATTTCGTTTTGAGCGCGTGCGCGCGTTCGCCGTGCCGGAGCTGACTGGTCACGCTGTCCATCTTTGCTTTCTGCGAGAGGAAGTTTCGTCGATCATTCCGAGGGTCTTTGTGGTTTTACGGCAAATAACAGAAAAAAGGCGGCCAAGGAAATGGCCCCGGCTGCGAAAAAAGCCCAGCGGTATTCGCCGCGCGTCACAAATACATAACTTGCAATCATTGGACCAAGTACTCCGGCGATACCCCATGCCAAGATAAGAATTCCATAATTTAGGCCCAAATATCGCGTGCCGTAAAAGTCCGCACTCGTCGAAGCATAGACCGATAGCTGCGTTCCGTAGCAGTAGTACACCGCGCCGAGTGCGAGGTAGAGCAGCAAGAGGTGTTCCCGGCCGAAGAAAAGCGCGGGCATGGCCACGGCAGAAATCAACAGCACGATGCACAACGTCTTCAGGCGGCCAATGTGGTCAGACACCCATCCCGAGAGAATTCGCCCGGCGGTGTTCCCGATGGCTCCGACGATAATCGCGAAAGACCCCACCGATGGCGCGTGGCCGGATGCGCGCACAAACGGAACCAATTGACTGATCACCATGACCCCGGCGGTTGTGCCCAAACAGTACCCGATCCAGAGCGTCCAGAACTGCGGCATGCGGATCATGCGCGACGTGGGAACGTCCGCATTTCGAGGCCCAGGAGGTTTTCCGGAACTCGGTGACCGGTCCGGAGGTTGGTAACCTTCCGGGGGATTCTTCACCAGCCAGGTGGCCAGCAGCATCATCAAAAAGAAGATGATGGAAAAGGCCCGAAACGTTTCGCGCCAGCCTATTACGACAATCAGCTTGGAAGCCAGCGGGCCGAAAACACCGGAGCCCGCGCCATAACCACCAACCATCAGTCCGACAATGAGACCGCGCTTGTCAGGAAACCACTTCGAGCCTACGGCCATCGGCACCACATAAGCGAAGCCGTTGCCTGCTCCGACGCAGAGCCCAATGGCAACGTAAAACATCGTCAGCGAGTTGGTTTTGGCGGCCAGGAAAAAGCCAAAACTGAACAGCACCGTTCCGATTGCGGCCACCAGCCGGGGCCCCCGGCGATCCTGGAGGTATCCCCCAATCACAAACCAGAACGAAATCATGACAAATCCCAGCGTGGTTGCTAAAGACGTCTGGGCTCGTGACCATCCAAATTCCTTCTCAATCGGAAGCAGGAATGCGCTCACAGCATAAAACGTGCCGAGCGACATGTTCAGAAGAAACCCACCCAGCACGATGGGCCAGCGCCGCACAGGCGAGCGCACGTGCTGAAAATCTCCGCTTAACGGCAGTTGTACGGTATTCATAGAATGATTGTTTTTCCCGAGACCGGTCGATGAACGGCGTTCCCTCCGGACGGGTTTTGGGAGCCCCAACCGCAGCCTCAAGGAAGGCGTCGAGATCTGTCAAGGTGCCGAGATTTCGAGGCAGGTTGTTTCGTACTAGGTCAGGGGTGCCTAACTTACGCGGCCCGATGCCATCACCGTGTTTTTCGCCGCGACAAAAGCCGTGCTCTCGATCTATTCGATGACCGCTCAGTGCCCCAAGCGGGTTCTTCGCCTGCCAGACCAGTTGCGCCGGGATTTCGCCTTTACCGGCTCGATCTTGGGTTTCCGTTCTGGTCTTTCTACGGGTTCCGAGGTTTCGCTCGAAGTAGAAATCTCGGTTTCGAGCAGGCCTAGTCGCGCCAGCACTTTGCGGACTTTTCTCGGAGAAATGGACAGTCGCGCGGCCACCCGGGATACTTTCTTTCGTTCCTGCTCCCAGGCGCGCGGAATCACAAGACTCGCAAACTCATCCTCCAATTGACGGAACGTTTTTTCTCCGATCTCTCCCTGCGCCCATTGCATGAGTTTCGATTCAAGCGTGGCGTTCTCCATGAGACGCCTTCTGAGAATCTGAAAATCGCTCCAGAGATAGTCGCGTACGCCCGGTTCGATGTACGTCGCGGCCTTCTCCATAGCTTCCTGGGCGCGCTCCTTGTCACCAAAGAATGCATTCGACATGGTCAAGCCGTACCAGGTATATACCGTGGCCAGCAGGCGACGATCCTGCGTTTGTCCGGCCAGTTCCACGGCGTCACGCGCGTAATCCTGGGCGCTGATGGCATGGTTGGCCCATCCTTCGACTTCCTCCTCGACGCGGGCGTTCTCCACCATGCATTGCGCTTTTCTCGCAGACGCCATCAATATGAAATCCTGTTTGGGCTGTGCCGCTGCGTAGCCCTTCTTGGCCTCTTCTGCGGCCGTGTCCAACTCACCAGTGTCCAGGTGCAGGTAGGCCCGACACAAGTGAACGCGGGCGATTCCTCGCGTATGCGGACTCTGCCGGTAGATCTGCTCCGCTTTGTTCAGATCTTCGTGAATCACCGCGTAGGACTTTGACAACTCCTTGACCAAAACGACCCGGTCAGGCCCGAGTTGACGATCCTTCTGGCGCGAGTCGCGGGGCACCTCGATATTGCGTCGAAAATGGCGGGCCACCTGGATTCTGGTGAAGGACACGTCCACAATCGCGCGCGCCACATTGCTCTGCATCGACTCACTTTTCTGAAAATGATTGATGGCGCGGCTGTAGTGCTCAATCGCCTGTCCGTAGCGCAACTCACGCTGCAGAATGCGCCCGTACGTCGATTGAATGTGTCCGAGAGTGGAGTAATCGTCGGTCTTGATCAAAATGGACTCAGCGGCCCGCAGTTTCCTGAGGGCCTGTTGGGAATCTCCATTTTCAAACAAAATCAAGCTTTCCAGCACGCGCGCGGGAACCTCATTCTGCGCGTGGCCATGCGCCGCCTGAATTTCCAGCGCTTGCTTCACGTGATGTAAGGCGTTTTCGTACTGACCTTTCTTGCGCTGGCATCGGGCCTTCCAATAGTTGGCAATGGCAAGCACTTCCCAGGCTCTGGTCTCCGCGGCGATTTTCAGCACCACATCAAAGTGTTCGATCGCGGAGTCTAGTATCTCCTCGCTCATGGCCACCATGCCCTCGGCCATGCGGACGTGCACGTACTCCGATATCTTCAGGTCGCAACGCGACTCATGATCATAGGTTGCCAGCAGACGCTTCACCAAGTTGGCGTGCCCGTAACCGATGTCGCACCATTGCGCCAGGCTGCCTAGGAATGCGGCGGCATTCTCAAGCGAAGGGCTGAAGGCCGCCAGGATTTGCTCGATATTCGCCAGCCGGTCCATGCCGTGTTGGATTCGACGAGAATCGATATCCCGGCTGAGGGTGCTCAACAGTTCTTGCGGAATCACAGCGAGTTTGGCGATTGACATGGCCGTAGCACCTGTTTCTTTTCCCGAAGCGAATCCTATCACGCAACCCAGGCCTACACGAGAGAGCGCGCGCAAACATCCTACAGGGCCGGAAGCAGAAATCCCCCGTCGACCACGATATTCTGTCCGGTGATATAGGAAGAGCTATCGGAAGCGAGAAACAGCGCTACCTCGGCAACTTCGCGCGGCTGGCCAATTCGCGCCACAGGCTGTTTGGAAAAGCGATCCACGTTGCGTTCGTCGTCTTCCCAATAGTACTCACTCAAAGCGGTTTGTATCAGTCCTGGAGAGATGGCGTTCACGCGGACGCCGCTGGAGCCCAGTTCCAGGGCGTATACCTCGGTCATCATGATCAGCGCGGCTTTTGTCGCGCTGTAGAGAAGACCGTGCAATTGCGGTCGCAGCCCAGAAACCGACGCCATGTTGATGATCGAACCGCTGCCCCGCTCGCACATGCCGGGCGCCGCCAGCTTGATGAGGCGAAATGCGCTCTTCAGGTTTACCTCAATCATTTTGTCGAACTTGCCGTCATCGACGTCCAGACATGGTCCCTGGGCGACATTGGTTCCGGCGTTGTTCACCAGGATGTCAATTCGCCCTAAACTCTCGAGGACAGTTTCCACCATTCGCTTCAAATCGTCGGGACGTCCAACGTGACAAGCGATAGGCACCGCTTGCGAGCCCACCTCTTTGGCGACCTCGTCGAGGGTAGCCTGATTTCGGCCGCAAATGACGACACGAGCTCCTTCACGGACAAAGGATTCCGCAATCGACCTCCCGATTCCACGGCTCGCGCCGGTCACCAGCGCAACCTTGTTATTCAGCAGACCCGCCGACGGGCTCATTGCCGACCGCTCGTTGCGCGACGGAATTGCACGAATTGGGTCAACTGTCTTGGTCATCTGCAACGTCCCGCCGCTTAGTCGGCCGCCTGCTCGACCGGAACGTTCAGCCCGGCGAGCTGCAGCGCCAGGTTGACCGCACGTCTGGAATCGTAGGCCCGCAGCATCGCCATTTTCTCGGCTTCGAGGGAACCTTCGGCGTGAATGGCCAGCACCGCCTGATAGCCCCCGTACGCGCGCGCGGTGATCTCGCTGATGACATTCAGCAAAGGCAAGCGCCGTTCCGCCGGCCAAGCCGCTGCAAAGTACTTCTCCAGCACCGGACGGATCAAGGGCGATTCCCAATCCGCCGTGGCCGGCCCGGTCACGAGCAGTCCGCCGGCCAGATCCTGCACAATTTCAATCGCGCGGTGGAAATCCCTGGCGAATGTCCATTTCGCAAGATTGGTCGTGAATACGTCGGGGAAGGCGACACCATGTTCCACTTCGCAGCGCATAGCCGCCAGCTGAGCCAGTCCGCGTACGGTTTCCGCATACCCCCCAAGCCAGGTCAGTTTATCTCGAACGTGACCAGCCTTCTCAATCCCGTTTGCTTGGGCAATGGTAATTCCAAGACCAACCAGCGCATCGAGAAGGGGAAGCTTGTAGCTCACCGCCGTGTAACGGTGAAATTCCACAAAGGCTAGCGCCGCAGCTCCCGCCAGATCGGGACGGTCGTGAAAAAATACGCGTTCCCAGGGCACAAAGACGTCGTCAAAAACCGTGAGCGTTTCCACCATCTTGTGCTCGGTAGAAATCGGGTGGGTGAACGCTTCATTCGAACCGTGAAGAAAGTCCGAGGTATACATGCGAAGCCCTGGTGTCGCTGCGGGAACGGCGAAGGCTACCGACCACGGTTCATCGCCTGCCGTCATGCTGCGGCTCGGAAGCACGATCACTTCGTCCACATACGGTGTGCACGAAGTGTGGACCTTGGCCCCCCGTACCACAATTCCCCCGGGGCGTTCCTCTACGACGCGCACGTAAACGTCCGGGTCGGACTGTTCGGACGGACGCTTGCTGCGATCCCCTTTCACGTCGGTTTGGGCGACCGCCAACGCCAAATCTTTGTCGCGACAGGAAAGATAGAACGCTTCCAGGCGCTTCATTCCCTGCGCTTCGTGTTTGCGGGCGAGCACGCGCTTGAGCGCGAACAGCGCGTCGGTGCCGATTTCCTTTATCAGGATAACCAGGGTAGCGCCCAACTCGGTTCCCAATTCGATCAGCTTGGTGCGATCGAGCAGGTCTTGCGTGTGCCTTGGAATCCGATAGTACGCGGAATACTCCTCGCCGCGTTCGGACTGGATCGCGATGTCCTTGTATCTGGGATCTTCGGCGAGCTGAAAATCGATCGCCGCGTGGCGCGCCGCCACTCCCAGCTCGGGGTGTTGCGTCACATCCTCGACACGTTCCCCGCGATAGTAGACTTCCCGCCCGTCGCGCAAACCCTGCAAGAATTGCTGTGGTGTCCGTAGCGCCATTGGTTTAGGCCTTTCACCCTTCAAAGCTTCCCGGCTACCTCCGAGGCTGGTTCGCACAAGAGGGCGCTTTTCGCGCGTCGCGACCGCCCGCAACGACGAGTCATTTCGTCTCGGAGTCTGTCTTTTCCGGTGCATTCGCGCGTCGCGCGAGCGTCCGGATGTAGTTCACCAACTCCCAGCGCTGTGTTTCCGGGAGCTGCTGCCACGACGGCATGGGACCGCGACCATTGGTCATCTTCCAAAACAACTCACCATCGGTTGCCCTATTCATGCGTTTGGCGTCGGTGAAATTCGCAGGTTTGGGTGTCAGAACCTTGCCCAACGTACCGTCTCCGGCCCCCTTCGGGCCGTGACAGCTCGCGCAGACCTGTTCAAAAAGCTCGCCCGCTTCCTTCAATCCTTGTTGTGTGGGCCGCACGGGATTTTTTACCGTTCTTGCGGCGGGAGGGGCGATCCAAGCGGCATCTTGCTGATCGCCGGACGAACTGGCCCCGATGGTCTTGACGGCGAGCAGTGTCGCGCCGAGGGGAATGGCCAGTCCGAACACCAGCACGTTCGTTCTCCGACGCGAAAGACTCATGCACTCCCTCCTTGACTCGTGCCCCTCGGGACAAATCCTTCCGCGTGGACGGTAATCGAACGCCAAAACCCTCGAAGCGAAGGGTTCACAGAAAATCCCGGATCCCCGTTGTGAGCTGCACTGCCCCGGCGGCCACAGCGACGGCCCCCGATATGTATACCCCAGCCTCGACGCGCCGGCGCGCGCGCGCGCCGCCGGGCAGGGTATTTTCGTACTAGGTCGAATTGTCACAAAGAGGAATAGCGACCCGAAGACTTGCTAGCGTGTGCACAACACCTTTGCTAGTGTCCAAACCGTTGTCGGAGCTGCATTTTCCGCAGCCGTCGTTTGAGGAAGGTGTCTTGTGAAACTTGTGAAACTGGCTTCGGCTGTTTTCCTGGTCGGTGCCTTTTGCGTCCCTTCCGCGGTTCCCGCGACCAGCTACGAGATCGACCCAAATCATTCGAACATTTCGTTCGCCGTCAAACACATGCTGATCAATACGGTGCGCGGCAAATTCAAGGAATTTGAAGGTGACATCCGGTTGGAAGAGGATGATCTGACCAAGTCTTCGGTCGAGGTGACCATTCAGGCGGAGACGATCGATACCGGATTTCCGCGGCGCGACGACGATCTTCGGGGGTCAAGCTTTCTCGAGGTCACGAAATTCCCGAAAATCACCTTCGTAAGCAGCCGGGTGGAGAAACAAGCGCAGAATTACGTGCTCGTTGGCATCCTGACGATGCACGGCGTACCCAAGGAGGTAAACATCCCGTTTACCTACAACGGCAAAATGGTCGATCCCGCAGGTCGCGTACGCATCGGCATGGAAGGCTCCCTGGTGATCAATCGGAGAGACTGGGGCATAACCTACAGCAAAATGCTGGACAATGGGGGCCTGGTGGCTGCGAACGAAGTGCAGATTCAACTGGATATCGAAGCCAAGAAAAAGTGAATCGCGTCGAACTGCTGTGAAAGCGTCCAGACCTACAGCAGCATCGGCGCCGGCCCCCCTCGGGGAAGCGTCAATTTCGGCTCGGTCAGGGACTGCACATACTCAACCGTGGTGTCCGCGGCCAGCTCCTGTAAGAGCAGCCCGCCGGGGGTGACCTGAATTACGGCGAGTTCGGTAACGATGTAGTGGACGACTTCGACGCCCGTGAGTGGCAACGTACAGCGGGTCACGATCTTCGGCGCCCTCTCGCGCGTCGCGTGCTCCATCGCTACGAATACCTTTTTCGCCCCGGCAACCAAGTCCATGGCCCCACCCATGCCCTTGAGCATCTTGCCGGGAATCGCCCAATTCGCCAGACTTCCTTTCTCATCCACCTGCAGCGCTCCGAGCACGGTGAGATCGATGTGCCCGCCTCGAATCATGGCGAAGGAATCCGCGGATGAGAAATAACACGTCCCTCGCAACTCGGTTACCGTCTCTTTGCCCGCGTTGATTACGTCCGGGTCCACTTCGGCGTCGGTCGGATAAGGGCCGATCCCCAGCATCCCGTTTTCTGATTGCAGGATAACGTCCATGCCTTGTGGCACAAAGTTCGCAACCTGTGTCGGTATGCCAATACCCAAATTTACATAAAAGCCGTCTCGCAGTTCCTTCGAGATCCTCGAAGCGATCCGTCGGGATTTTTCGTCCTGATTCAAGATCATTCGAAAACTCTCCTGCAAACCGGAAAACGACCGGCGTTAGACACTTCTCGTCCTGCGTCGCTCAATACGCTTTTCGTAGTTCGTGCCTTCAAAAATGGCGTCGACATAGATTCCCGGGGTGTGCACGTAGTTCGGATCGAGCTCGCCGACCTTCACCAGTTCCTCCACTTCGGCGATCACAAAGTCGGCGGCGGTCGCCATCATGGGATTAAAATTAGCGGCGGTCTTCCTGTACACAAGATTGCCCCAACGATCGCCTTTCCACGCCTTGATGAAGGCAAACTGCCCCCGGATGGCATGTTCCAGCACAAACATTCTTCCGTTGAATTCTCGCGTCTCCTTGTCCTTGGCCACAATGGTTCCGTATCCGGTCGGAGTATAGAAGGCGGGTATGCCGGCGCCTCCGGCTCGCAGCCTCTCGGCAAACGTTCCCTGAGGGTTGAGCTCGATCTCCAACGCGCCTTCAAACACGAGCCGTTCGAAGAGCTTGTTTTCCCCGACATAGGTCGACACCATCTTCTTGACCTGTTGATTTTGCAACAGGATGCCTATTCCGAAATCATCCACGCCTGCGTTGTTACTGACGATGGTGAGATTTCTGGACCCTTTGCGACGAAGGGCGGCGATCAGACTTTCCGGTATGCCGCAGAGCCCGAATCCCCCCATCAGGATTGTCGCCCCGTCGTGGACTGCTTCGATGCCTGCATCCGGCGACGGTATCAGTTTATCCATGGAAATCCTGACGGTTGCGGTGGCGCAGCAAATCATTTTGCAACGCAACCTGAGTCTTGTGGGCTCCGCGCGCAACGATCTAGGCACTTTTGTCCTAGGACCAAATGCCCCGCTTACCCCGCGCCGCGTGTGGCCGCACAACTCCTTTTTGACGGTTTCCGTTGCTAACCTTTGCATGAAAAAACGAAGCGCTCGTCAGAAGCACGGAGAAAATTCCTGTACCGCCGCAGCGAATTCCTGCGATCAATGTGGCGACCAAGACTGGCAGAAGTCGGAATGGATGAAGCGTGCAGGTGCTTGAAACCATGGGCAGCCGGGAAGCGTCAAGAGGATGGGCCAACATGTCACAATTTGTCGCCTTTTCCGGTTCCTGCCGCCGTTCGAGCCGCGTTGCCCTTCCTGCAATACCTCTTGCGAGGTTTCTCGCCATGCGCAACAACGGTGAGCAGGTCCCCAGTGCTCGAATGCGGCGCAGCGATGGCAGTGTATGCGGGCCGGCGATCTCCACTTCTCGAGCTTTGCTGCTGGTTCTCCTGCTGTTGGTTCTAGCGCCCGCGAACCAGGCGGCTGTCGGAGGAAGAATCGCAGGAACGGTTAAAGACCCCAGCGGCGCAATTGTTTCGAAAGCAGTCGTCACCGCAATCAATGCCGAGACCGGTGTGCAGCAGTCTGTGGTCACCAACGATACCGGGGCGTATTCGTTTCCGAGTCTGCCCGTTGGTCACTACACCCTGGAGGTCGCGGCTTTCGGTTTCCGCCTTTATCGAAGAATAGGCATCACCGTCGACGTTAACGGCGCTTTGCTGGTGGACGCCGTCCTGGAAGTGGGCGTGAACCAGCAGACCGTCACCGTGCAGGAATCGGCGATACAAGCCGAAATAAGCAGCACGCAACTGGGCGAAGTCATCCCCGGAAGAACCATTGCCGCGCTGCCGCTGAACGGACGGAGCTACACGGATCTGCTTGCGCTTCAGCCAGGTGTCGTGCCGGCGACGACGATTACCTCCCTCACCGTTCAGGGGCTGGGGCAGAGCGTGTTTTCCCCTTCCGGCGATTTGAACCCCGGAACACTTTCCATCCACGGGCAGCGAGAGTCCGCCAACGGCTTTATGGTAAACGGCGCCGACGCCGAGGAGGCCGGGAGCATGGCCGCGGCCATTATTCCCAACCTTGATTCCATCGCCGAGTTTCGGATTCTGTCCAATAACTTTGAAGCGGAGTATGGGAGATTTACCGGAGGTCAGATCAACGTTATTACCAAATCCGGGGCCAACCAATTCCACGGAAATGCTTTCGAATTTCTTCGAAACACGGATTTGGACGCGCGCAATTATTTCTCACCGACTCGCGGTACCTTCATCCAGAATCAATTTGGCGGCACTGTGGGCGGCCCCGTCGTGCGCAAGAAGGTCTTCTTCTTTTCCGACTATCAAGGCACGCGGCAGATTCAGGGGACCGACACCGGCCTGATTTCCGTACCTTCCCTGCAAGACCGCATCGGCGATTTGTCAGACCACGAGAGCTCGTTGACCGGCACGGTCAGCGGGCCGTATTTCGCGGGCTTGTTGTCGCAAAAGCTGGGTTACGCAGTGTCGACGGGCGAACCCTACTATGTCCCCGGCTGCACCAGTTCGTCGCAGTGCGTTCTTCCCAATGCGACCATACCGCAGAACGCGTGGTCCCAGCCGGCTGCGAACCTTTTGCGCTACATACCCGCGCCAAACCTTTCAGGAAACGTCTACTCGACATCGGCGTTCAACCAGATTCTCCGCGATGACAAGATCGGGGAGCGCGTCGACGCCGACACGCGCTGGGGTACCGTTTTCGGCTACTACTCACTCGACGGCTATACGCTAAACAATCCTTATCCGACAGCCCAGGGAGGAGCCGATGTGCCAGGGTTCAACGGCTTGAACACCGGCCGCGCGCAGTTGGCTGTTCTGGGCGTCAGCAAGACTTTTGGCACGACGGCCCTCAATGAATTCCGTTTCAGTTACACCCGCGACGCAAACGATCTAGGCAAACCAGCCGGCGGGTTGGGCGTCAGCCTTGCTTCCCAGGGCTTTGTAACCGGACAGGGAACGCTGGGCATTGTTCCGCTTGCTCCGGAAAACCAGGGAGTCGCCAATGTTTTCTTCAATAACTTCACGATCGGCTCGGTCCCGGACGAGTTTTATCAAATCAACAACGACTACGAGTGGAGCGACAACTTTTCCAAAGCAGTGGGAAGGCACACGGTCCGATTCGGGCTTCAGCTGGACTACGACCAGATCAACACGCATCCTTTTGCCGACTTGAATGGCAGCTTTAACTTCTACGGCACCGAGACCGGTCTCGATTTCGCGGATTTCCTCCTGGGCATCCCGAGCCAATATACCCAGAACGACTTGAGACCATTCTATGGCCGCAACAAATTCTTCGGCCTCTACGCGGAAGATGGTTGGCGCCTGAAGTCAAACCTGACACTCAACTACGGGTTGCGCTGGGATCGCATCTCCCCGTGGTACGAAAAATACAACAACAACATTACCTTCATACCCGGCGAGCAATCGCTGGTGTTTCCTACGGCCCCCACGGGAATCGTATATCCAGGCGATCCCGGGGTCTCGCGTACGTTGTCCCCTGCGGGAAACCGGGACTTCGCCCCGCGCCTGGGCCTGGCCTACTCGCCCAATGTCCCGAGCGATTCAATTTTCGGCAAGATCGTCGGAGGCCCGGGAAAGACAAGCATCCGCGCGGGCTTCGGTATGTTTTACGCAGCGATCCCCGGAGAGACTCTCGGCTTGATCAGCGACAACGCTCCCTACGGCTTTACCTACACCAGTCCCGCTCCGCCTTTGTTTACGAGCCCGTTCGTCGACGCCGCAACTGGCAACTCCGAAGGCCAGCGTTTCCCCGCTCAGCTCGCCCCATTGAATGTGTCGCCAAGCAACCCGGACACCAGCATCGACTTTTCCCAATTCGAGCCCATCAGCGCGATACCAGGCTACAAGACCAGCAACAGAATTCCCTACACGGAAGAATACATGCTTTCTGTGCAACGCCAGATCGGGACGAACACGCTGCTGAGCGTAACCTACGTGGGAAACCAAGCACATCATCTCCTCGTGCTCGAGGCTGCCAACCCCGGCAACCCGGCGCTTTGCCTCAGCCTGAGTCAAACCAATCAGGTAGCTGCCGGGTCTCCCACCTGCGGCCCTTTTGGCGAGAATGGGGTGTACACCAGCGCCGCCGGGCAGGTCATCAACGGGACACGGGGTCCACTAGGCCCTGCCTTCGGAAGCGTGAGCTACCAAACCACGATTGGAAATTCCAACTACAACGCCCTGGAACTCAACCTCCACCACACCGCCGGCCGCGTGGAATTGTTTGTCAGCTATACCTACGGAAAATCCATTGATCAGACTTCGAATTTTGCGGAACAGGTGAACCCTCTCGATCCAAGCTCGAGCCGAGAACTGTCCTCGTTCGACATGCGCAACAACTTCGTTGCCAGCTACAGCTACCGGGTTCCCGTCGAAACCCTGCTTCGCGCTCGCAACCGGTGGACCGAAGGTTGGTCGGTCTCTGGAATCACCCGTTACAGCACCGGTTTCCCGGTAACGTTGTACAACTACGAAGACACTTCATTGCTGGGGACGCAAGGAAACGGCATCAACAATCTCGCTGTCGACGGACTGGAATTTTCAGGTGGCCAGCTGGATATCAATCACAACCCACGCAACGGAAACCCCTACTTCAACACCCCACTTTTCGCTCTGCCGCCCCTGGGTTCACTGGGTAACACGTCCCGCCGGTTCTTCTCCGGCCCCGGAATCAACAATTACGATCTGACTTTGCAGAAAAACCTAAAGCTTACGGAATCGAAGTTCCTTGAATTCCGGCTCGAAGCCTTCAATGCATTCAACCACGCGCAGTTTTACGGCCCTACGGCCGTGGACGGCAACATCAATAGCCCCACGTTTGGCCGTATCGTCGCGGCCGCCCCTCCACGTCTGGTTCAAATCGCTTCAAAGTTCATTTTCTAACCTGGGAAGCGCCACCAAGGCTGCTTGGTATCCTGGAGGCTGGCTTCCCGGCGGACGTGCGTGCTTCAAACGTAGTCGAACAGACTCATGAATCCGTAGTCCATGTGCAGTTGCTGGTGGCAGTGGAACAAAGTCAGGCCGGGATTGTCGGCCACAAAGTCGACTTCCACCTGTTGGTAGCCGCCGACCATGATCACGTCCTTCATCACGCCTGAAGTCGCTCTGCCTGCAAATTTTGTGAGTTCAAAACTGTGCCGGTGAAGATGAATCGGATGGATGTCGTCGCTGGCATTGCGCATCCGAATACGGTAGCGCCCTCCTTGGCGGACGTGAAACATCGGGGACGCCTTTTCCATCAAGAAAGACTGGTCGTTAATGCTCCACTGATTAAAACCGTGAGCTTCCGCATTGCGCTTCGCAAACGTCATGTCGATGGTCTGGTCGGGTTCCGCAACCGTCTCGGTCTTGCCAAAGCGCAGATAGCTCCAATGGAACGCCTGGGGCGCAACCCATTGGGGCTTGCCCGTGCGGCCAGCATACTCGATGACCATTCCCATACCGTGATTTCGGTCGTCATCGGCGAGATCTCCAAGGACCCACACTCCCGGACGGTTCATCTCCACAACGGCGGAAATGCGTTCGGCCGTACCCAGCCACAAGACCGGCACTTCCGCGGGCGTAGGTACAGGGTTCCCGTCGAGCGCCAATACTTTGAACGTATGCCCGGCAAGCGCGAGACTACGAATCTCGGTCGCGCTTCCGTTCAACACGTGGAACAGCACGCGCTCGCCCGATTTAACGCGCAACGGCTCGCCGTGACCCAACATCCGTCCATTGATTGTGAAATAGCGATATCCGACTTCGTAACCGAGAGGCATGCCTTTCGCCAGCGAAGCCTTCATCGAAGCCTTGCCGGCGGTTTCCAGTTCCTTGACATGTTCCGAGGGCGCCAGAAAGTCCTGATCCATATCGCCGCCGTGGCTGAAAGAAGGTTCGAACTCCTTCAACACAAGAAACACTTCCCGATCATAGTCGCCCGGTTCGTGTTCAGGTTCTATGTAAACCGCTCCGACCTGGCCGCTGTATTGGCCCGCGTGAAGATCGGAGCCGGCACGATTGTGCGTATGGTAGAACCTGAGACCAGCGGGCCGCGGCGTAAAGCGGATTCGCCGCATGCCGTGCGGCGGAATGAACGGCGTGCCTTCCTCAGCCGCTCCGTCCACTTCGGTTGAGACCAACTGCCCGTGCCAATGCAGTTGTTCCGGAGCGTCGGTATCGTTGTATATCTCGACGTCTACAGGCCGGCCTTCTTTCAGCCGCAGCAATGGACCTGGAAACTGGCCGTTGTAGGCGTTTGCGCTGACGATGCGCTTCGCTGCGATCTCGATCAGCGTTGAGCCAATCCGCAAAGTGTAATCAGCGGGTTGGCTTTGGGGCGGTGCGCCCGCAAGAGATGCGAAATCCGGCGCCAAGCCCGCGAGACACGCCGCGTTTCCGGCAAGTTTGAGAAAACCACGACGCGACATAATTTCGTCTGAAGGAGTGGGGTTGCTCATTTCGCGTTCGTGGGGAGCCGCATTGTGCAAGTTGTGAGCAGGGTCAGCAGGGAAAATATCCTGAATCGGTGTCCCAGTTCAATAGCTCGTTTGCGTGTCGAGCTGGTCTTTCGCCGACGAGGTGCCGGCGCTCGGCCCGGCACAGCTGGAAACGTCGAACGATTCGCCCGCGTCCTACAGGGCGATGCACGAAGGCAGAGGCGCTGGACTACAATTCGAAAACCCGGAATCACTATGACTATGCTCACACCATCGGGCCGTTTCGCAGTTTGCGCGGCTTGCACACTTGTTCTGACGTTCGCACCGACTCGTATCGGCTGGTCTCGCAACCCTGAGAAGGACGGGTACCATGTTTACGTCACGAATGAACACTCGGGCGACTTGACCGTGATCGATGGAACGGAATTCAAAGTCAGTGCAGAAATCCCCGTTGGAAAACGGCCGCGGGGGATCCACGTGAGCCCGGACGGCAAGACCATCTACGTAGCCCTCAGCGGAACTCCCATCGAGCCTCCGCCGCAACTTGACGCACACGGCAATCCAATTCTCAAGAAGAGCGAAGACGACGATGACAGTGATCTCAAAGCCGACAAAGCTGCCGACGGTATCGGCGTGGTGGACGTTGCACAGAATAAGTTCCTGCGCAAGCTCCCGGCCGGCTCCGATCCGGAGGAGTTTGCGGTAAGCGCGGACGGAAAACAGTTGTACGTTTCTAACGAGGACGTCGGGACGGCGAGCGTGCTCAATATTGAAAGCGGCACGGTGGAACACATTGTGGTGGTCGGCCGCGAACCGGAAGGCGTGGGCGTTTCACCGGACGGGAACGTTTTTTACGTCACCTGCGAAACCGGCGGCGATGTCTTTGTAGTGGACGCGAAAAGATACAAGGTCCTTGCCCATTTGACGGTTAATCCCAGACCGCGAAGCATCGATTTTGTTCCTGATGGATCCCGCGCATTTGTGCCCTCCGAATCGGTCGGCGAATTGAACATCGTGGATGCCACGAACTACAGGGTCTTGACGACGATCAAACTTCCCGAACACACCCGCCCGATGAAGGTGCGCGTGGCCCCGGGAGGAAAGACCGTCTATGTAAGCGGCGGCCGGTCGGGAACTGTGGTCGCGGTGGATGCCAAAACATATGAGGTCACAAATACAATCAAGGTGGGCGCCCGGCCGTGGGGTTTGGCCATTTCGCCGGACGGGAAATATCTTTTCGTTGCCAATGGCCCGTCGAATGACGTATCGGTCGTGGATCTTTCCTCGGCCAAAGAAATTGCTCGCGTAAAGGCTGGGGAGGGTCCGTGGGGGATTGCGGTCGTGCCGGATAGGAAGTAAATCGCCGACGCACGGTGAACGTCGGCGGCGGAGGTTCGGATCAGAAATGAGAGACCGAGGCCCTCAGGCGAACCCGCCGAAGCGGCTCATCGCTAGTCCTTGGGAACGTAAATCTGCTGCGCCGTAATGCTTCGTGTGAACCCTTGCTTAAACGCTCGTGCTCGCACGATCTTCGGTTCGGTTAGTTCGAGCGGGGTTTCATAGATCGGGTCGGAACGGGTCGGATCGCTGCCATCGACAGTATAGTGGATCTCCGCGCCAGGTTCGGAGTCCGAGAGAGCGATCCTTACGGACCGCTCGAAACTCCGTTCCACCCCGGAAATAACCGGCGGATCGAGGACCGGCAAACCGGGCAGGCTGTGGATCCAGTCGCGCAACAACTCCACATCGGCGCGATCGACCGTCATTCTGGCCAGTGGCGGCATCTTGAAAGTCTCCGTCGTGTTCAATCGCATAAAAAGAATGGATCGCCAGATATCATTCGGCGCAATGATCCGCGGCTTGTCGATACCCTCACCAAGGAGAACCGGTTCCCCGATCAGGCCCTGACTCACAAGAGGAGTGTCGTAACGCGCATCGAACGCAGCGACGGTGCCGCCCGGCCGGTGGCAATGGGAGCAATTGACGTCGAGGAACGAGCGCGAACGATCTTCCAAGCTTCGGGTCTTGTCCTCGGCGTTCGCAAGCCTTGGCAGCGCTGCCAATTCGGAATCGTGGAGATCACAATCGAACAGTCCGGCGTGACTCCAGGAGCGCAGCTGATTGTCCGTAATCCCGGACGGATAGGCGATCTCACGATTCAACTGGCGAGTTTTTACCCCCAGCACACCGCCGGCTTTCGCCGTGTGGCAGGTGAGACAGTCTTCACGGCTCGGGTAATACCAAGTCTGGGTTCGCGTGCCCGAGGCAGTTTTAATGGTTATATTTTCTCTGACGCTCCCGACCAGAAGATCAGCGTCGCTATTGTCAGGGCGCCACTTGTAGGTGACTCCGTAGACTCCGCCATGGTCGTCGCGTACAAGCAGTCGCGTTTCAAGACGGCGTGTGACCGTGAGGCTGGTTTCATCGATGGGCAGATCAAACTCTTTGACAAACACAGTGCCGCCTGGAAACTTCCACTCGCCGCTGGCCGCGAATTGAATCCGTTCCTTCGGCAGTGCTATCCAGCGAGATTTGCTGGCCCCGTCGGACCAGAAGGGCACGATAACGTCGTAGGGAATCAACCCGGCAGCCGGGGTTGCGGTACGAACATCTGTGAAAGCGCCTGTCTGCGAAAGGCGGGAGGGAAATTCCCCGCTGGCGGATTGCGGCATCCGCAGGTACGGTTTAGAAATCGGGCGCGCGCTGAGCCCGTACGGCCGCACCGGACGGTTCGAGGGTCTCGAACCCTGGGCCGACGTGATGGCGAGCGCAGCCGTCACGACGATGGCGACCTGGGCCCAGACCGTCGCGTTTCCCGTGCGCTCCATGAACTTCGATCGAATCCGCCTACTCACAACTCGCTTGTCCTTGCCCTCGCAAAATTCGCTTGTTCATCGCCGGAAGCCTTGCCGAATCAGCGTGATTCAGACAAGGAGCGAGTTCCGGAAGTTCAGAATAAACCCGTTTCCATGCGTTCACCAATTGCGAACGATTCTGAGACAGGGAACACCTCAAAACTCGGGAACAACCTGGTAACCGCGTTACCGATGTCTCGCGTCGCTCATTGTCCTCGATGGATGGCTTTCCACCGAAAGCTATCCAAATGGCGGCGTGGGACCAAAGTCCCATTGACCGGTGTCGCTTCGGACGCCTATCTTCGTTGTGCAACGGGGCCACCTAGCTCCCCGCATCCCTATGGCTGATTTAGATACCGCTCCTATCCCTCCGTCGCTCGACCCCGGCGAACAAGAATTGGCGCAGGAGCTTTCCCTTCTCCAAAAACGCGACTCGTGGGTGGGTCGCTATTCGGTTTTTGTCAGTCTGCTGCTGGTTGTGGCGATCGTCACGCTGGCGGTGGTCGCGCTCCGCCAAGGAGCAGAACCCTTCTATAAAGTCAGGCTCACCGAGGCGATTTTTGGCTTGATCGGGCTGATCGTGCTGTTCAACGTGTACACGATCCGGCAGGAAATCCTGATCAAGCAACTGCGCAGCCAACTCACGGAAAAGCAGGGTCAGTTCTACAATCTTCGCAACCTGTCGATGATCGACCCGTTGACGGGCCTGTACAATCGGCGATTTGCGGAGCAACGGCTGGCCGCGGAGGTTTCCCGCTCAGAACGCATGGGGCACCCTCTGGCGTTGGTGATGCTTGACCTGAATCATTTCAAGCAGCTGAACGAAACCAGCACGCGAGAAACCGGCGATCAAGCGTTGAAGGCTTTTGCCACGCGGCTGAGCCGCGTGATTCGCGGATCCGATTTGGCGGTGCGCATGGACGCCGATAAATTCATGATCCTGCTGCCGGAATGCACCGACGACCAGTTGCAGCGCGTTCTCGGACGCCTCAGTCCATTTGAGCTGGATTGGAACGGGCAGAAAGTTCCGGTGACCTTCACGGCTGCCTGGAAGCAATACGAACTCGGAGAAAGCCCCGATGAGTTCCTGGCGCGCGTTGACCAGGGTCTTGCGGGAGCCAAAAAGGCTGGCAGCAAAGCTCCTTACTTCGAAACCCTGGTTTTGTAAACCGCGCACTCTGCGTTTCTGTTTTTCGGCCGCAACACAAAACTTTCTCTTTTTGCTCTCGCCCAAAGAACCAAATTCCTCTTCTGAACTGCAAAGCCGGTGTACAATGCGCGATACCGAAATGCTAAATCTGAGCATGGTTGCCCTCGGAGAAATTGTCCGAACGCCGGGGAAAGTCCGCGGTGCGGACCTAACGGAAACTAGCCCCTGCCGCCTCACGGCAGGATGTGCGCCGGAAAATTGGCGCTGGAGGAAAATGGAAGATGGCTCTCGCCATGGACAAGCACTTCACGGCACGCGTGATCGAGCGGAACGACCTTTCCGAAGATTTGTGGCTGGTGCGCGTCGATCCTGGAGGACCGTTTCAATTCAAAGCGGGGCAATACGCCACGCTTGGCGTCGATTACGAGGACAAACGGATCGAGCGCGCGTATTCCATCGTGTCGTCACCGTATGAAGAAGGCGCCCTGGAGTTTTTCATCGAGCTGGTGCCTCAAGGCGCGCTGACGCCGCATCTGTACAAGCTTCAAAAAGGTGACACGCTGCTGTGCCGCAAGATCGCCAAAGGGCGCTTCACCCTCGACTTGCGCAGCGGGCGGACCAATCACCTGCTGCTCGCGACGGTCACCGGCATTGCTCCGTTTGTCAGCTATGCGCGCACGTTGTATCGCGACTGGAAATCCGGCAACAGCGCGATGCCCGGAGACCATAAACTGTTTTGCATTCAGGGCGGCAGCCGCTCTTGGGAATTTGGCTATCGCGACGAACTCGACAAAATCTCTTCCGAAGTACCGTGGTTCAAATACGTCGCGACGATCAGCCGCCCCTGGGAAGACGCCTCCTGGCGAGGCGAAACCGGCCGCGTCGACGACCTGGTCCGCAAATACACCGACCAATGGGGCCTGCGCCCGGAGAACACCACCGGGTATCTTTGCGGCCATCCCAGCATGTGCGAAAACGGCCAGGGCATCCTGGCGCGTGCAGGCTGGCCCAAAGGCTCGCTGTTTGAAGAAGTTTATTTCATTCCTGGCAAGGAAGCCGGCGAGTAGGGACCCCGGGAGACAATCGAGGCTGCATAACGCCGCCGCGCTTTGCAGCTTCGTGTAAGACCTGCGCTTGCGGTGTAACGGCGCGGAGAGTCACAACGTCAACAAAGTTGGGCAGGCAACCCGCTGTACAATGCCGCGCGGTTCACGCTCGGCATCGGGATTTCTGGTCAAGTTTTGCACCGTGTCGGAGGATCCTCAATGATTGTTGGTGTACCCCGAGAAAGCTTCCCGGGCGAGCGGCGCGTCGCCCTGGTGCCGTCGGCGCTGGCGGTGCTCGCAAAAGCGGGCATGGAAGTTGTCGTGGAAGCGGGCGCCGGCGCTGAAGCCGGCTACCCGGATGCCGAATACGTGGCTAAAGGTGCGAAGATTGTCCCCCAGCGTTCCGAGGTTTTTCGCGTGGCGGACATCATCGTCCAGGTGCTGGCCCACGGCGCCAACGACCGGACCGGCAGCTCCGACCTTCCGCTGTTTCATCGCGATCAGATTCTCGTCGGATTCCTGCGACCGCTCGGCGATGTGGCCAGCGTCACAGACCTCGCATTGAGAGGGGTCACATCTTTCTCCGTGGAGCTCGTGCCGCGAACGACGCGCGCCCAAAGCATGGACGCGCTGTCTTCTATGTCCACCGTCGCGGGTTACAAAGCTGTGCTGGTTGCCGCGGACACGTTGCCCAGACTGTTCCCCATGCTTACGACCGCGGCGGGAACGATCACTCCGGCGCGTGTGCTGATCCTCGGCGTTGGCGTGGCAGGATTGCAAGCGATCGCTACCGCCCGTCGTCTGGGCGCGGTGGTTTCGGCTTATGACCTGCGCCCCGCGGTAAAAGAGCAGGTACAAAGCCTTGGCGCGCGCTTTGTGGAACTCGCTATCGAAGCCAAGGACGCGCAGGACGCTCGTGGATACGCGACCGCGCAGGATGAAACCTTTTATCGCCGGCAACGCGAACTGCTCGGACAGGTCATCGCGGGACAAGACGTGGTGATCACCACCGCGGTGATCCCTGGAAAGAAGGCGCCCACGCTGGTCACCAAGGAAATGGTGGCAGGCATGGCTCCCGGTTCGGTGATTGTCGACCTGGCGGCGGAGCGCGGCGGCAACTGCGAGTTGACGCGTCCTGGCGAGATAGCTATCGAGCACGGAGTCAGCATCGTCGGATGGCTCAACCTTGCCAGCTCCCTTCCCTATCACGCCAGCCAGATGTATGCGCGCAATTTGACGACGTTCCTGACGTTGCTGGTAAAAGAAGGAAAATTGCAGCTCAACATGAAAGACGACATCATCCGGGAAACCCTGGTCACCCAGGGCGGCGAGGTTGTAAACCCCCGAGTGCGAGAATTTTTCTCATTGCCACCTCTGACGGCACAGGAGGAAGCGAAAAAATGAAGCTGGACCTGCTTACCGGCATTTACGTTTTCATGCTGGCGGCCTTTATTGGATTTGAGGTCATCCGGCGTGTGTCGCCGCTTTTGCACACCCCGTTGATGTCGCTGACGAATGCGCTGGATGCCATTGCCGTGGTCGGAGCGATCATCCTCGCGGGCGAACACAAGAGCAACCTCGCGGCGATCCTGGGAACCATCGCCATCGTCGCCGCCACCAGCAACGTCGTGGGTGGCTTCATCATCACTGACCGCATGCTGAAGATGTTCAAATCCAGCGGGCCCAAAAAATAATGGACAACTTCCTGGGCACCGACACGCTCATTGAAATCACGTATCTGATTGCCACCGCGCTTTTTATTCTTTCGCTGAAGTGGCTCAGTTCTCCGACGACCGCGCGCCGCGGCGTCTTCGCGGGCGAGGCCGGCATGGCCCTGGCCATCGGCGGGACGCTCCTGCACCGGGGCATCATAGACTACAAGTTGATCGCCATCGGGCTGGTAGTGGGAACGATCATCGGCATCCCGCTCGGCAAAGTGCATATGACCGCGGTTCCGCAGCGAACCGCACTGAGCCATGCATTCGGTGCTTTGTGCGTCACCCTGGTGGGCACCGCGGAATTTTATTTACGCGCGCCCAATATCGCCCCGTTCATGATGGCCGTGCTCTCCATGGAAGTGATACTCGGCTCGTTGACATTCACAGGCAGTTTGATGGCGGCGGGAAAACTTCAGGAAGTGCTGCCGCAGCGGCCCATTACATATAAAGGGCAAAACTTCGTCAACCTGGCGATGCTCGGGCTCGCCGTGGCCATCGCCGTAATTCTGGTGATTCATCCGGACCAGACGCGGTTGTTCCCCGCGATGATTATTATTCCTCTTATATTCGGCGTGATGCTGGTGATTCCCATCGGCGGCGCGGACATGCCGACGGTGATCTCGCTGTTGAATTCGTACGCCGGACTTTCCGCCGCCGCGATGGGCTTTGTGTTGAACAGCAAGTTGCTGATCATTGCCGGCGCGCTGGATGGTTCCTCCGGTTTCATCCTTTCCGTGATCATGTCGAAAGCGATGAACCGCTCGTTCACCAACGTCCTGTTTGGCGGCTTCGGCCAAATCCAGGCTGCCGCTGCTGGGGCCAAAGAAGCCCCTCCGGTGCGCAGCGCCACTCCGGAAGAAGCCGCTGGAATCCTTGCTGCGGCCAACAAAGTGGTGATCGTTCCCGGTTACGGAATGGCCGTCGCGCAAGCGCAGCACAAAGTGCGCGAACTCTACGATTCGCTCACCAAACGCGGCG
>JGI12635J15846_10001022_pt1 | contig 24498 bp, 14 predicted proteins | sample BlaSpr_A8_OM2_M2_FD_15846 | JGI IMG/M metagenome (IMG submission 15846) | reverse complement strand
GCGCCCGACCGCGCTGGCACGTTCGTGGTGATGGGTGTGGTGGCTGTGCTTAGCTTCCATATCCTGGTCAATGTCGGCATGGTGGTCGGTTTTATGCCGGTCACTGGAATACCTTTGCCGCTGATGAGTTACGGCGGGTCTTCCGTGTTGTTCATGTTCCTGGCGCTGGGGATGGTAATGAACGTTCGTATGCGCCGTTTTGTGAATTGACCGGCTGAGCCGGTTAAGTAACAGATTTAATACCAGGTTCTTGAACCGGTTGACAGGAAGACAACAAAGCAGTCGCTGCGCCGATGGCGCAGCCTAAAAATATCGATCGCCCTCGCGTAAAGGGGGCATTTCACCGGCCAGTCGAGCAGTAGGAGGCCGGGCAGGATTGAAGCTATAAGGCTGCCGGCAGGGAAACGGCCCCCCGACCCGAAACGGTCTGAGAGTGCGGTCACAAACCCGGCGGCTAAAAAGCGAAAAGTGCAGAAGATACCCAAGCTTGTGCAGCGGACTCGGATGGGAAGAAACCTTCCCCGCCCCAGCCGTCCCCTATACGGGGCCAGTATCGCGACGCTCGATTCTCCCGTTTCCTTCCTCGTTCCGCCCCGGTGAAGCCCGTCCGATTCTCTTAAATGATCGGTGCGGGACCGGAGTGTCCATGAATAAAGAGTTATTTGTCTCTTCCACGCCCCACGAAACCAAGGTGGGCCTGGTGGAGGACGATCTGCTCGCGGAAATCTACCTCGAGCGCGAAAATGAATACACCCTCGCTGGGTCCATCTACAAAGGCCGCGTAACCCGCGTGCTGCCCGGCATGCAGTCCGCTTTCGTTGATATCGGACTGGAGCGCGACGCCTTCCTGTATGTTTCCGACTTTATGGAGTTGGAAGAGCACGACGAGGATGTCACCGACGTAGTACCTGCAAATCGCGGAGTAGAGGACATGCGCGTCCCTTCGCCGCACAGCGAAACGTTGCCCGCCGAACCGCAAGCGCATGGCGATGGTCATGCGGCAGACTCCATGACGGAGTTTGAGAACGAGGGCAGTTTTAACGAAACGCAGCAACGGTCGGAGACCCGGTTTTCGGAGGCGGCTGCGGACGGTCCAGAAGGTTCGAGCGGCGGGAGTTCACCCGACCGCGAGCGAGGCGGGTATCGCGGACGCCGCCGCCGCAGGGGCGGACGTCGGGACGGACGCGATCGAGCTTCTGAGCCGCGCATCGCTGCGGCTCCTAGCGAAATTATTGCCTCACCGGTTGCCGCCACCCCTCGGCCGCGGGAGTCAGGCAGATCACAATCGGGCGGCCCACCAGCGGGATATCAACCCATTCTGCTGCCAGGGGAGTCGATTTCCAAGTACCGGGGGTTGACGCCGACGTCTACGGTCCCGCAGCGTCCTTCGCAAGGCCGCGACGTGTACGCGACGGAACCATCGAATCCCTCGGTACCTGCATCTTCTCGTTTTCCGGATGACGAACCCATCTTCGCCAGCAATGTCCCCGCGTTTGAAGAGCCACACGAGCGGCATCAGGATTCCGGGCATGGGCAAGGCAGCTATGCAGAAACGCCGGCTGCCTCGGTATCTACTTCGACGGATTGGAACCAGGAATTTCGACTTCCTGAACCGGTGAGTGAAGCTCCGGTGGGGCACCAAACGGAAGCAAGATCGCAACAACAGTTTGTTGAAGAAGAAGAAATGGTCGAACCTCAATCGGCCGAGCCCCAGTCCGTTGAAACCAGATCCGAGCCTGGGAATCGAACGCGACATCAGGCTCACGAACCTGAGACACCTTCTTTTGCGGCGCCGGGAACGTTGGAAGAAGAAACCATCGACGAAGACGAAGCAGATACCGTCAGTTACGAACAGTCCTCCGATGAGGGATATGACGAATTCGAAGAGGAAACGCGCGCCGCAGGTCAAGGATTGGAAAGCGGACTGCCGCGTGAGTTTTCCGATGTCCGCGAAACTGTAGCCGAGATTCATATGTCGTCGCTGGCAGATTCCGGTGCGCCGCATCCCGAGGGCGCTGTGCCGGAAGGCGAAGAGGACACTGAGGAATTGGAACTGGAAGAGGCGCAAGCCGAAGCTGAGGCGATGCTGGATGCGGAAGCCGGAGGCAGCGGCACGGCAGAGCGTGCCGATGTTCGAGCTCCGGCGGCTACGGCTGGTTATACGCAGCGGGCGCCGCGTCCACGGCCCGGTTTCGATCGCCAGCGCGGCGGACGCCGCGGCGGCGGACGCCGCTTTCCGCGCCGCGAGCAGCGTGAGATTCCAAAGATCAGCGACTTGCTGAAGGAAGGCCAGGAAATCCTGGTGCAGATTGCGAAGGAACCGATCGGCAAAAAGGGCGCGCGCATCACCAGCCACATCGCGCTACCCGGGCGGTTTCTGGTTTATATGCCAACTGTGAACCACACCGGAGTCTCCCGCAAGATTGCCTCTGATGAAGAGCGGCAGCGTTTGAAGCGCATCGTCATGAGCGAACGCGACAACGGCCACGGCGGTTTCATCGTTCGCACCGCGGCCCAGAACGCGGGCGAAGAGGAACTGCGGGCGGATATCCGGTTCCTGAAGGGCTTGTGGAACGATATTAAAACGAGAGCCGAAGCTTCCAAGCCGCCAGCGCTGATCTATCACGATCTCAACGTGGTAGAGCGCGTGCTGCGTGACCAGGTCACTTCCGATTTCTCCGTCATCTGGGTTGATACCGAGCCAGAGTACGAGCGCATTCTTCGTTTCTTCAATCGCTTCCAGCCGGGTCTGGTGAAGCGGGTGAAGCTTTACACCAAGGAGACGCCGCTGTTCGAGCAGTTCGGCCTGAAGGAAGAGATGGACAAGGCGCTCAAGTCGAAGGTGTGGCTGAAGAGCGGCGGCTACATCGTCATCAACCAGACTGAGGCGCTGGTCGCGATCGACATCAATACCGGCAAGTACGTGGGCAAAACATCGCGCCTCGAAGATACTATCGTCAAGACCAATGTCGACGCGATCAAGGAAATTGTGCGACAGATTCGCTTGCGCGATCTGGGCGGCATCATCATCATCGACTTCATTGACATGGATGAGCGCCGTAATCGCCAGCGCGTGATGCAGGCTCTGGAAGAAGAACTCCGCCACGACCGCGCGCCGTCAAAAGTCCTGCAGTTCAACGATTTCGGCCTGGTCGCGATCACTCGCAAACGCGTGAAGCAATCGCTCGAACGCACGATTGGTGCCCCTTGCCCGTATTGCCAATCTACCGGGTACGTGAAATCGCTGACCACTGTGGTAAATGAGATTTACGTGGAGATGCGGAAGATCGCAAAACATCTGGAACGCGAAGACGTCATGCTGCGCGTGCATCCGGATGTGGCCAAAGAATTGAAAGGAAATAATGGCCGCCTGCTGAACGAGATGGAAGAACTGACCAAGCGCACCATCATCGTGAAGAGCGACCCCGCGGTGCACCAGGAGCAGTTCGACATCAACTGAGCTAGCTGTCGGCTTTCAGCCGTCAGCTATCAGCTACTGGCTCATGTGGGGACAGCCGCCCTCGGCTGTCCGCCGGGCGTGCGAGCATATGTGAGCACTGTTCTTAGCTCTGGAAACCTAGCCAAAAGCTGAGAAGAGGCAACTGAGAACTGAGATCTGCCCCTAGCTTCCCGTGTGCGCCATCGCCTTTACCGCCAGATCGGTGCGCATCCTCAGCTTCTGAGCGGTCTCGTCGATGGCTATCGACCAGGCTCCGTCTTCACTCTTTTCCGCTGCCTTCGCGACCCCTCCGGCTGCTTCGGTCGTGGTGCTGGCGATGTCGAGCAGGATAACGAGCGCGTCCGCGTGAAGTTTCCACAGCGACGATAAGCTTTGGCTGCGTTTAAGTTCTTCCAGTTCTGTATTGACTCGGGCGACGCACGAAACCAGGCGGATCAGCGTACGGGCGACATCGGCGCGCAGGCTCTTCTCCTCAAGGAATGCGGCATTGTAGGCCTCGGCTTCGGCTGCACTCAATGTGAGATTGAAATACCGCATGGGCACGATCCGGCGATATTTCGGATCAGCCACGCGCACAAACACTCGAATCGATTCCTCCACCCGGCGTAACTTGCCCTCTTCCGCGGAGATCTGCTGTGCCGTAACCACGGGAGGCTGGAATGCCTGAGGCGGAGCGGTCGGCTTGGCAGCCGCACTCCGCGCCGCTTTGGCAGCGGTGACCGCGGTCCCCGAAGAAGGTAGAGCGTTACCGGCGCTGGGCGCGAGCAGCGACTTGCGAATCGGCGGGCGCCGGTCCAGTTCTTTTTTCAGTCGCGATACCCGCCGGAATTTTTCCAGAGCTCCGCCGTACTCGGCCTCGAGCATCTCCTTCTGCTCGATGGCAGCCACATGCTCGACCGTGACTTCCACGCCGTCCACAGTGCTGAGAATGCTGCCTCCCATTTCATCCAGTGCCTGGGCGAACTGTTTGATCTCTCCCAGCGCTTTAGCGAAGAGATGGTCAAAGCGCTCGCCGAAGGCTGCATTGTGGGCAGCCACGGTCGCCAGCACACCGGGATGGTAGAAAGAGGAATCCAGACAACGTTTCAGATCCCGCACCCGCGACACGATGCCGGAGTCCATCAACGCATTGAAGTCGCGGTATCGAGAGATTTCTTCCCGCAGCGGATCGAAGTTCCGAAGTAGTTGCACGTGTTCTTCGGGCAGCGAAGGAACGTCAGTATCGGCAAGAATTTCAATCAACGCAATTTCGAATGGAGAAAGGGGCAGCGATCCATCCAACCCATAACCGTGCTGCTGCCACTGGCCGGGGACTCGGGGATGGCGATAAAGGAATGTTGAAATCAGATCGGTTTTGTCGCGGTTGACCTCGCTGGGTTCCCTGCGGCGCACAAAATACCGTAGCAACGCCTCGGCAACTTCTGAATCTGTCTCGGGCGTGAGCGCCTGCCGCAACATCGCCGGCGTGATCGCCATATCCAGCATATGCAGCCAGCGATACATCCGCGAAAGCGTTTCCGGAAGATTACCTTCCGCCTGGCGCAGCGAGGCCTCATCCAGCCCGCTCGGGATCGGGACATCGCCCCCCAACGAGTCTCGCATCAGCTTCTGGTAAAAACCCTGGACCGTTGCCAGGATCGACAATTCAAACTTTAGGTCCTCGGCCAAGAAACACTCCCGCGAGCGAAGATCTCCCCGTCGATTGAGAGAATCGTTACTGCTGCTTAAGTAAAGACGAAAGTCACCTCACTCGCAAGTTACTACCGGAACCACGGATGTTGGTTGGCATGAAAAGTGTGGAAACCGTGATGCCCGCAAAGTCTTGCAAGCTTGGGACTTAAGGAGGCGATGCCGCAAGACAAGAGTGGATTGGTTCGCCCCCAAACAGTATCCCGGATCGCTGTGACGAGGGAGCCATCTTAAATGGCTTCGAGCTATAATTGGGAGTGAGCCCGCCGTAGGTAGGCTTCTAGGTCGGCGTCTTATTTGTTGCAAACCTTAGAAGCGGTTTTGGCATCTTTTTTGCGAGCTATCTTCAGATAGTGGGGCGACGCTGTCGGATATCAGACAACTCACGGAATTGGTCTGTCTGGCAGCGGCTCGTTTTCTAAGATAGTTGGGAACAAAGCATGGCCGAACAGGCAAGTTACTGGTCAGGATGGCACGAGCGCATTTCTGCTCTAGGTAACGTTCCGGCTGTGCTGAAGATCGTATGGGACTCGGGTCCCGGAGTTGTAATCTTCGGGCTGATCTCCCGCTTATTTTCGTCTCTCCTGCCTGTGGTTCTCCTCTGGATTACCAAGCTGATTGTGGATCGCATTGTGCACGCGGTCTCTACGCATCAGCCAGTTCAGCCCGGATTCTGGTGGCTGGTCGCGGCTGAGTTTGCGCTGGCCGTGCTGAACAGCATTCTCCTGCGCAGCATTGACTACTCGGACTCGCTGTTAGCCGATAAGTACACGCGTCACGTCAGCATTCGGGTCATGAATCATGCGGCCAGCCTAGATCTGATTGCCTATGAAGATCCGGTCTTTTACGACCGCCTGGAACGGGCGCGCGTGCAGGCGACTGACCGGCTGGTCATGATCCAGGCAATCGGGCGTCTGGTACAGCAATCCATAACAACGATTACGCTATCTGTATCGATCATGTTTTTCTCTCCTTGGTTGATGCTGTTGCTGGTTGCCGGTGTGCTACCTGCCTTCTTAGGAGAGAGCCACTTCGCCTTTCTGGGGTATGCCAAGAATTTTCGCCAGACCCCGATGCGGAGGCAACTGGATTACTTGCGCATATTGGGCGGAAGCAAAGAAGCGGCTAAAGAACTCAAATTATTTGGATTGAAGAATTTTCTTTCGGAAAGATTTACGCGGTTATCCGATGAAATTTACGATCAAAACGTGCAGCTGAATCGGCGCAAGTTGATCGCGGGCGCGGCGCTGTCGATGCTCGGGACCGCGGGTTACTATTCGGCCTACGTCTACGTAATTTGGCGCACTGCTATTGGCTCGTTGAGCATTGGCTCAATGACCTTCTTGACCCTGGCAATTCAGCAGGCCAGCAGCAACATCGAACAAATTTTCTCAACCATTGCGGGTATTGGGGACCAGGCGCTGTTTCTAACCGATCTGCTTGCATTCTTCGAAATGAAGCCGACCATTCAATCCAAGCCAAATGCGCTGCCGGCACCCCGGCCGATTGTTCGTGGGGTGGAATTCCGAAACGTCTCCTTCAGCTATCCGGGAAACTCGCGGCGGGTTCTCGACAATATTAATTTTGAGCTTCATCTCGGCGAAAGGCTCGCGCTGATTGGCGAAAATGGTCAGGGCAAAACCACCATCGTGAAGCTGATTACCCGCCTCTACGATCCGACAGAAGGACAAATTCTGCTGGATGGTGTCGATCTTCGCGAGTACGACCTGGAAGACCTGCATCGCGAGATTGGCGTGATCTTTCAGGATTTCATGCGCTATGAAATGACCGCTCTCGAAAACATAGCGGTTGGGCGGGTCGAAGCTATCGGAGATTTGGACTTGCTGAAGAGTGCGGCAAGAAAAAGCATGGCAGATCAAACCATCGCGAGATTGCCCTTGGGTTACGACCAGATGCTCGGCCGGCGTTTCGAGCAGGGCGTGGATCTTTCCGGTGGGGAATGGCAAAAAGTTGCGCTGGCTCGAGCTTACTTGCGCGACGCGCAACTTCTGATTCTCGATGAGCCGACCGCGGCGCTCGACGCCCGCAGCGAGTTCGAAGTGTTTCGCCGCTTCGCCGAACTCACCACGGGAAAGATGGCGCTCTTTATTTCGCATCGCTTTTCAACCGTTCGTTCCGCCGACCGCATCCTAGTTCTCGAAAATGGAAGGATTGCGGAGGAAGGCACTCACGCCCAACTATCGAGTCTGGGAGGGCGTTATGCCGAAATGTTTGAGATGCAGGCATCGAGTTATCGCTAGGGAAAATAAAAAATGACACAGAGTGGTCATCTAGAACTTTTCGGTGCAGAAACCGAAATTGTGCGGCACCCGATAGGTGAAATGGTACCTGACACTGCCCATCTGAATTCGAGCGCCACCGAACTGGCACGCCAGCTTCGATGGTTGCCGGAGCAAGTGACCGATCAGCCTTTTGGCGATCGTTGCCAGAGAATGATCGCCGCCATGAAACCGCTGTTGGCGGTCGCTGCCGAACGCCCTTCCGAGGAGGACTCGGCGGATGTGCGCGTATTGCATGAAAATCTTCTTCTGATTGAAGCGGAGCTTGCGGATGTCTGCGGAGCTTCGAACGCTCCACAAAGACATCCTCAGGTGCGCACTTCGGACGGCGGCATGGTGCCTAGAATTGCGGCCGTTGCTGCGGGATACCTGGCCGCGACTTCTTATGAATTTGACGTTGCGACCTTCACTGAATACCTGCAGACGTTTCAGGACACCACCGTTCTCAACCTGGCCGAGCTGTGGGCGCTGATTCCAATTCTTAAACTGGTTTTGCTCGAAGAGATTGCGGAGCGGGGAAAACGTCTGCTGGAAAATTTTGCTGGACCCCACGATTTGCGAACTCCGATACTCAGTCTGAAGGAGATGAAACAAACCACCTGGAAGCTGGCGATCGAGCCGCTGATCCGCTTTGACCGCCTTCTGCGCGAAGACCCAGCTGGGGCCTACGGCAAGATGGATTATGAGTCCCGCGAACTATACCGGCAAAAGCTGATTAACGTTGCGAACCATTCCGACTGCAGCGAAATCGAAGTCGCGCGTGAAGTGCTGCGGCTCGCTCGTGCTGCGCGGAAGGAGACAAGTTCGGATCCGCGGGTCAGCTTGCGTCGTTCGCATGTCGGCACCTATCTGCTCGAAGAGGGCGCGCGTGAACTGGAACAGCGGGTCGATTTCCGAGCTCCTTTTTCCCAGCGCATGCGTGTTTTTCTGCGCAGTCACCCTGACGAATTTTATTTGCCCGGCATCGCCGTGCTTACGTTAACCATAGTTCTAGGGGTGGTGCTGATTCTGACCGATCCCTCGACCTCGCTGGGTTGGGTGCTGCTCTCCACGCTCGCCGTGCTGCTTCCGAGTTCGCAGAGCGCAGTCCAGATCATGAATTATCTGGCGACCCTTCTGCTGCCTGCACAGATTCTTCCCAAGCTCGATTTTTCAGAAGGCCTCCCGTCGGATTGCGTGACCGCAGTAGCGGTTCCTACTCTGCTCCTGAATGAGAAGCAGGTCCGGAAACTGGCCGATGATCTCGAGGTTCGTTTTCTCGGCAATCATGACCCGAATCTCCACTTCATTTTGCTTACCGATCTGCCTGATGCTGCCGAGAAACCCGCGGAGCGCAACGCTTTGGTCGACTTGTGCGCCGACCTGATTCGCGGCCTGAACGAGAAGTACAGCGGGGAGGAAATGGGATCGTTCTTCCTGCTTCACCGAAATCCCGTCTACAACCCGCGCGAAAGACTTTGGATGGGCTGGGAACGTAAACGCGGCAAGTTGATGGATCTGAATAATCTGTTGCGCGGCCAGTTTGACAGCTTCCCGCTTAAGGTAGGCGATCTGTCGATCCTCTCGAAGATTCGCTTCGTAATCACGCTTGATTCCGATACTGAATTGCCGCGGGGTTCGGCGCGCCGCATGGTCGGGACTTTAGCGCACCCGCTGAATCAGGCGATTATTGATCCTGATAGACGGGTCGTAGTGACAGGCTACGGCATTTTGCAGCCGCGGGTTGGAGTAAGCGTTCAAAGTTCTGCAGCCTCAAGGTTGGCGAGTATTTATTCAGGACAGACTGGTCTCGATATCTATACGCGCGCGGCATCTGACGTTTATCAGGACTTGTTCGGAGAAGGCATTTTTGTTGGCAAGGGAATTTACGAAGTAGAGACATTGCATCGCGTTCTGGATCGCCGCTTTCCACGCAACGCCTTGTTGAGTCATGATCTGATCGAAGGCGCCTACGCTCGCGCAGGCCTGGTTAGTGACATCCAGGTGATCGAAGACTATCCCTCGCATTACAACGCTCACAATCGGCGCAAACACCGCTGGCTGCGCGGGGACTGGCAGATCGCAGAGTGGATTAATCCGATGGTGCCGGAAGAGTCGGGACAGAAGGTTCCGAATCCTTTGTCGGTGGTGTCGCGGTGGAAGATTCTGGATAACCTTCGCCGCAGTATGGTCGAGCCTGCATTGTTCCTGCTCCTGCTTCTGGGCTGGCTTTGTCTGCCGGGCGGCCCGGTGAATTGGACGCTAGCCACCATTGGCATATTGTTTCTGCCCGCAGCGTGTCAACTTCTGTTCGGCTTGGCAAATGCGGCGGCGCAAGGAAAAGTTTCTGTCGTCCTCGATGCCATCAACGGATTTCTGAACGAAACTGTAACGGTGTGGTTGATGGTCACATTCCTAGCGCATCAAGCATTGCTCTCGATGGACGCAATGGTGCGAACTCTGGTGCGCCGCATGATCACTCGCCAGCGGCTGTTGCAATGGGAAACCGCCGCCCAGGCGGAACTCTCAGGATATAAGCGCACCGTGCTGGATATTTATTTGAGCTGGACGCCCGCGCTCGCGCTCGGAGTGTTCGCCATCCTGTGGTTTGGACGCCGCAGTGCGGTGGGAGCGGCCTTGCCGATTCTTTTATTGTGGGCATGCAGCAAGCCCATTTCGCTGTGGTTGAACCGACCGCCGCGGGCGCCGCGCAAACAAGAATCCGAGAGAGATCGGTGGTTGCTGCGTCTCGTGTCCCTTCGCACCTGGCGCTATTTCGCTGAACTCAGCAACGAAAAAAACAACTGGCTCATTCCCGATAATTTGCAGCAGGGCGAAAACGGTTTGAAAGTTGCGGAAAGGATCTCGCCCACCAATCTTGGCTTGCTTTTCAATGCCCGCCAGATCGCGTGCTCGTCGGGCTATTTGACGGCGCCGGAATTCGCGCAGCTGACGCTTCGCACCTTAACCACAGTGTCGCAATTGCAGCGCTACAATGGCCACTTGCTGAATTGGTACGACACGCAAACGTTGGCCCCGCTGATTCCTAGATTTGTTTCCAGCGTCGATAGCGGGAATCTTGTGGCTTCCCTCTGGACGCTACAGCAAGGAAGCCTCGATCTTCTTGAACAGCCCCTGCTACAGAAAGAATTGCGGGAAGGCATCCTCGATCATCTTTACCTTCTGGCGACCGACCGCGCTTTGCCGCGGCGAAAATTCGCCGCGCTGAAGCGCCAACTCAGCCACCCCACATGGCTAAACTACCTTCTGGATATTCCTGAGGCTGATGTCAAGGCCATTCAGCAATCATCTTCAAACCCGAAGCACGCGAATGCGCTGTGGTTTGAAGGGCAAGCCGAAGAACGGATCAGGCAAGTCGGTCGCCTGGTTCAGCTCTATCTGCCCTGGTTGCTGCCCGAGTTCGCGGCGCTGAGAAATGATCCTGCAATTTATCCGAATCGCAAGGCCAGGTACGTTCCTCCCCTCAATCGGATGGTGGAATACATCGACACGCTTTTCGTTCGATTGAAGGCTGCTGCGGATTCCACCGAGCCCGGAAAAACTCGCGCACTCTATTTGCAAGTGATGGCGTTGTTGCCGGACGCGCGTGCGCAAGCCGTCCAACTCGTAGCTGACCTTAAGAACATCGTTGACCAAGCTGGCACGCTCGCGGAGGAAATGAGTTTTGAGTTTCTCTTGAGTCCGAGCCGGGGACTGCTCTCCATTGGCTTCGACGTGGAAAAGCAGGAATTGCATTCCGCGTGTTATGACCTGCTGGCGAGCGAATCGCGAATCGCCTTGTTTGCCGCCATTGCCAAAGATGACGTTCCGCAGGAAAGCTGGTTTCAGCTTGGCCGCGCGCATGCTATCGACCAGGGAATTGCCGGCCTGCTCTCCTGGACGGGGACGATGTTCGAATACCTGATGCCCGCGATCTGGATGCGAGTTTATCCCAACACGCTGTTAGAACGCGCAGTCACGGCGGCGGTGCAGGCGCAACGCGCATACGCCGACGACTTAGGTATTCCGTGGGGCATTTCCGAATCTTCGTGCTTCGCTTGGGATGATTGCGGCAATTACCAGTATCACGCGTTCGGTGTGCCGCAGTTGGCGATTCACAAAGTTGACCAGGACGGACCTGTGGTCTCGCCATATTCAACGTGCATGGCGCTTTCGATTGACCCCGGCGCCGCGCTGAAAAATTTGCGCAAATTGGAGCATAAGCGCGCTTTGAGTACCTACGGTTTCTATGAAGCGTTGGACTACAATCCCGGCCGAGTTCATTCGCGGCTTCGTCGCTTCGAGTTGGTGCGCTGCTGGATGGTGCATCATCAGGGGATGAGTTTGCTCTCGATTGCAAACTTCCTGCATGCGGAGCTGGTGCAGCGGTGGTTTCACAGTCACCCACGTGTGCAGGCAACGGAATTGCTGCTTCAGGAAAAACCATCGGGCCACGCCCGTACGCCCAGGCCGCGGTCGAACGTGGCATAATCTGGTGAGGCTTGATGCGGGTCTCATCGGGAAAACTGCAGCACTGTAGTTCGTGCACCGACGTGAAAGCTATGCGATGCTGGCGTCTCCTCGGCTTCACCATCTTTCTTTTGTTTTCAATAAACGCCTCGCACGTCGAGGCGTATGACAGTCCTGCCTCGGAAGTTGTTGTCATTGACGCATCTGCGCCAACGCATCCTCTTCCGCATTTTTGGGAAGAAATGTTCGGCTCGGGGCGCGCGATATTAAGCTTGCGTGAGAGCTATCGCACTGATTTGCGATCGGTGAAACAAATTACTGATTTCAACTATGTTCGCTTTCACGCCATCCTCAACGACGAAGTGGGCATCTATGGCGAAGATGATCAGGGCCGCCCCGTTTACAACTTCTCCTACATCGATCAAATTTACGACGGGTTGCTGGCGAATGGGGTACGCCCTTTCGTTGAAATCAGTTTTATGCCTTACAAGCTGGCAGCCGCCAGTTTGATTCATCCATTCTGGTACAAGCCCAACGTTTCTCCGCCCAAGGATTGGGGCCGCTGGGATGATCTCGTCGCCGCATTCACCGGTCATCTGGTGGAACGCTATGGCATCGAAGAGGTTGCCAAATGGTATTTCGAGGTGTGGAACGAGCCCAACCTCGATTTTTGGGGAGGAAAGCCGAAGCAGGATACTTATTGGGAACTGTACGACCACACCTCACTTGCAATCAAAAAGACGAATTCGCGACTGAGAGTGGGTGGCCCTGCGACTGCCCAGGCGGCATGGGTAGACGCGTTCATTCGCCACTGTGCCGAGAAGCATGTTCCGCTGGATTATGTTTCCACCCACGTTTACGCCAACGATACCGCTCATGACGTTTTCGGCACAGACGAAAATATTCCTCGCGACCGCATGGTATGCCGTGCAGTCGATAAAGTTCACAATCAGATCAAAGCATCGAGCATGCCCACCTTGCCTTTAATCTGGAGCGAGTTCAACGCCAGTTACAAGAATGAACCCGATGTGACCGATGCGCCCTATATGGGCCCATGGCTTGCGGACACGATTCGTCAATGCGATGGCTTGGTCAACATCATGTCCTATTGGAGTTTCTCCGATGTTTTCGAAGAACAGGGTGTGGTGAAAACCCCGTTCTACGGCGGCTATGGGCTGATTGCGGAAGACGACATCCCTAAGCCGGCGTTCAACGCGTTCAAGTTGTTGCACAAGTTGGGTGAAGAACGGATCCAGCTCAATTCTGATTTCGCTTTGCTGACTCGCAGGAAAGACGGAACCCTGGTGTTGGCAGTTTGGAACTATGCGGCGCCGGAGGAGGCGGGTTCTCCAAAAACAATTTCGCTGCGGCTGGAAAATACCAAGGTGAGCCGTGCGTTGATTTCACGAGTGGATCGTGATCACGGAGATGTGCACTCGACTTACGAGAAGATGGGCTCGCCCAACTATCCCACGCACCAGCAAATTCAGGAGTTGCGTCAGGCTGCGGAACTGTCTGGTCCAGAAGAGCAACCAATCACCAACCGAGAGTTTAAGTTGACCCTGCCTGCGCACGGCTTGGCCGTGATTGAACTCAAGTAGCAGAATTCTGTCATAACCTGTATAGACGATGAGTCCGTTTCAAGTCTTATTCGTAATGGAGGGTTCATACTTCTTGAAGCCAGCGCGGTCCATGCCGCGCTTGGCTTCCATATTTTTCATGAAAGTATCCCAGACAAAATTGCTGCGTAGATTTTCCGCCATCAACATGGTTATACCTGTATCAATTCCCACCACGTCCGTGTCGTACCAGTTCTTGAGCGGATTGAAGGCATTTACGAATCCGTAGCGGCACCATGCGCGAGCATAATGATCCTTGATGTTCCTGAGAACGCGCAACACAGATTGAGGCAGAAACGGAAGCGACCCGGCGGATGCGCTCGGCACCACGGTTCCATCGATCGGCCCCATCATGGGTGGCCCCCCCCAAATTACGTAGCCCTTCTCTGAATCGGAAGCGGTAATGCCCCACAGGTCGTCGCTGTAATCGGGAAACTGCTTGCCAAGCTCCAGACAGAACCGGCGGTGAGCGTCGGTGGCTAGTGTGGAGTTTTCGAAGTAATCCGCGAAAGCATCGCGTTTGCCGCGAAAATCAAACCAGGCCTGCGAATATTGATGAATAAATAGAGGCGCAAAAGAACCAATGTAGCGGAAGCCGTCGAATTCAAATTTGGTACGCTTCCACGCCGTCCACGCCTGTATCGGTAAAGGATGGGGCAGCGATCCCAATCCCAGCAGGTAGATCATCATCATCTCGCTGTAGTAGTCCCAGCGATAGGGTAGAAAGCCGAGTTCCGGCGTCCAGCCGTGCGGCAAAAGCGAAGTATCTTCAGAGAGCCAACTCCAATCCACGCGATTAAAGATCTCGTAAGCCAGAAGACTAATTTCGGAATGCTCCTCGAAGTGTTGCCGGCAAGTAAGAATTCCGCAAAGCAGGATGGACGTGTCGACGGAAGAGACTTCGGAATCCCACACGCGCTCGCCAGTGTTGATATCGGCAAAGTGGTAGAAGAAACCTCGATGGGTGGGCATCTTCTTCCACAGGAAACGCAGGGTGGTGAGAACCCGTTCCCGCACGTCGTTAGGCGGAATGAATCCGCGCTTTTCTCCAATGCACAAAGCGGTCAGGCCAAATCCCGTAGCGGCAATACTGCCGACCGTGGAGGGACTATTAGCCTGGACGTTGCATCGGTCCTTAACCAGTCCAGTTTGCGGGCTTGCCTGCTCCCAGAAATATTGAAGGTTCAGTTTTTCCAATTCATCCAGAAACTGATCGTCTTCCTGGGACAAGGCGGTCGTACCGGGCGTGATGTGAGGAGCGACCTTATCATCCTGGAAATCCACCAGTGAAAATAAATTCGGACGACCAATCAGACTCCAGAGTCCAATGCCGCCTGCACGCAGCAACAGTTCGCGTCGCGAGAGGGAACTCGCACCAAGGTGCTTCTTCTGGTTGTGCATTCAGTAAATTTTAAATGCTTCTCGTGCGATTGCCTACCTCAACAATCAAGCACGGGCGCTCAGTTAGTCATCATAAAATCCTCGGACGAAGCCGCAACCTCACTTTCCACCGGCTAAATTCCATCTTAAAATATCAGGCAAGGAGCTCAATGACCAAGGGCAGCAAAATCACGATTTGGATTATTGTCGGGATTGCGGCGACGGCGGCGATCGTGGCGCTTACGCACCGAAGGCAACCCGTAACGTTGCGAGGTTCGGTGCTGCGGCAGGACGCCGATGCCAACAAGCAGTTGCCGCTGGGTGACGTTGAGATCACGGCCCTCAATGAACTAGGAAATGCAAAAACCAAGTCGGACGCGGCGGGCTATTTCAGTTTGACTCTTCCCAAAGGCCTACGCCGCCGGCAACAGGTTCTCTTGCAATTCCGGCGCAAGGATTACAAAGCTCTGGATTGGAATGATTACATTGCAGACAAACTGTATGTTGCGCGAATGACCCCGCTTCACCAGGAGACGATTGCCGAATCGCGCACCGACGCGGCAGTTTCGAACGCCCGCATTCGATACTCGGTGAAGTCAACTGCCGAGGCCAACATCGGTAGCGCGGTAAAGGCGTTTCAAGTCATCAATAAAGGCAATCTGCCTTGCGATAATCGGCCCCCATGCGGGCCCGGTGGAAAGTGGAAGGCAACGATCAACTCTCAATCGATCGATGCCGGCGCGGGCAACGAGTTTCGTAACGCAAGAGTTTCCTGCATTGCTGGGCCATGCTCGTTCACCAGAATCGAGGCGGAAACGTTTTCGCAGGATCGACGCCACTTTAACGTGTCGATCCGCAACTGGTCTGATACGACTACTTTCCTGTTCGAAGCAGAGGTGGTTCATCCCATGACCAGCGATCTGGTGCGCGAGACCTATCCGGTAATATTCGGACGCGCATTGAACTTCAGTTTGCCGGCATCGGCCGAGGGGCCAAGTATCGAAGCGGAAGTGGGCGGAGAAGCTATCGTCTTTCCTCTGGGGCCCGACCTTTTCTTGCGTTGGGCAGATTGCCACATGGTTCCCGACCGGGACCAGTCCAGAAATTATCGCTGCGAACTCAAGACCGGCTATCAGTTCCGGTGACCGGGGCAGACTCGACGAGAGTTTCCGAGAGACCTGCGAGCGCCAAGAGCGCCATCTCGTCATGATAAAACTGAGTTATGGCTTCCGACACGCGTGATCCTTCACCCGCGCGCAATATCTACGCCTTTGGATTCACTTCATTTTTGAACGACACCGCTACGGAAATGGCGTACTGGGTGTTGCCGGCGTTCTTGGCGTCACTGGGGGCGGGCCCGGCCCAACTGGGATTAATTGAAGGCGTGGCTGAAAGCGTGGCGTCCTTTGCCAAACTTTTCTCTGGCTATCTCACCGATCGTATCGACCGCCGCAAGCCGATCGTGGTCGCGGGATACTTGGTTGCGAATGCGGTGAAGCCGCTGCTCGCGATCGTCACGTCGTGGTGGCACATTCTCCTGATTCGCTTCACCGATCGGCTGGCCAAGGGCGTGCGCGGTGCGCCGCGAGATGTGATGGTCGCCGAGTCCGTGCCGAAAAACCGGCTGGGCTCGGCCTACGGTTTGATTCAGTCCATGGATTCGGCTGGCGCGATTGCTGGACCCCTTGTCGCGCTGTTTCTGCTTTCGCGATTCGGAATCCGCAGTGTGTTCTGGGCAGCTGCAATTCCAGGGGTATTATGCGTGTTGGTGGCGGTGGTTGGGATTCGCGAAAGCAAGCCTTCGTCTGCAACTTCGGACGAAGGCGCGAAGAAGGTGATGCAAGTCTCGTTAGCGCGAGAGCCGGAGAAGAGTGTCAAACTTCCTGCGAACTTCTATTTTGTCGTGGTCGCAGTGACCATTTTTTCTCTTGCCAATTCAAGCGACATGTTCCTCGTGCTCCGGGCACAGAATATTGGAATCCGGGTCACGCTGGCGCCGCTTTTGGGGCTAGTCTTTAATATTACTTATACGCTCGCATCCTGGCCTGCGGGCTGGCTTAGTGATCGCGTTTCGCGACGACTGGTAGCCTCGGTAGGTTATTTGGTTTTTGCCGCGGTCTATTTTGTTTTCGGGCGTGCGCCTTCCAAGCAGGCGATCTGGATTGCGATGGCAGTCTATGGTNTTTATTACGCGCTTACCCAACCTGTTCTGAAGGCGCTCGTGGTTGAAACCGTCGGCGAGAGTGTGCGCGGACGNGCGTTGGGAATTTACTTTTTCGCGACTAGTGTAGCCACATTGGCCGCCAGTTTGATTACTGGGGAACTNTGGAAGCACTATGGGGCGGGAATTCCGTTCTATTTTTCCGCGGTACTCGCGCTGGTATCCGCGGGACTGCTGCAGGCAGGCAGTCCGGCGCGAGTGAACAGCAAAGCTGACGCCTGAAGGCCACTGTTTTTCGAAGCTGAACGTTAATCTTGATTCTGGTTTGTGCGATGCTGCTGAAGCTGTGCTCTTTCAAGACCGCATTGCAAACCATCAGGTTCTGGCCGCATTCCACGAAGTCTTACTGACATTCTTCACCCAAAGGAAAATCAAAATCTGTGCCGCCACTCCCGCGCAAGTGTCCAGAACCACGTCCTCCCACCGCCCGGTGCGTGAGGGGATGAAGCTTTGATGCCACTCGTCTAGGCTGGCCACGAGCGCGGTTCCCAGCAGAGCGCTTGTGGCCCAGCGTACTGTCCACTTTGTATTACTCATTGCAGGCAGTGTTGCGCGCCACGCGCGGAACAGCAAAATGCTCAAAATAGCGTAGCCGACCACGTGGCCGCCTTTGCGAATGTAGAAGTGGAGATGTTCAAACCGCTCCATCCTTACACCGAAAAGATAATGCAGCAAGGGATATAGAATGCGGCTGGTATTGTTGGACGAGAGCATGGCCGTGGACTCGATAGAAATGACGATGAGCCACAGGATCGCGGCCGCCCACGTCTTTAGAATATTTTGTCGGTCGGAGTTCAATTGCGCGGACTACTCGACTCCATAGTTGGGTGCCTCGCGAGTGATCATTACATCGTGGACGTGGCTTTCGCGAAGTCCGGCTCCGCTAATGCGCACGAATCGGGTTTTCTGCAGAAGTTCGGCGATGGTGGCGGCGCCGCAATATCCCATGCCCGACTTCAATCCCCCGACCATCTGATGCACGATCATGGCCACTGAGCCGCGATAAGGAACGCGGCCCTCGATTCCTTCAGGAACGAGTTTGCCGAGGCGGTTGGATTCTCCGTCCAGAGAAGAAACGGCGGCGGAAGAATCTCCTTCGACATTCTGGAAGTAACGTTCACTGGAGCCTTGTGCCATGGCTCCGATAGAGCCCATGCCGCGATAAGATTTGAACGAGCGGCCCTGATACAGGATTAATTCGCCGGGACTTTCGTCGGTGCCGGCAAAAAGAGATCCGATCATGACCGCACTAGCGCCCGCAGCCAGCGCCTTGGTGATGTCGCCCGAATACTTAATGCCGCCATCGGCGATGATGGGAACTCCCGCATCTTTGGTTGCGCGATAAGCTTCTGCAATGGCGGTGATTTGCGGCACGCCCGCGCCGGTGACCACGCGAGTGGTGCAGATAGAACCAGGACCAATGCCGACCTTGATACCGTCGGCTCCGGCGCGCGCTAGTTCGCATGCGCCGTCGAAGGTTGCAACATTTCCCGCCAACAGTTGTATTTCAGGCAGCTTCGACTTTACCAGCCTTACCGCTTCAAGCACTTTTGTGGAGTGGCCGTGAGCGCTGTCGATGGCGACTACATCTACTTTCGCTTCGGCGAGTTCCTGTGCACGCTCCAGAAAATCTCCGGTGGCGCCAATGGCCGCGCCGACGCGCAGGCGTCCTTGAGGATCTTTGGCGGCGTTGGGATATTTCAGCTTTTTCTGAATGTCTTTTACGGTGATCAGGCCCTTGAGGTTGTACTTATCGTCGACGACCAGCAACTTTTCCACGCGGTGCTCGTGCAGAATTTCTTCAGCATCTTCCAGCGTGGTGCCGACCGGAACGGTGATAAGATTTTTCTTGGTCATCACGCGATCGATAGGAATGTCGAAGCGGGTTTCGAAGCGGAGATCGCGGTTGGTGAGGATGCCAACGAGCTTTCCATGCTGAGTGACGGGCACGCCGGAAATTTTGTACTTGCGCATCACATCGAGCGCATCGCTCACTTTGTCAGTCGGCGACATTGTGACCGGGTCAACGATCATGCCGCTTTCCGACCGCTTAACTTTGTCCACCTCATTGGCCTGCTGCTCGATGGTGAGATTGCGATGGATGATGCCCAGGCCGCCTTGCTGGGCCAGCGCAATCGCCATGTGCGATTCCGTGACGGTGTCCATGGCGGCGCTCACGATGGGAATGTTCAGGCTGATGCTGCGCGTGAGCCGTGTCTGAGTCGTCGCGGTTGCGGGGACTACGTCGGAGCGAGCGGGTAAGAGAAGAACGTCGTCGAAGGTGAGAGCTTCGGGTACGGGAAAATGAATCATAAGTATCTCGGGAAGAAACTCTTATTCTAGAGAGGGATGATGGTTGAGGCAAATATTGAGTACCGGGTCCAATCCCTGTAATCGTCGTTACGAGCTCTTCCTAATGTTGTAGCTTCGGTTAAGAGAGATCGGATTTCGGCATCTGGTCGTCCACGGTTTGTCATTTACCCCCTTTCCGGCGTATATTAGAAAACTGGAACTGTTGTGTAGTACCGGCATTTGGCGAGGCACACCAGTGGGCGCAAGCCCACTTTTTCGTTGGACAGGAATTCGCCGCGCGAACCGAGATATAAGTTGTTGGATGCATGGCACTTGATCTTGATCGGGTACGTGAGATCGCGGAGCGGGTAGCGGCCTCCAGCGGGCTGGAAGTGGTCGAAGTCGAGTTGCGCGGGAGTGGCAATGCCCGTATGCTGCGCGTCTTTCTGGACAAGCCAGGCGCGGCGAGTGGCGATCCCTTGGCGGGAGTTACGCACGGAGATTGCGCGAACTTCAGCCGCGAGTTTGGCACCATTCTCGAAGTTGAGGATGCGATGCCGGGCAGCTATACGCTGGAAGTTTCATCCCCAGGGTTGGATCGTAAGCTGACCAAGCCCGCCGATTTTGAACGCTTCACGGGAAGCCGGATGAAGCTGATGACGCGCAATCCGGTAAACAATAACCGGTACTTCGAAGGACGGCTGGAAAGTTTTCGCGAAGGAATGCTGACGCTGGACTTGAGCGTCGCAAGCAAGAAATCAAAGAAGAAAATGCGCACGGCGGTAACGGAGCAAGCGCAAAAAATTGAAATTGAATTCGCCAATGTAGAGAAAGCGAATCTGGTACCGGAAATCTGAAGAGAAAAGTTTCAGGGTTTCAAGGTTTCAAAGTTGAAGATCTTCGGCGACACGGTTTTTGAAACCTTGAAACCTGTTACGCTGCAGTCTTCATAACGGAATACGTCATATGGCGAGTGAGCTTTACAACACGATCGACGCGTTGAGCCGCGAGAAGGGGATTGATCCGCAAATTGTGGTCAGCGCGGTGGAAGATGCCATTGTGATGGCTACGCGCAAGTACTACAAGACGCAGGAAAATCTGCGCGCCGAGTTGGACAAGGAAACCGGCAAGATCAATGCCTACGCGGTGAAAACCGTTGTGGAGACGCCCGAGCAAGTGGAAGATCCTCTATTGCAGATCACTCTCGAAGATGCGCGCAAGGCAAATCCAGCGTTGGAAGTGGGCAGCGAGTTGCGGATTCCGAAGGTTACGGAAGGAATTCTGGGACGCATCGCGGCGCAACTGGCAAAGCAGGTGATTTTCCAGAAGGTTCGCGAGGCCGAGCGCGACACGGTTTACAACGAGTACATCGGACGCGTTGGCGAAGTTGTGAATGCGACCGTGAAGCGCGTGGAAGGTCCGGATGTGATCTTCGACATCGGCAAGGCGGAAGCCCGCATGCCCCGCAAGGAGCAGTCGCGGTTGGAATCGTTTGCCATCAGTGAGCGAGTGCGGGTGGTAATCGCGCGCGTAGAAAGAGCTTCTAAGGGGCCGGGTGTCGTTGTATCTCGCGCCGTGCCCGATCTCGTGCAGCATTTATTCCAGACCGAAGTGCCGGAGATTTACGACGGCACGGTGGTGATCCGTGCAATTGCGCGCGAGGCCGGCGAGCGCACGAAGATCGCAGTCATGTCGAAAGACAAAGACGTCGATGCCGTCGGCGCCTGTGTCGGCATGAAGGGAATGCGGGTGCAGTCGATCATCCGCGAGTTGCATGGAGAAAAAATCGACATCATCGAGTATCACGAAGACGCGGTGACCTTCGCGGAGAAAGCTCTGCAGCCGGCGAAAGTGAGCAAGGTCACGGTGGTCGACTCGGGAGGCAAGCATCTCGAGGTTGTGGTCGACGACAGCCAGCTTTCCCTTGCTATCGGCAAGAAGGGGCAGAATGTTCGTCTCGCCGCGAAGTTGCTGGGCTGGAAGATCGATATCAAGAGCGAGGAAGAGAAGCGCCAGGAAGTAGAGCAGCAGATGTCGGCGATGGTGCCGCAAACCTCCACGCCTCTGGAAAGCGTGCCGGGTTTGGGCGAAGGGCTGGTAGAGAAGTTGGGAGCCGCGGGCGTGACCACGGTAGAAGCCTTGGCCGACATGACGCCGGAGCAGCTTGAGGCGATCGAAGGCATTGGGCCGAAGACGGTGGAAAAAATCAGTCTGGCGGTGAATAATTACTTCGCTAGCCTCGAGGGTGTCGCGGTCGAGGGCGAAGCAGTAGAACCCGAAGCCACTGCTGCTGGATCCAGTAGTGAAGGCGGCGAAGTCACCGAAGAAGTGACTGCAAGTGAAGAAGGTGTCCAGGCCAATGAATCCGCCGCCGAGCCGGACGCTGCTGCTGCAAGCGAGAGCGAAGCGCAGGCGGAGAATTCTCAAGAAGAGCCTGCCGCGGAGGCTGAGAAAGCTTCCGAAACCAGAGAACAATGATGGAACGCTGGCATCAGTTCGATGGCGTAAGACCAGGGAAATTGACTCCGTGAGGTCGCAATGAAGACCTAACTACAACGCGGAGAATCGAAAGGCCGGATGAGTAAGGTTCGAATTAACGATCTCGCCCGCGAGCTCGAAGTAAAGAGCCGGGCAATTCTGGACACGCTTCCTTTAGTGGGAGTGACGGAGAAAAAAACGCACTCCAGTTCTTTGGAAGAACACGAAGCGGAAAAAGTACGTGTGTACATCCGTTCTTCGGCAGAGGGTTCCTCTTCCGCCGGAAAATCCAGTTCGCGCATCTCGCGCGGTGAAGAAGAAATCAAAACAAAAATCGATCTCTCGAATATCTCCCGGCCGGGGGACGTGCTGAGGGCGATTACGCAAAAGAAGGAAACCGCCGCACCGCCTTCAGTCGCCGCGCGTCCAGCAGCGCCTCCGGCAACACCGCCTGCAGCTGAAAAGCCAGCGGCGGCCCCGCCCGCTGCGGTTAGCCGTCCTACGACCGTTGCACCTGCGGTTACAAAGCCTGCGCCGCCTCCTACACCACCGGCAGCAGCGCCTCCCGCGCCTCCGGTCGCTGCACGACCGGTTGTTGCACCCCCAGTGGCAACGACGCCGGTTGCCGCGCCAGCACGTCCGGTTCCGCCGGCTCCAGCCCCACCAATGCCACCGGCGGCAGCGTCTCCATCTGCTTCTGCGCCGAGTTCGGTGCGGCCACCGACACCGCCGCCGGCTCCGCGCATGATCGTTCCACAGACGGGTCCAAGACCTGTATACAAGGCGCCGATACGGGCCGTGCCGCCGCCGGTCCAACCGGGAGTTCCTATTGGCGGCGCAACGCGCCCCACGCCCGGCCGTCCTGTACCCGGGCAGCCCATTTTTCAGCGCCGTCCACCTGCTGCGGGCGGAGCTCCAGGTTCACCGCGTCCGCCGCTGCGTCCTGGCGAGCGCAGGCCAATGCATCCCACTCGCTCAGCTCCTGCTGGAGCGCGTCCGCTCGGCGTTGGTCCCGCGCTGCCGCCTCCTGGAACCACACGTCCTGGCAGCCGTCCTGGCGGTCCGGCGCGACGGCCCGGTCAGCGTTATGTTCCGCGCGGGGTGAAGGAAGGCCCGATGAAGGGCTACACGCCTCCGCCGCGCATGGTGGTGTCGAATGAGCCCTTGCCGATAACGCGCAGCATCACGATCGCGGAAGGCATCAGCGTAAAAGATCTGGCGGAAAAACTTGAGGTCCGCGCCAAGGATTTGATTTCGCGGTTGCTCTCAAAAGGTGTCTTCGCGACGATTAACCAGACGCTCGATGCCGAGCTGGCCGGCGAAATGGCCCGTTTCTTCGGAGCGGATACGAACGTGATCACGTTCGAAGAGCAGACTGCAAAAGAAATCGATGCGGCTGCTGCCAGCGAAGCGCTGGTGCCCGAAACTGGCATCCGTCCACCCGTGGTTACGATCATGGGACACGTCGATCACGGCAAGACCACGCTGCTCGATTCGATTCGAATCACGAATGTGGCCGGGGGAGAAGCCGGCGGCATCACGCAGCATATAGGCGCCTACAAAGTTCGTATCGTCGATAAGGAATCGCCGGCTTATGGGCGGGAAATTGTTTTCCTTGACACTCCAGGCCACGAAGCTTTCACTCGAATGCGTTCCCGTGGAGCGAAAGCGACCGACATTGTTGTTCTGGTGGTCGCGGCAGACGACGGCGTAATGCCGCAGACTCTCGAAGCCATCGACCATGCCCACGCAGCTGAAGTTCCGATCATCGTCGCGGTCAATAAGATCGACAAGCCGGATGCGTTGCCTGATCGCGTGAAGAAGCAGCTGGCTGACCGCGGGTTAGTTCCCGAAGAATGGGGCGGCAAGACAGTGTTCGTCGATGTTTCGGCGAAGAAGAAAACCAATTTGAATCTGCTGATGGAAATGATCTGCCTGGTCGCCGATCTGGGTGAGCTGAAAGCTACGCCCGAGCGCGCGGCGACTGGCGTAGTGCTCGAAGCGAAATTGGATCGCGGACGCGGTCCTGTGGCCACCGTGCTGGTGCAGAATGGAACTCTGAACGCCGGCGACAACTTTGTCGTCGGCAATGTGTACGGCAAAGTGCGTGCGATGTTCGATGATCGCGGCGCGCAGTTGCAAACCGCGCCGCCCTCGACGCCGGTTGAGATAATCGGCATTGAAGCCCTACCGCAGGCTGGCGATCAGTTTGTGGTCGTGGCGGACCGCGATAAGGCTCGCGGCATTTCTGAATACCGCGAGCAGAAGTCGCGCGAAGCCGCGCTGGCCAAGAGTTCCCGCGTGTCGCTGGAAGGTCTTGCAGAACAGATCAAGGCCGCCGGCACCAAGGAATTGAACGTAATTCTCAAAGGTGACGTACAAGGATCGGTGGAAGTCATCACTGATCTGCTCACCAAGCTTTCCAATGAGAAAGTACGGCTGAAGCTGCTGCGCTCGGGCGTGGGTGCGATTACAGAAACGGATGTTCTGCTGGCCTCGGCGTCCAATGCAATCATCATTGGCTTCAACGTGCGGCCGGAACGCAAAGCACAGGAAATCGCCGAGCAGGAGAAAGTCGATATCCGCCTGCACTCGATCATTTACGAGTTG
>JGI12635J15846_10000184_pt1 | contig 24547 bp, 18 predicted proteins | sample BlaSpr_A8_OM2_M2_FD_15846 | JGI IMG/M metagenome (IMG submission 15846) | reverse complement strand
ANNGNNGAAATNCGNTCNCCNATTCCCGGGCGAATTCGCTCGGTAGCNGGNNCNGNTGCAAATATTGCCGCAGGAGNGGAAGTCGCCNTGGTCGATCCCTCCACCGAGCAAGTGTGGGAAGCCTTGCGAGCCCTGTATCTGATCGGTCAGCNGGAAGATCTTCCTGCCATTCTCCCCTACGAGCGCGACCTTCCGGATATTTCGACCGATGTGCGGCAGCAAGCGATCGAGACCGAGAATGCAATAAGAAGTCGTGAAGCCCATTAACACAAACTGATTCGCAACGCTGATGCTGCAAACATTGGGATACGTCGCTCTCGTGGTTCGCAACTATGACGAAGCGATTGCCTTCTTCACGAACTCGCTCGGCTTCGAACTCATCGAGGATACCGACCTTGGCGAAGGCAAGCGCTGGGTACTCGTAGCACCGCCAGGCTCCCGAGGGACGAACCTGGTTCTCGCCCGCGCAGCGACGCCGGAGCAAGCCAGCCGAATCGGCAATCAGACCGGCGGTCGAGTCTTTCTCTTTCTGCACACCGACGACTTCTGGCGGGACTACCGGCAGATGGCAGATCGAGGAATAAAGTTCAGAAGACCCCCGCGCGAAGAATCCTATGGCACAGTCGCAGTGTTCGAAGACCTGTACGGTAACCTGTGGGATTTGCTGGAATTGAAAAAGCTCGAAGGGAAAGGGGATCTATCGGGAAAGGGCCCTAGCTAAGAGCTAACAGCTAGAAGCTATCTTTCTCAAATCGCCATCGCCCCCACTTCTTTTTCCACTTCGGCAATGTCGACCATCGCGATGGCGTCCCATGGGCAGCCATCAAGGAAGCATCCATCCGGCCCTTTGCTCAGGCACTTCTTGCATCCGATGCACAAGATAGGATCGACCGCGATGCGCCCGAACGGCGTGCTGTCTTCGTCCGGTACCCAGAACATGCAGTCTTCCACCGGACAGTACTCCACGCACGCCGGCGAGCCGGCACAACCGGTACAGCATTCCGTGATAACGGCGAGTTCCTTGGGCTTCTTCTTACGCGGCGTGGTTAGGCCTTTGGACTTGGGCTCCCACTTCATTTCGTCGGGAACCATCCCCACAGCTTTGGTCGCTCCGGGTGCAGCAGGCATGGCCGGAATTATACCCCGGATTCAAGAACTTGCAGCATTATCTTTGAGAAAGGCAAGTATTCTACATGCGGTCGGCAGGCCCCGAAATGAAACCCCACCCCGCCGTTGTGACATTCCTCACCATTTCCTCGCCGCCGATTCTGCTATAGTGAACCCCTGCAAAGGAGCAGCATCATGGCAGGAAAAAGTGTCAACAAAGTCATCCTGATCGGCAACCTCGGCAAGGATCCCGAAGTCAAGTTCACCCCGCAGGGCACGCCGGTGGCGAAGTTCAGCCTGGCGACGAACGAGCGTTTCAAAGACAAAGACGGCAACTGGCAGGACCGCACCGAGTGGCACAACATTACCGCCTGGGCTCGCACAGCGGAGATCATTGGGGAGTACGTTAAAAAGGGCAGCAAAGTCTATATCGAAGGCAGCTTGCGCACCCACTCCTGGGACGACAAGACCAGCGGCCAGAAGAAATACATGACCGAAATCGTGGTGAATGACCTGGTCCTGCTCGGCGGCCGGGGCGAAGGCGGCGGCAGCGGAGACTTCAGCGGCAGTTCTCGTGGGTCGGCTGCTGGTAATGGCGGCAACAATTTCGATCAGCGCATGCCCGAGCCAGAACATGCCGGTGCCGCTTCCGGACCGATTACGGACGAAGACATTCCTTTCTAAGGCATGTCTCGAATGCTGGGCCGAGAGCACTTAGAGGAGTTGCTGCTGGGAATTACTACCGATAGATACAACCGCTACCAGCGGTATCGCCATCTGACTTTATCGGATGCGTGGGCAAGGACGCTTGTAACGATCCACCCCATGTGTTAGAAACGTCGCAGCACAAGTTAACTGATGCCATTCACCCACCAGATCGAACGCCATAAACCTAGGATTTGGTCTGCGGCTGTAGTCTTGATGGCGATTTGCGCCATCACCGTGGGCGTAACTACGCGGTATTCGGCCCCTCTTGAGATTTCATCTCATGTGGTAAAAACGGTCAAGACTCACGACGCACTTGATTCAAAGCGGCAACGCCTCAACAAAACCGCCGCTGAGTGGATGCCTCCGGTCCTCAGCGTGACGGTTTTTTCAACCCCGAGTGTTTATCCTCGAATCACGCCTACGGCTCCTGCGGCATCGAGCCGACTGGTTAGCGAGTCCCTTTACAATCGACCCCCTCCTTCCGTTTAAATCCTTCTCAGTTTTGAGAGTTTCAATCAGTCGAAAAGCCGTACTACTTTGTTCGGAAACTATTGGCTGCTGATCGGCATCAGTTCTAACAGAGCTTTGCTATGATGCCGTACGTTTCCGTCAAGATGGAACGGAGGTTTCTCCAAGTGAGATCGTATTTGATTAAGGCAATGTTTCTAAAGAAAATTCTAAGTGGCATCTCAGTGGCTTGTCTCACAATAGCTGTGAGCTCCGGCTACGCGCAGGCCACTCCGCTCACCACGCAGGATCAGCCGCTGACTGCTCAGGATCAGGCTCCGCCTCAGGATCAAGCCGCAGCCCAGCCAGATCAAGCTCCGCCAGATCAAGGTGCGGACGATCAAGGGCCGCCGCCACCAGCGACCTTGAGTACTGATCAATTGAACCAGTTGGTCGCGCCTATAGCACTTTATCCGGACGCCCTGGTCGCCCAGATTCTTGCTGCGTCTGCCTACCCCACCCAGATCGTCGAAGAGGAACGCTTCATCCAGCAAAACCCGAATCTCAAGGACAAAGATTTGGCCGATGCGGTGAACAAGCAAGACTGGGACCCCAGCGTGAAAGCTCTGGCCCAGTTCCCTTCGGTACTGGCCAACTTGGATAAGAACCTGTCCTGGACGTCCGAATTGGGTGACGCATACGTGAACCAACAGGCCGACGTCATGCAGGCCGTTCAGTATATGCGAAAGAAAGCGAAGGATGCGGGGCATCTCCAGTCCACGCCGCAGCAGACCGTGACCGACAACGGATCCGACATTGATATCCAGCCTGTCGAGCCCGAAGTAGTTTACGTTCCCGAGTACGATCCTGAGTTGGTTTACGGCTATCCGGTTGCGCTATGGCCCGGCTTTTATCCCTGGTGGGGCGTTGGCGGTCCTTTTATCTCTTTTGGGATTGGGTTTAATCTTGGCCCGTTCTACGGATTCGGGTGGGGATGGCCAGCGTGGGGCTTCAATTGGCGTGGCGGCTTTCTCCGTTACGGAGGTGGCCCTTACGCATTTCACAGCCACGCATTTTATGACCGTAGCGCGTACTTCCATGGAAATTACCGTGGATTCGCACCCTACGACCGCGGGGGTGCACGAGGTTTCGCCGGCAACGGTCGCGATTTCGGCGGTGCACGAGGTCCAGCGGGGAACGGTCGCGATTTCGGCGGCGCCAGAGGTTCAGCAGGCAACCGCCCAGGTGCCTTTGGAGGAGTTACCCGCGGAGGCGAGTCGCGGGGCTTTTCCGCACGTGGACAGTCCAGCTTCGGTGGTGGGGGCGGTGGCTTCCATGGCGGAGGCGGTGGTGGAGGCAGGCGTTGACGCACCATGAAACCGGCACGGCTCTCGCTACCTCGAGGAGCCAGGAAAGGACAGGAAAGTCATGAAATTGGTGAGAAGAAATTTCAGTATTCATTCCTCCCGTATTAATCTCGCGATTGCCATCAGTACTCTAGCCGCCTTGGGATTGGTTTCCAGCTCAAATCTCGCACTGGCCCAATCAAACGCTGAGCAACCCGCGCCGACGCAACCTGGGTCAACTTCCTCCCAAATGTCGATGGCTCCTTCATCCAGTGGACCGCAAGTCGGCCAGGAGACATTTTCCTCCGCCGCGCAGGCTTGTCACCGGCTGGTCTTCGCGCTTCAGAAGGACGAGGAAGCGTCCCTTTTAAAAATTCTGGGACCAGATGGAAAAGAGATCATCTCCTCGGGCGATCCCGCCGAGGATAAGGACAATCGCGCGCAATTTGTTCAGAAGTATCGACAGATGCACCGTCTCGTGACCGAGCCGGACGGCACCACCACGTTATACATTGGCGCGGAAAACTGGCCCACGCCGATCCCGCTGATGCGTAAGGGCACCGCGTGGTATTTCGATACGCCCGCTGGCAAGCAAGAGATTCTTTATCGAAGAGTTGGGAAGAACGAAATGGCAGTTATCCAGACTTGCCATGAGCTGGCCGCAGCCGAGAAAGAATATTACGCGAAGCCTCACGATGGCGCTCCTGAGGGTCAGTACGCTCAGAAATTCTTCAGCGATCCCGGCAAGCAGAATGGACTCTATTGGGAGGCAAGCTCCGAGAACGCAGCCAGTCCTATCGGCCCGCTGGTCGCGGTAGCCGCAGTGGAAAGCTATCCTCAACCTGCCAACCGCAATCTGGAACCATTCCAGGGTTATTATTTCCGGATTCTAAAGGCACAAGGATCGAAAGCCTCCGGCGGTTCGCACGGCTACGTCAAAGATGGAAAGATGACCGCCGGTTTCGCGTTTGTAGCGTATCCCGCCGAATATCGCGCCTCGGGAGTGATGACATTTCTAGTGGATCAAGATGGAGTCGTTTACCAGAAGGATCTTGGTGCCGGGACTGCCGGAATCGCGAAGAAGATGAAGAGCTACGATCCAGATTCCAGTTGGCAAAAAGCGGATTAAGGCGGATTAATGAGTGGCGCCAGGAAAAATTCTACGATGCAGCTGAGCCGCGTCCTGTCTAAAACTCTTTGGGAATTAATGTGCTCGAGTAATGACCGCGAGGCTAAGCCGTGGTCATCGCGATGAAAGGAAGCACAGCTTGCCCGCTAAGTCTTTGAGTGAAGAAGAGCTGAATGCCCTTCGCAGGATCGATACGTGCACAGTGGCCAACGCGATCGAATCCTTCAATGTGCGGCTGCGCAACACTGGATTCGCCGATGACCGGGTGCGCTGCATACTCCCGGACTTACCTCCAATGCTAGGTTATGCGGTCACGGCCCGTTTAAGCAGCGGGGAGCCTCCAATCGGCGGCGGAACATTCCGCGACCGCGCTGATTTCTGGAATCGGATTCTCGAGATCCCTGCCCCGCGGGTGCTGGTCCTGGAGGATATTGACGATCAGCCCGGTCGCGGCGCCTTCGTGGGCAACGCGCAGGCAGCCATGTTCAAGGCTCTGGGATGCATTGGCTATGTCACGAATGGCGCCGTGCGCGAATTGCCGTCGGTGCGTGCCATGAACTTTCATCTATTTGCCGGAAGCGTAACTGTCTCCCACGCCTACGCGCATATTTTCGAGATCGGATCTGTAGTCACAGTGGGCGGATTGGAAGTACAGCCTGGGGATCTGCTTCACGGCGATCGTCATGGCGTGCTGACCGTGCCAGTGCAAGTTGCGGCCAGAGTTCCTGCCGCAGCCGAACGCTTACGGCTCCGGGAACAGCGACTCCTCGAGTTTTGCCAATCGCCAACTTTTTCGGTGGAAGGGCTCCAGGATTTCGTAAAGACCTTGCAGCAAGAAAAAGAACCGCTGGTCCAAGACTGAGCCAGTCAGACTGAGGCAATCAGAGTAGGTCAATCAATGACGCTATCTGGAGGTTTCGTTAAGACGTCTTCTCTAACGCCCACGCGGTTGCATGCTTGCATGGCCACGCTGATGGTTGCAGTTATCACCGGTTTCAGCGCCTGCTCCGGAAGTCACACGGACCGCGTGCAAGCCAGCGCGCTTCCCGCCACGGTCGGAGTAACCAAGGCCGTAAAACAATCGCTTGGGCGCAAGATCACTCTGTCCTCCGAGTTGGTGCCATTTCAAGAGATCGACGTCTATGCCAAAGAGTCCGGCTATGTGAAGAAACTCGATGTCGACTATGGAACCCACGTAAAAGCCGGCCAGGTGATGGCTATCCTCGAAATACCGGAACTGCAGGATCAACTTCAGGAAGACGAGGCGGAAATCAAGAATGCCGGGAACCAGGTAAATCGCGCGCAGCATGAGTTGTCTCGATATCAAGCGCAGTACAACGCGCTTCACTTGCAATACACCCGGCTGAATGGCGTCTTCCAAAGCCAGCCCGGAATCGTAGCCCAGCAGGAAGTCGACGATGCGCAAGGCAAAGACCTGGCAGCAGCGTCCCAGGTGGACGCAGGCCAGGCGGCTCTTGAGGCCGCGCAGAGTCAATTGGGAGCANTCAAAGCCAAACTGGCCCACGATCAAAGCTTGTTCGATTACGCGAAGATTACCGCCCCGTTCACCGGCGTCGTTACCGACCGTTACGCAAATCTGGGCACTCTGGTGCAAGCTGGAACCGGCTCGAGCACGCAGGCCATGCCAATCGTTCGCCTCTCCGAAGACGATCTTTTTCGTCTCGTGATTCCAGTTCCGGAGTCCTACGTGCAATACATTCATATCGGCGATGCAGTGGACGTTCGCGTGCCTTCTCTGAACCGCACTTTTCCTGGGAAGGTGGCTCGCTTCTCTGTCGATGTGCGCGAAGACACTCGCACCATGCACACTGAGGTGGATGTTTCCAATCCCCAGCGTGTTTTGGTGCCGGGTCTCTATGCCGATGCCGAGCTTGTCTTCGATCAGGCAGTCAACGTTCTTACCGTGCCCGTTCAAGCCTTGAATCGCGAGGGGAACGAAACCACCGTTTTCGTAGTGAACGAGAGCGGAATTCTCGAAGACCGCACCGTGCGCCTTGGATTGCGGACCGCCGACTACGCCGAGATTCTCTCCGGATTAAAGGAAGGATCAGAGGTTGTGGTCAGCGACCGCAGCGCGTTAAAGGCTGGCGAACCGGTTCATGCCCAAGAAGTGCCCGTAATGGAATATCACGAGGAGGGCACCCAATAGATACCGCGCCGTAAATACCAAAGATCGTGGGCTCAGCCGCCACGGTTGCATCCGGAACACTATGCCTGGATTTTCGATTCGCAATCCGTACTTCATTATCGTGATCTGCCTTGCGCTGCTGGTCATCGGGGTGACTAGCCTGTCGCGGATGCCGGTGGATTTGTTTCCGCCGATCAACTTGCCGGAAGTTGTGGTCGCAACGTTCTATTCGGGCATGCCTCCCGAAGATATCGAAACCGATATCACCGACCCTCTGGAACGCTTCTTCACCCTGGCCTCCGGCGTGGATCACATGGAGTCGCGATCGCTATTAGGCGTCAGCATTATCCGCGTCTACTTTCAGCCCAGCACCAACCCCGATGCCGACGTTAGTCAGCTTTCCAATCTGGCTCTCGCCGATCTGAAGCGCCTGCCCCCGGGCACACTGCCGCCTGTGGTCCTCAAGTTCGACGCATCCAGCCTGCCCGTCGCTTTGGTCACCGTTGAAGGGGAAGGATTAAACCAGACCCAGCTCCACGATTACGCTCAGTTCCAGATTCGAAATCAGATCGCGGTTGTTCCGGGAGCGGAGATTCCCGGCGTCTTCGGTGGGATCTACCGCCAGATCATGGTCTATGTCGATCCCTACAAACTCGCCTCCCGTCAATTGAGCGTGATGGACGTAGTCAGTGCGGTTAACAATGCCAATCTGATTCTTCCGGCAGGCGACGTAAAAATGGGGCCGTACGACTATTTCGTTTACTCCAACAGCCTGGTTGACAATATGAAGCAACTCGGCGAGGTCCCTCTCAAAGTAAAAGGAAAGTCCTGGGTTACGGTAGACGATATAGGAAAGGCGGAAGACTCTCACCAAATTCAGTACAACATCGTCCGAATCGACGGCCAGAAGTCCGCGTACATTCCCATCATGAAGCAGGGCGGCGATTCCAACACCATCGCCGTGGTAAATGGAGTTCGCCAGCTCATCACACATCTCTACGACATACCCAAGCAGATGAAGACCAGCATCGTCTTCGACCAATCAGTGTTCGTGAAAGAAGCAATCCATACCGTCCTCCACGAAGGCGCTCTGGGATTGATCCTGACCAGCCTGATGATTCTCATTTTCCTCGGGAGCTTTCGCGCTACTTCCGCGGTTCTGCTCTCCATTCCGATATCCGCGTTAGCTGCGTTTGTAGTGCTCGCGATGCTCGGCGGCACCGTCAACACCATGATCCTGGGCGGGATGGCTCTTGCTTTTTCGCGCGTAATCGACAACTCGGTGATCTCGCTCGAAAACATCTATCGTCATCTGGAAATGGGCACGGCCCCCATGATCGCAGCGGAGATTGGCGGATCGGAAGTAAGCCTTGCAGTGCTGGCCGCTACTCTGGTAGACGTGGTCGATTTCTTCCCGGTTGTTTTTCTCTACGGCGTTGCCAAATTCCTCTTCTCAGCACTGGCGCTCGCATTCTGTTTGTCGCTGCTGGCTTCGTTCGTGGTAGCTATGACGGTCATTCCCCTCTTTTGCTCGCGCTTCTTGAAAGCCGTCCCTCACATCCCGGAATCCACGAATAGAGGAGGTGGATATGACGTCGAACCAAACAAGGCCGCGGACCAATCCTGGCTCGACCGCTTCAATACGCATTTCAACCGGCACTTTAACAAATTGCTGGATTTCTACGAGCGCTCGGTGCGCCGCGCACTGCAACGCCCCGGACTCACGGTGGCTTTGCTCAGCGGCCTGTTCGTCTTGAGCCTCGCCATTTATCCGCTCCTGGGGTTGGCCTTCTTCCCTAAAACCGATGCCGGCCAGTTCACCATTAGTCTCAAAGTCCCCACCGGCACAAGGATTGAGGTCACGAACGAATATATCGCCAAGGTGGAGGACCTCATCCGCCGTGAGGTAGACCCGAAGGATCTCAAGCGAATCGTATCGAACATTGGCGTCGTTCCCGATTTCTCGGCCCTCTACACTACTAACTCCGGGCCGTACACAGCAACCGTTCAGGTCGCACTAAATCAGCCGCATACTCTCAGCAGCTTCGCGTATATGGACCTCGTTCAGAAGGCAATGGCCAGCCAGTTTCCGGATATAAGGACATTCCTCTCCAGCGGGTCGATGGTCGATGCCATTCTCAACATGGGGATGCCCGCGCCCATTGACGTTCAGGTCAGCAGCCCTGACTTGCAGGAGATCTATGGCATCGCGCAACAGTTGTCCAATCGGTTCCGCGAGATTCATGGGGTTGGCCAAATCTATATCCCGCAGGATATGAACTATCCTGCGCTCCGCCTTGATGTGAACCGGGTGCACGCTGGTGAATTAGGCCTGACACAAAAAGACGTCGTCGATAATGTCATTACCGCCCTCAACTCCAACTACATGATCGCTCCCAACTACTGGGTCGATCGCAAAAGTGGCAACGACTATTACCTCACTGTGCAGTACTTCGAGCACGGTGACGCCGCCATTCACAACATGACCGACCTGGGGCAGATCCCCTTGCGCGATGCGAATGGCGACAGCCTCAGCTGTGGCCCATCGGGAACACCGCCTTCGCCCGGTGGGCAGCCTGCGTGGGCATGCAATGGCAGCAGGCCGACCACCGCCCTCAGCAATGTTGTGAACGTCCACGAGGTGATGACCCCCACCGAAGTGGATCACTATCAAATCCAGCGCGCCATCGATATCTACGTGACCCCCTCCGGAGAAGACCTCGGGCGAGTCACAAGCGCCGTCCGGGATATTCTTTCGAAGGAAAAGATTCCTGGAAATGTTCGCGTCAACCTGCGTGGCATGGTCCAAGGCATGGAGGCGTCCTTCAAGAGCTTTGGCCTTGGATTTTTGATTTCTTTCGTTCTGCTTTTCCTGATTCTCACGGCGCAGTTCAAATCCTTCATCGATCCTTTTCTGATCATGCTGGCTATCCCGATGGGCTTCGTTGGCGTTCTGCTCATCCTGCCTCTCACCCATAGCACTCTCAACGTAATGTCGCTGATGGGGGTGCTGATGCTGGTCGGCATCGCCGATTCGAACAGCATCCTGATCGTGGACTTTGCCCACAATCTCGAGCGGCAAGGACTATCTCCGGCTGACGCGGTCATAACCGCATGCCGGGTTCGCCTGCGCCCCATCCTGATGACGTCGCTGGCCACCATCATTGGAATGATCCCCATGGCTTTGAAGTTAGGAACTGGAGCCGAGCAATATACGCCCATGGCTCGCGCCATTATCGGTGGCCTGACTTCTTCGGTCCTGTTGACCATCTTCATTGTTCCCGCGGCGTACTTGCTGGTTTACGGCAAGCGCGGACCCGGCAATTCGGGAGCGAAGAATGGCGCGAACCCAACCCCGGAGCCTGCAGTATGAGATGGAAGCCGCGATCACGAAACCAAGATCTCATGAGGAGATCGCGAGACAATCCGATGAACAGGGCGATCCCATCCATCCTCTGCGCACTTCTGCTTTCAGTTACGGTGGTTCCGCAGTCTGCTTTTGCACAAAATGCTGACGAATCGCAATCAGACGCCGCTCTGCCTCTAGCCCCGCAGCCCCAATCACAACAAAACTCTGTTCCCACAGCGGGACCTACCGAGCCGCGCCTCGCGCTCTCCGCCAGTTTTCCCCGGAATGCGCAAGCACAGACGTCTTCCTTTCAAGCCCCTCAAGGCGCATCCACGGAGCCCAACAATCGCGGTATGCGCCTAAGCCGCGCGCAAGCGGAACAGTTAGCCATCAAGAACAATCCGCGCATTAGTGTCGGACACCTGCTCGCACTCGCCCAGCATCAGGTCTATCGCGAAACCAGAGCAGCAGAGCTTCCCACCTTCAACGGCAACATCACAGCAGCCGATGCCAACGAAGGCAGCCGCATCGGCTCCGGAGCCCTCACCGCCTCTCGCCTGCTCGAGCACGCCGGCGCTGGCGTAACCATGACCCAACTCATTACCGATTTCGGCCGCACCACCAATCTCGTCTCCTCTTCGAAACTCCTGGAAAAGGCTGCAAACGCCAACGGGCTGGCCACCAGAGAAGACGTCGTTCTTGCCACGGATCAGGCGTTTTACAATGCACTTCAGGCGGAGGCCCTGCTCAAAGTCGCGCAACAAACCGTCACCACTCGTCAGTCCGTGCAGCACCAGATCGACGAACTGACCAAGAACAAACTGAAATCCACAGTGGATCTTGCCTTCGCCGAGGTGAATCTCTCGCAGGCCAAGATGCTTCAACTCGATGCAGAAAACAATGTTAACTCGACCGTAGCCGCGCTCACCTCGGTCCTTGGCTTCGACAAACAGATCAACATCGAGTTGACTGACGAAGACACGCCGGCGCCCTCACCGCCCCCAGACGTTGACGTACTCATCGACACTGCCTTGCAGCAACGCCCCGACCTGCAAGCGTCTGCTTATGATGAACAGGCAGCGGAAAAATTCCACCGTGCCCAACGCGATCAACTATTACCCACCATCAGCGCTCTTGGTCTAGCCGGAGGAACTCCGGTTCGTCCCGACTGCATCGACGGTTGCTTTCCAAATTATTTCGTCTCGCCCTGGTACGGCGCGATCGGCGTGAATCTGAGCGTCCCCATCTTCAACGGTTTTCTTTACACGTCCGAAGCCTCGGAAGCGAACTACCGGGCAAAAGCCGCCGCCGAAAATACTCGAGACCTTCGAGACCGCGTTGTGCGCGACGTTCGCACCGCCTGGCTCGCCGCGAATACCGCCTTTCAGCGCATCACAGTGGCTGAGGAGCTCGACAAGGAAGCCAACTTGAGCCTCACTCTTGCGCAGGGCCGATACAACCTGGGATTAAGTTCCATCGTGGAACTCAGCCAGGCTCAATTGCAGCAAACCGACGCCGCTATTAGCTACGTGAATGCACAGTACCAGTACCGCCTGGCTCTCAGCACCTTGAACTTCGAGATCGGTTCGCAGCCATAAGTTCCGTGGTCAACAAGGCAATCGATCCCGCGGGCGTTTCTTCGTGCACCTTCGTGGCCTTGGTGATTAACGGTTTGCCGCAGGTGAAAACTTCAACTGTTTCGGTATACTAGACTCGTATGTCGGTTCTGAAGAATATCTCTGCCATTGCGAAAGGCATGAGCATCACCTTTATGGAGATGTTCCAGCCTACGACCGTCGAAAATTATCCTGACGGCAAAGGTCCGCTCCGCGGCGCCCGGATTGAAGCCCGTTTCCGTGGCGCCCATGTGCTTCAGCGCGACGAAAACGGACTGGAAAAATGCGTCGCCTGTTTTCTCTGCGCGGCTAACTGCCCCTCCAACTGCATCTATATCGAGGCGGCTGACAACACCGCCGACAACCGGGTGAGCGGCGCCGAGCGCTACGCCAGGGTTTACAACATAGATTACAACCGCTGCATTTTTTGCGGCTATTGCGTCGAGGCCTGCCCCACCGACGCCATTACCCACGGTCACGGTTTTGAACTGGCCACCTTCAATGCCAGCAATCTGGTCTACCGCAAGGAACAAATGCTTGCGCCTCGTCCGGCGCACATGGGAGCCAATGTGGTTTTCAATCAGGCCGACGTGGATGGTGGCGCTCCCAAGGAGATGGTTGCGGGAAGCTGATTTAGAGCCAGTTGCGAATCAATACCTGTACACATTCTCACGCCAACCGCAAAGCCTCCCGCCGCATCTCTCTTGCATGATCCGCAAACTGCAATCAGGTGAGTACCGTCTCTATTCCCGCAAGAAGGACGCCAGGACAGGAAAACGCAAAAACCTGGGTACGTTTTCGTCGCGCGAAGCCGCGCAAAAACACGAACGCGCAGTGCAGTATTTTAAACGCGCTGGGTAAGAACTCAACACTGCCAGACGCCATGCCTGGTACCTGCTCTACTTGCGCAAAAGAAGATCCGCCGCTACAAAGACCGCAAAAACCACCGAGATTACGCCGTTCATGGTAAAAAACGCCGCATTAAGCCGCGAGAGATCATCCGCCTTCACCAACGAATGCTCATAAAGTAACAGCAGCATCACGGCGATCACTCCAGCAACCGCAAGTCTTCCCAGGCCAAACGCCGGAATCATCGCGAATAAAAGAACTAGCATGATTCCGTGAAAAGCGCGCGCCACCCAGAGCGCAGGTCCAATACCGATGTGCCGCGGTATGGAGTGAAGTCCAGAGTTGCGATCGAATTCAAAATCCTGACACGCATAAAGAATGTCGAACCCCGCTACCCAGAACGTAACCGCAGCGGTTAGCAGCAGGATGCGAGGGTCGAGCGAACCTCGAACCGCAATCCATGCCGCCGACGGCGCAATTCCCAACGCAAATCCCAGAACAATATGGGATAGACGGGTAAACCTCTTGGTGTAGGAATAAAGCAACAGCACGGCCAATGCCACCGGAGAAAGCCACAAGGTCAACTTGTTCAACTGCGAAGCAGCAAGAATGAAAATTCCGGAAGATACAATCACAAAGCTGCCCACAAAGGCCGAAGAGAGATGTCCAGCCGGTAGTGCGCGCGTGCGAGTGCGCGGATTGGCAGCGTCAATTGTGGCATCGGCAATGCGGTTGAACGCCATCGCCGCCGAGCGCGCCGCCAGCATGGCAATCACGATCCAAAGAAGCTGATGCCAGCCAGGAAGCCCGGACGCAGCCAGCATGGCGCCGCAAAGCGCAAAAGGGAGCGCAAAGATGGAGTGCTCCCACTTAATCATTTCCAGCGTAACCCCGAGATTGCGAAGCACTGCCACAGCTAAGATTGTAAAGCAGGTCCGATCATCGGTCTTGGCGGCTCATTCTTGACCGGCTTTATCTGTTCCGGAGATTAGCGGCACAAAGCGTACGAATTCGCAGAGCTGTATCGCAATTCTGCCTGCTTCGACTCGAACAAGTTGCAGTTGCTGCGACTCGGAATTTCCCACGGGAATAACCATGTGTCCGCCGTCTCGCAACTGCGAAAGCAAGGCCGGTGGGGGATGAGAAGCCGCCGCAGAAACCAGAATCGCATCGAACGGAGCATGCTCCGGCAAACCTTGTGCACCATCACCAGCAATGATCTCGACGTTCCTGTATGCAAGCGCGTCAACAACTGAACGAGCATTCGCAGCCAGAGCTTCGTGCCGCTCAATGGAAAATACCTGTCGCGCCAACTCAGCCAGGAGAACAGTAGCGTAGCCGGACCCGGTGCCGACTTCAAGCACCACGTCGTTCGGCAGGACTTGCAGTAACTGCAACATCAGCGCGACCACGTAAGGCTGCGAAATGGTCTGGCCGTGGCCAATCGGAAGCGGATGGTCCTGGTAGGCCTCGGCACGGTATGCCTCCGGCACAAATCGATCGCGCGGCACGCGGAGCATGGCTTCCAATACGCACTGATCGGTGATTCCCCGCGAACGGAGTTGACTCGCGACCATCATCTGCCGCGCTTCCGAGAAATCCTGCATAGCGAATCGTGCCGAGTCAAGCCTCAGCGGGATAATAAAATACCCGCAATCTTAAACTCGCGTCCTACTTCTTGCGCTGCCGGACCTGCACATCGAAGCTCACTACTCCGTTCTGATCGCGCGTGCCGACAAGTGAGAAATTGCGATTGATAAAGTACTCGCCCTGAATAATCTGCTCCGAACTTTGCGACACATTCGTCGAATACGTCAGCGATATATTGTTCGCAAATTGCTGTTCGATGGTGATCTGCGGGCCAGTGCTGACCGGATTGTTCTCTGTCACCAGCCCTTGAGGATCGATTCGAATATTGCTGGCTCCAAATAGTTGTGTCAACCGGTTGCTGACCGTAGTGTCCATTGCCTGGTTGAGAATGAGAGCCGTCGCTTGATCGGTAAACGCGCTCTGGCCGGATTGCTCTTGCAGCTGCGTCGATTCGTCCCCCGTCCGACCCAAGGCAAGGAGAGCAATGATGTCGGATTTCGGCAGCGGAGGCTCCGAGCGATAGTTAAAGTTCAACCCGCGATCCGGCGTCCCGGTAACCGTAATGTTGAGGTCGTAATTGCGCACGTGCGTGTAGGCTTGAAGATTGAGCTGCGGCTCAATCGATACCGGATTGGCGAACGTGATGTCACCTCGCTCCAGCGTGTAGCGTGTGCCATGGAACGTAGCCTGCCCCTCTAAAATGTCCACCCGTCCGAGCACCGCCGGTCGCGCCGCCGACCCGCGCACATGAAGATCCGCATCGCCAGAAAGACGAGCCACCGCGGTTCGCATCTGCAGCTCAGGTGCGGTCTGCGCATGAATATCAAGTTTGACGTTGTAAAGCGGCGAATTCGCCGCGGTGAGCGGAGCACCCTGCCTCCCGCGATCCAGATACAAACCAAAATCAAATCCCGGAGTAATGGCGATTTTACTTACCAGGATGTCGCCAGTGACGGTCGAAGCCGAGCGAGTACCGGTCCAGTGCAACGTGGCATCAGCCGTTGAACTCACGCCAGCCGGATACCGCAGCCGTACGTCCTTTCCGCTGGCAGTGAAATTGAAGCTGAGTTGGCGATCCACATAAGTAGCATCCCCTCGAAGAGCCAGCGTTCCGCCGCCGGTCCGTGCCGTTAGTTGCTCGATCTGAATNCGATTGCGGGTGAACAAAAGAGAGCCATCGATCCCGCTNAGTCCGCTCGGAAGATTTGCGTANGAAACTGCACCATTGGCAAGTTGGATCCTGCCTTGAGGCTGCGGATCGTCAAATGTGCCGCCAACACTCATATTCACATTCACGGGTCCGGACGCTACGAGATTCGGATCGAAAGCAGCAAACAGTTTAAGGTCAAGAGTCCCCGCGGCGGTCAGGTTCAGCGCATATGGAGCGGAGAGTTGAATAGACCCATTCCCTGTAAAGCCACTTTCCGCCCCTGCCATTTGCAGTTGTTGAATATCCAGCGACTCCCTTCCAATGGTGAAGCGGACCTCCTGCTGGTTATGCAGTTTCACATCTTCCACCTCAAGGGTGAGCGCGCTCAAATTGCCTTTCGCGATCCACTGCGACGGATGCAGAATCGGACCTTGCAACCGAACGGAACCGGAAACCGCCGAATGTCCCGTGAGTTGGTTGCCCAGATAGCGCCGCCATAGCGCATCGAGATCCACTCCGTCCATCTGAAACAACAGATCGACCGAATCGTGGTTGCGTAACTGAACATCGCCGCTCATCTGCACCGATCCACGGCTTAGTTGCGAACTTCCCGTCAGGTGAAGCACGCTACCCGCAGTAACGGCGTGAACAGCGAGATCGCCTGCCAGTTCGTGATCCAGCGTCAAGTTTCGAATCTGAACCTCTGCTCCTAGTAAAGGCGCTTCAACCGTGCCATGTCCCGTAACTGCGAAATCCGCCCGTCCCTCTACCGCCATCTGATCGGCCTGAATCTGGCGCACTTCGGCAAGATCGAAATTCTCACCCGCCAGGTCAAGTCGAAACGCACGATTCGAAGGATTGAACATCGCACTTCCGCTAATCAGCGATCTATTGTGCAACAAATGAATCTTCTCGAATTCCACCTCACTTTGAGAGAAGCGAAAATTAGCGTCGAATAGCTGAATTGGTTCACCATACGCTGTCGCATCCTTCACGTGGACTTGCCCGCCGCCATGAAAATTTCCAAAGGTCCCAGCGGCCTGAACGGATAGATCGGCATTGCCGGTCACGGGATAGTTGTATCCGGCCAACGTTTGGACGGCCGCCATGCTCGTATTGTGCAGATCGGCCCGAACCGCGATATTGCTAGCGTCAGAGAAATGCCCGTGTTGTAGGGTGGCCGAGGCATCGAACTCCGCTGAAGTTTCTCCGCGCCGCAACGTGGCTCCGTGCAGCGCAACCGCATCAAAAGAAAGCTGGAGGGATCCGGAAAGTGAGTCCCAGCGACTCTTCACAAAAACTGAATGGCTCGTCGCAGGAATGTCGACTTCAAACTTCTCCGCCTGCAAAGTTCCCGTCAATTGCGGCGACAAAACGGCCCCGTTCATGTTGCCGACAAACGTAGCACGCCCATTCAGCGTTACCGGAATGAGCGCAGGTCCGCGCACTGCCTGCAGAATCGGAAGCCAGTCCGCCATACTGGATGTCGAAACCGAAAGCCGCAACGCAGAAGTCGAAGACACCGTTCCGGAAGCTTGCACGTGCGAAGTAGGCGTACTTAAAGTGAACTGTGGCAAATCCAGTTGATCGATCGCCGCATCATAGGTCCCACTGGCGTGAGCGCTAAGCGGCAATTCGGCTGGTGCAATGCGCGCCGGAGGAGCGGCGTCCATCGCAAAACGAATCTCCGCGTCGCGCCGAGTTCCCTTCCATCGCGCGTCTATGGTGCCTGAGGCGAGTCCTGCCAAATGAAGATCCGGCACAGGATAGGCTTTGGCTTTAAAGGCCGCAGCGACATCCTCAGCGGAAACATCGCGCACCCTGAGTGAGACAATTCCGCTTTGCACTCCCACAGACCTTAGCGCAGGCGTCTGCTGCCGCGCATTTTTCTTCGCGGCCGGAGCCGCCGAAATTACAGCCGTTTCCAGCACCTTTCTCGCCGCTGCCGAAAGATGCCGGTCAGGAGCGAGCCACTGATTCACCTCGGCATCGCCCGTGAAACTTCCGCCGAAAATCTTCCCTTGCAGCTTCGCCAGCCGCAGTTCCAGGCCGCTGACCGAATAATCGCTGCTCACCGCCGCTTTTGAAAAAGAAAACTGCTCATTCTGCCAGCCTACGTCACGGAGATTTACCAGACCATTCGACGCGAACTGCTCGAGCGTCCCGCCGCCCTGACCGTTGAAATCGACAGTTCCGTTCTTCAACTCGTTGCGCCGAAGAACCGAAGCCGCTTCCGTGAGATCGATGTGTCCTCCATACACAGCATGAAGCCGCGGATGGCGAAAGTCACTGATCTGCCCGGTACCTGAGAGGTTCGAGTGCCCGGAATTCCATTTGAACGATGTGAAAATGACGGAATTGTTCCCTAGGTTGAAATCAGCTGCACTCATCCACGCAAACGGACGGTAATCGCGCAGCTTGGTCTCGACCCACCCCACGGAAACATGCCCGTTATAGCGATCATGCAGAAGCGAATAACCCATCGCAAGTGCGGCATCGTGGGCATTCAGATCTAGAGGAATGATCTGGTCATCCCAAATCATCTGCCCGTGCCGCACATCGAGATAATTAATGGAAAGCGCGAAGAAATCATCCAACGAGGACTTTCCGGAAACCGCGCTCACCCTTTTTGGAATATTGCTGCTGCCATCCGGATAGAAAACAACATGGATCAGCGGCTGATCGAGAACCAGTTCGTGGAAACTGAGTTCAGACCGCAGCAGCGAGCTCAGCTTAAGCCGCGCGGTAATGCTATCGGCATGCGCAAGCGGCGCATCGCTCGCGGATTCTCGCCCGTGAACCGTAATATTGCGAACTTCAACCTGCAGGCGAAATGGGATTGTGTGTAAGCTGCCAACCTCGGCGCGGCCGCCCGTAATGCGTTCAATTTCCGCAACCAAACGCCGGCGCACCATACCCTGAAAGGATTCCGTATTGACGTACACGGCGAGCGCTAGCGCACCCACGCCTGCCAGTCCGGCAAGTATCAGCAGAGATTTCCACCAGCGGCCGGCGGGCTTCGCCGCAGGCTCGGTCACCGCGATTGCACTCCCACTTCGCTGGTCGGAATATGAACCTCACCTTGGGATCGCAGAGTCTGTAACCAGGAGACCAGCATTTCGCTGACCTTCTCTTGCGTAAGCAGTTCGCGGATCTTGCTGGAAACCTGGTCGAGCGGAACCTCACCCGCTCCCGATTCCTTCAATTTGGGCACAAATTGGTCGCGATAGTAAGCCTCGACCGATTTCGAATCAATCTGCACCGCCGGACGCAGACGCGAATCCACCAGCCGCATTACATCAATCTGCTGCCGCACCTGCAGAAAAAGATCCTTCTCGCTAATGTGATATTTCGCAAGCAATGCGCTCCATCCCGCGTCCGTTCCACCCTCAGGATATTTCTTGCGCGCGTCGGCCACGCGAGCCCCCACTTCCTCGTCGGTGGCATGGCGGAATTCCGCCGCCTTCATCTGCTCGCGCAGCAGTTCCTGGTCGATCAAACGGTCCAGAACGGCGCGACGATCCTCGTCCAAAAATCCTGAGAGCGGACGTCCTGACAGCAGCGCCTCATAACACAATGCTTCGTCCAGATCGGACTGCAAAATCACCTGACCATTCACCGTCGCCACAATACGGTCGATAACCTCCGGCGCAGCGGTCGCCGCACCGGCGCCGTCCAGCGAAACAATAGCCACCAGAACAATCAGAGTGAACGTGTTTCGAATATAACGTTTCATTAAAATGGCTGCCCTATACTGAAAAAAACGTTGAAGTGTGAAAGGCGCTGGGTCTCATATGTCGCGGCGCCAGCGGAAGTACCGGTGGTCTGAAAGTACTGGGTCGGATTTAAATTGTACCCGAAGTCAAAGCGCAGCGGGCCGATCGGCGTCTTGTACCGCAACCCAATTCCCAACGCATGCGAAGTGTAATCATAACCGCTGTTATCAAAATTAGTAATACACGTCTGGTTACCCAGCCCTCCCGTTCCCAAACACTGCGCTGGATCCTGCTGATGCCACCGGCCCAATCCCTTCACCAGGTCATGCCCTGCCGTAAAAACGTTTCCCATGTCATGAAAAATCGCAAAGCCAAAACCATCACCCAAATAAGGCAGACTCACGGAAGGAAGGCGCAACTCTTCACTATTGACGAAAAGCGCCGAGCCGCCAACGGGATAGCCGGAATCTGGATCGCGAGGTCCCGCCTGATTTAACCCAAATCCCCGGAGAGAGTTTCCTCCCCCTGCAAAGAAAAGTTCCGGCAAAGGAATAATTTCAATATTCGATTGGCAAGCGGTTTGCAAATTATTCAGCGGACAACTGCCGGGAGGCAATATTCGAGTTCCCCCATAAACCTGCTCCAACCCCAGGGTCGTAGACCGTGCAAACACAAATTTGTGATTGGTTGGCCCGAAGGCGTAATAGGTGGAGTCCTGGGTCAGCGCCCGCCCGTAATCCGACTGCGAACCAACGTAACTGGACGAGACAAAGCCATCCAGCGTGAAATATTGCCCTTTCGTACTTTCCAGCGGATTGTCCCGCTTGTCGCGGATGTAAGTAAAACCGGGTCCACCAATGTGAGCTGGCAACGATAGCAAGCTGAATTCAACCGGCGAAAAATCTGACACAATGTCGCTGGCCTTGACCCGCCGGTAATCGAACCGATAGGTAATGGAGGTCGTATGGTTGGCTTGTTGCCGTCCCAGTTCCTGCCGCAGATCGATCTTCCCTTCTAGTCGCTGCGAGGTGAAGGTCGCGACATTCACGCTGTTGTCATAGAAGATCGTATAAAAAAGCTTCAAACTTCCATGATTGAAAACCTTCGGAACCTCATAACTCACCAAGCCGAGTTGTTGCAAAGTACCGACGTGCGATTGAAAAGTCAGCGTCTGATCACGTCCTCCGACATTTAAACGAGTAATATTTAATGCCACGCGCGGACTTACTCCAGCCTCCCCTGAGGGGTGGTTTGTGCCCGCCGGTAAGCCGGTTGCGAACTCGAGCCCTACTCCATAGGTAAACGTGTAACGCTTGGCTTCCTGCACCTGGACCAGCACATTCTTTTGCGGATCATTCCCGCTCGGATTCTGCACCGCGGTATCCACCTGGGTGAAGATTCCGAGATCGTAGAGTTTGCTCTGCGTATCGAGAATATCCTGCTGGCTCAAGGACTGCCCTTCTTTCACCTGAATCTCGCGCTGCACCACATAATTCTGCGTGTTTTCCAGACCCGCCACCATCACGCGATGGACAAAAAACTGTTCCCCCTCCTGAATGCTGAAAACAACGTTTTCGCGGTTCGCTTCTCCGGTGACGGGTTGCACGCTGATTTCAAGCGAAGCATTGGAGAAACCGTGATTGAAGTAGTAGCTAAGTATCGCGTCACGATCCCTGGCTAGATTGAATTCCGAATACGGCTGTCCGCCCTGCGTTCGCAACTCGGGAAAAGATTTTGTGCTTATCTTCTTATTACCCTCAATGCCGAACGACCCCACCAGCGTTTGCGGGCCTTCGTCAATTTGGATTCGAACTGCAAGCTTGTTCGGACTTTTCTCGTAATTGTCGTCCACCTGCGTATCGATCTTTACATCCCGGAACCCGTTCGTAACATAGAGCGCCTTAAGACCCGCCACGTCATTTCTCAGCAAAGCTGCGCTGTAGCGTCCGTTCGAAAGAAACCTGCCCGCACTGTGAATTTGCAGCCGCTGCCTCAGCACTTGGGTAGAGAAATATTTGTTGCCGGTCATTTGAATTAGTTCCAGCTTGTGAATCTCGCCAGGTTCGACGTGGTAAATCACCCGCAGAATGTCCGGTTCCGACTGCCGCTCGAAGTTCACCGTGGCATCATAGAATCCCCGGCTTTGCAGGTAGTTGAGGAGATTGCTTTTTCCCTCGTTCAGCAGATCGTCGTCCACCGCATTTTCCTGATAAATCGGCACTTCTTTTCGCAGCACACCGCGGTTCACGTGTATCCCCAAAGCGTAGACCACCACCGTCGGACCGGGATCGATGAGATAGCTGTAGTCCACGGAATTCGATTCAGGCTGGTAGGTCTGCGAGGCAATCAAAACCTGCGCTAAAACCCGCTGCTGCTTTTGCAGCCGCTTGCGTAAACGCTGCAGGGAATTTGTAACTCGCGCCGCAGTGACGCGGTCCCCGGGGTGCATCTTCGCAATGTCCTGTAGTTGCGCCTCAGACCACGCCGAATGGCCTGTAAGCTTGACTTCTCCAATGTGAGCAGGTTCGCCCGCTTTAATGTGGAACAGGATATCAACCTGCTGTGTACTCGGATTGGAAGTGCCTTCCGCCATTACCCGCGCGCGATAATAGCCGTTCTGCTGCATCAACTGGCGAACGCTCTCCTGCGCGTGCTCCAGTTTCTCGGCCGAATACAATTCCCCCAACTGAAACTTGGAAGCATTCACAATCTGGTTGGCACTGGGATGCGCCGGAGCCCCTTCCACGTTCACCGCACCCACAAAAAAATTCAGCGATGTCGCAAAGGTAAGCACCACGCCGTCGCCGGAAGGGGCAACTTCGGCCTGTATGTCCGCAAACAGCCCAGTCGCAAACAGTGTCCGTATGCTCTCGCGCACCTGGTCGCGATCCAGCGGTTCCTCCGGCTTTTGCTCAATCATCTTGAGCAATTGCGACGCATCGCGCACCCCCGGCAGTTCCACCGCTTTCACCGTTCGGCCAACATAGGCGGACATCGAAGCCAAACTAGAGGACGATAAACTCGAAGTCGATTCCTGCGACTGTGCAGCTTGCGCAGCTAAACAGGGAGCGAACGATCCAGTCCCGGCGGCTGAACCCAACGAAATCCCGATCAAACACACTAGGAATGCGGACCTGCTCGGCAAATATTTTCCTTGGCTCGTTCCAATCGTTCGATGAAGCACGAGGAACGCGCGTTGTACTGCCCTGTGGGAGCGTTAGAATCACTCTTATAATAAAGGGTTTGAGGTCGAAAACTGATGACCTCCTTGAGACGGCCCTTCGCGCCCGAATAGTGGTGCGGAGCGCCGCCCCGAAAAGAGGCAAGTTTGGAAAAGCAAAAATTCACCGAACGCTACTCCCGGCAGGTTCTATTTCACGGCATCGGCGCTGAGGGCCAGCAGCGCCTCGCCGCCGGCCGGGTTGCCATTGTTGGCTGCGGCGCTACCGGCTCCGCTCTCGCGGCCCTCCTGGCTCGCTCGGGTGTGGGCACCTTACGCATCATCGACCGCGACTACGTCGAGCCCAGCAATCTTCAGCGCCAAACTTTGTTCGAAGAAGCAGATGCTGCCGAATCCCTGCCCAAAGCCATCGCCGCTTCCCGCCGCATCGCCGCATTCAACTCTGCAATCGTCATTGACCCACGGGTCGAGGATCTGGTTCCCGGCAATATTGAAGCATTACTTCAAGGAATCGATTTAATCCTGGATGGCACTGATAATTTCGAGACTCGATATTTACTAAACGATTACGCAGCGAAAAATTCCCTGCCCTGGATTTACGCAGCCGCAGTCGGCAGCTATGGCGTGACCCTGAACGTATTGCCGGCCACAACCGCGTGCCTCGCCTGCATCTTCCCCGATTCACCCAAAGGCATGGTCGAAACCTGCGAAAGCTCGGGGATATTGAACACCGCGGTACAAGCGGTTGCTTCCATCGCCGCCACCGAAGCGATGAAGATTCTCCTGGGCGGCGCTGCGCTCAAACAATTGCGGAAAACTCTATTGTCATTCGACGTCTGGACCAACCAGCACACCGAGATCGCCGCCGAAAAACCCTACTCCGGATGCCGCGCGTGCGGCAACCACGAATTTGTTCACCTCGCCGGGGAAGGCCGTCCTCACATCACCTTGTGCGGAAGAAATTCCGTTCAGATCCACGAACGCGCACGCCCCATCGATTTCTCAAGGATGCAGCTCCTGCTTGAGCCTCACGGTATCGTCCGCCACAATCAATTCGTACTGAAGTTCTGGCGCGATCCTTACGAAATGACTTTGTTCCCCGACGGCCGCGCCATCGTGAAAGGGACCACCGACACCGCAGTCGCCCGCACCCTCTACGCCAAATATGTCGGAAGCTAATGCAAAAGCGCTTGCAACAATACCAGCGGCGAACTAATTGGATGCAAAATCAAGCCGCATTCTTCTTCGGAGGGACCTTCGCCCCCTTTTTGCGAGCCTCGGACAATCCAATCGCAATCGCTTGTTTGCGGCTCTTCACCGTGCCGCCTTTTCCGCCGCGACCCGATTTCAATGTACCTTTCTTCTCCCGTCGCATAGCGCTCGCTACGCTCTTGCCTGCAGCCTTGCCATATTTGCGTCCGCTGGATTTTTTCCCTGCGCCCTTTTTCTTCGCTGCCATGTAGTTCCTCCAAACCGTTAGAGATGAAAAGTGCGAGCACTGGTTGTCGAAAAACCGCAACTCGCGCAAAACATTGAATTTCAGAAATAAACTCGATTTAAAATAAGGGCCTGGGGAAACGAGCTGTTAAAAAAACCATGAAGGCGAAATCCGCTACATATCTACACGCCAAGATTTACAATTAGTCTGTCATGACCGATCCACTCCTCATTGCCGGACGCTCCTTCCGCTCCCGCCTGATCGTCGGCACCGGAAAATACAAATCCTTCCAGGAAACCGCCCGCGCCCTCGAGGCCAGCGGAGCCGACATGGTCACCGTCGCCGTGCGCCGCGTCAACCTCGACCGCAATAAAGAATCTCTACTCGACTTCATCGATCCCGCAAAATATTTTCTGCTGCCCAACACCGCCGGCTGCTATACCGCCGATGAAGCCATCCGAGCCGCCCGCCTCGGCCGCGAAGTCGGCCTCTCCGATTGGGTCAAGCTCGAAGTCATCGGCGACCAGGCCACGCTCTACCCTGACGTTCAAGCCACGCTCGAAGCCACCCGCACTCTGGTCAGCGAAGGATTCACCGTCCTGCCCTACACTTCCGACGACATCGTCTTCGCCAAGCGCCTCATCGACGCCGGAGCCTCCGCCGTCATGCCCCTCGGCGCTCCCATCGGTAGTGGCATGGGGATTCAGAATCAAGCACACATCCGCATCCTGCGCGAAATGATCACCGCCGTTCCGCTGATCGTCGACGCAGG
>JGI12635J15846_10001017_pt1 | contig 24565 bp, 22 predicted proteins | sample BlaSpr_A8_OM2_M2_FD_15846 | JGI IMG/M metagenome (IMG submission 15846) | reverse complement strand
CCTGGCTCGCGTCATCCCCATCAACTCCCTCCCCGCCTACACCCAAAACGACGACTTCGCCTCCATGCGCGAAGCCGTCACCCGCCGCTACAAGCGCGTCCTCGAGGAAAAACAATCCCTCCCCAGCCTGATCCTCATCGACGGCGGCATCGGCCAGCTCCACGCCGCCGCCGAAGCCCTTGAATCTCTCGCCATCATCAACCAGCCGCTCGCCAGCATCGCCAAAAAGGAAGAAATCCTCTATTTCTATGGCCAGGAAAACGAGCCAATCAAGCTGGACCGCCACAACCCTGTCCTCCATCTGATCCAGCAGATCCGCGACGAGACCCACCGCTTCGCCGTCACCTTCCATCGCCTCCGCCGCGCCAAGCGTCAGACCAAAACCGCCCTCAGCGACGTCCCCGGCGTCGGCCCAGCCACCGCCCGCAAGCTCCTCCGCGAGTTCGGCAGCGTCGCCAACCTCCAACGCGCTGGCATCGACGGCCTCTCCAAAGTCGTCTCCCGCAAATCCGCCGAAAAGATCCTCTCCCACCTCAGCTCGCAATCTGCCTCCCAGTCCAAATAGACTCAACGCAGTCCGCTCAGTCCGCCGAAACCACTGAATCACCTTCCCGACTTCTAACCTCTATTTACCGCACCTAACGGTTAGCATGTATTGCAACCTGCAAATCTCCCGTGCTAGTTTTTTCCAGGAGGCAGCTATGGCGGACAACGTCGGTTCCAAGGTTAGTTTTTTCCTCGTAGGTCTCGGCATCGGTGCTTTGGTCGGAGTCCTCTTCGCTCCTAAGTCGGGCGAAGAAACCCGCGATTATCTCAACAAGAAGGCCGACGAAGGTCGCGATTACGCGCAGCGCAAAGCCCGCGAACTCCGCGAGCGCGCCGACGAATTGGTGGAGCGCGGCAAGGATGTCGCCAAGGGCAAGCGCGATTCAATCTCCGCCGCCGTCGAAGCCGGCCGCGAGGCATACCTCCGCGAGTCCAAGTCTTAATTTGTAGCGTTGGCGTCTAAGGCTTTAACGGCGGTGTTCCTCGCTCTTGGGCGGGGAGGCGCTGGTCACGTTTTTACTGAGTTAAAACCCTCTTTCGGCGTGGGTGAGGCAGGAATGGAAACTTGGGTCGTCGTATCGGTCGTGATTGTAGCCGTGGCCATCGTGTTTCAGGCCACGATGCTCGCCATGATGTTTTTCCAAATGCGCAAGACCGCAGAGCGCGTCGAGCGTCTGACCACCGACTTGCAGTCTCGTGTCAGCCCGATCCTGTCCCGCGTTCAGATCCTGCTCGACGACACCCAACCCAAAATCACCGAAATGGTTTCCGACGCCGCTCACGTCGTCTATCTCGCCCGCGGCCAGGCGCAAAAACTCGATCGCGTCGTCAGTGAAGCGAGCGACCGCCTCCGCGGCCAACTCGTTACCGCCGATCGCATCCTCACCGGCGCACTCGAAACCGTTGAAGAAGCCGGAACTCAGTTCAAGCGCGGTGTCTGGGCGCCGATGCAAAAAGCCTCAGCGATTATCAGCGCCATTAAGGTTGGACTCGATTTCCTGCGTTCCCGTCGCGGCTCCCGCCGCCGCACCGCCGAAGATGCCGACGTCGAAGACGGCGAAGAACTCTTCATCTAGTACCGGTTGCTGTTTTTAGAGGTTGTCATCCTGAGCGAAGCGAAGGATCTCAGACCGATGCTGAGTTGCGATTCGATCCGTCTTCGCTTCCTCGTGCCGCACGATCACCGCGCACACTGATGTAGGGGCCGTGCAGCACTGCTGCGCGCCGGGCCCGCAAGATGGCGCGTTCTACTTGGTCCTTCGTCTCGCGCCACTTTTCTTATTTCGCCGCAACGTCGAACTTCACAGTATTCGACGCAACTGTGCCGACCCAATACGGCATAGCCGAAAAGCCCTTCATGTCGAGGTTTGCGCTTTCGTAAGGAACCGCCCTACCGACGTACGCTTCAATCGAATAGGAGCCCGAGAACTTGTATTCCCATTCGCGCGACTTCGCAGCCCAATATTCCTTCAGGTTTATCGGCAACGAGAGCGCCGCCTGCGCCGGTAGCGGCAACACGAACGGATCGACCCTGCCCGCGATCGCTCCTGGGCCGATCATCGTAAATTCTCGCCCTTTGCCGTTGGCGTCGGTCACCAGCAACGTGATTGCATCGGGATATAGCTTTTTTCCATTAGCGAGCATCGTCCCGAGGTTGAGGATCAGATCGGCGTGAGCAGGATTTTGAATTGCCAGCCGAAACTTCGGCAATCCGTTCACTTCTGGCAACTGCGTATCTCGCTCCAGAAGTAGCGTCGGCCCCCGATTGGATTGTTCTTGGCAACTCCGTGTCTCCGAACCTGTGTTCGGACTTGGGCAGACGGATGCAGCACTCCCAATAAGGAAAAGGAAGAGTACGAGACCGCTCATTTTCATTTTTTGCCTCGGTCAGGTCGAAGCGGCCGGCGATGCCGAGTCGATCCAGCCGCCGCCTAGGACAACGTCTCCGTCATAGAAAACCGCGCCCTGCCCCGCCGTAATCGCCCGCTGTGCATCATCGAACTTAACGCGCGCGCGATCCTCGCCGGTCGCTTCGACGGTCGCCATCGCCGCCACATGCTTGTGCCGAATCTTGACGGCGGCCCTCACTGGCTGCAATGGCCGCGCAATCGAAATCCAATTTACGCCTTCAACTTCGCAAACCGTCGATCGCAGCGACTCATCGTCGCCAACCACCACGCGATTCTTCTCCCGGTCGATCGCCAGCACGTAATACGGCTTGCCCGCCGCAAATCCCAATCCCTTACGCTGACCAATCGTAAAGTTGTGCACGCCGTTGTGCCGCCCAACGACATTGCCGTCTTCATTCACAATCTCGCCACCCGCATTCGACAGCGGCGACCCGCGCTCCAGCGAATACGCCTCGATAAACTGCACATAATTCCCGTTCGGCACAAAGCACAGCTCCATGCTTTCCGGCTTCTCCGCGACCGGCAGATTCACGCGCCGCGCCGCCGCCCGCACTTCATCCTTCGTCAACTCGCCAAGAGGGAACTCGCTCTTCGATAGCTGCTCCTGCGTTAGTCCCCACAAAAAGTACGATTGATCCTTCGAATCGTCTCGCGCCCGCAACAACTCCCATCGCCCGGTCGTGTCACTCCAGCGAATCCGCGCATAATGTCCCGTCGCCAGCCGTTCCGCGCCGATCTGCCGCGCCATCCGCAGCAACGGCTCGAACTTCACATCCGTGTTGCAATTCGTGCAGGCAATCGGCGTCCGCCCTGACAAATATTGATCCACGAACGGACGAATCACCCGCTCCTCAAACTGCTGCTCGAAGTTCACCACGTAGTGCGGAAAATTGAGATGCTGCGCCACGCGCTTCGCATCGTAAACATCGTCCAGCGAACAGCACCGGTGCTGCGCCGGCCCATCGCTCTGCAGTTGCGGCAGTCGCCTCTGATTCCACAACTGCATCGTCAACCCGATCACCGGCCGCGCCTGCTCCTGCAGCAACGCCGCCACCGTCGAGCTGTCCACGCCGCCCGACATCGCAACTGCAACGCGCCCCACGCGCGCTTCGCCCACCTCAGCGCCCGTCGGCAACTCCTCGAATTGTGTTTCCGGCCTCATATCCCTCTAACTAGTGTAACGAAATGCCGCCCCGCCACGCTCATGTACGGGCGCGGCACTGCTGCGCCCCATGTCCGCAAGATCGATCCTCTATACGCTCCTGGCCTTACCGCGATCCATCAGTGACAACTCACGAAGTTTTGCCACGGTGGCAGGAATAACTTCGAGCGCAAACGCAATCTCTTCCATTGTCGTGTGCCTTCCCAAACTAAACCGCAACGTCCCCCGCGCCTCCTCTGCACTCATTCCAATCGCCGTCAACACATGTGACGGCTCCACCGCCCCCGACGAACATGCCGCCCCCGTCGAGCACGCCAGCCCCTTCAAATCCAGCGCAATCACCAACGCCTCCCCCTCGATCCCAGCAAACGTAATATTCGTCGTATTCGGCGTCCGCACAACATCCGCCCCATTCACCCGAGCATCCGCCACGCGCTCAATCAACCCACCCTCAAGCTCATCTCTCAACCTCCCAACCCTCTCCGCATCGCCAGCCAGCGCCCCCCGCGCAATCTCCGCAGCCTTCCCCAGCCCAACAATCCCCGCCACATTCTCCGTCCCCGGCCGAAACCCCCGCTGATGATGCCCGCCATACATCAACTGCTGAACTCGCGTCCCGGCGCGCACAAACAGTGCCCCGACTCCCTTCGGCCCATACATCTTGTGCCCCGAAATCGAGAGCAAATCGACCTTCATCGCCCCAACATCAATCCCAACCTTCCCCGCCGACTGCACCGCATCCGTATGAAAATAAACATCCGCCTCCGCCGCAATCGCTCCAAGTTCCCCGAGCGGCTGTACCGTCCCCAGCTCATTATTCGCATGCATCACCGTAATGAGCACGGTCTCCGCGCGCAACGCCCGCCGAATCGCCTCCGGCTCAACGCGACCGCCGCGATCGACGTCAACATAGGTGACGCCAACGCCTTCTTTCTCCAGCGCCTGGCAAGCATTCAACACAGCCTCGTGCTCAATCGCCGTCGTGACAATGTGCGGCGCTTTGGCAGATTGCAGACGGTTCGGGTNCTGCGCTTCAATCTCCTTCGAGCCCGCCTGTCCCCCCACGTCCGCACGGTCCGTAATCGCCGCTCGCACCACCCCAAAAATCGCGTGATTGTCCGCCTCCGTCCCCCCGCTCGTAAATACAATCTCCTGCGCCCGCGCCCCAATCTGCCCCGCCACCTGCTCCCGCGCCGTCTCCACCGCCCCGCGTGCCCTCTGCCCAAACCCATGAATCGACGACGCATTCCCAAACTCCCCCGACAAATAGGGAAGCATCGCCTCCAACACCTGAGGCTCAACCGCCGTCGTCGCATTGCAATCGAAATAAACCCGCTTCATCCTTACTATTCTACACGCTACAAACTCGGCATCATCAGTCACGCCTTGAACCTGAGGGACGCCGACAGGGAGCCGGTGCTAAGCTACGGCCCCATGNAACGTCACACCGAGCTTCGTCTCGCGGCTCTGTCTCTCGCCGCAGTCTTCTGTTATGCACTTGCAGCAATAACAGTCAGCGCCGCGCCGCCCGCCGGCGTCGGCCAGATGTTCCGTCTCGATGGCGGCGACGTCACTTACGTCTTCGGCGTCAACGAGCGCGGCGAACTCCAGGCGCTCTACTGGGGCGACAAGCTCGCGACAACCGACAAATTTCCTCCAGCGCGCGCGCTCCCCGAAGTGGCGTCCTTCGACCCCCCAATGACGACCACGCCGCAGGAATACGCCGGGTGGGGCGCCGGCCTCTACACCGAGCCCGCTCTGAAAGTCACCTTCGCCGACGGCAATCGCGATCTGGTGCTCCATTACGTCAGTAGCAAATCGAATGGCAGCTCCTACGAAGTCCTCACCAAAGACATCTCGCGCGAAATTTACGTTACGCTCCGCTACGCGATCGATGCCGAGAGCGGCATCCTCGCCCGCTCCGCGGTGATCGAAAATCGTGACAAGGCCGCCGTCATCGTCGAGCAAGCCGCCGCCGCGCAGTGGACTCTACCTCCATCCCGCTACACGCTCAGCTATCTCACCGGTCGCTGGGGCGCCGAATGGACGCTCAATCAAGAACCGATTCAAGGCGGTTCGCGCGTCATCGAAAGCCGTCGCGGCACGACCAGCCATCAGGCCAATCCGTGGTTCGCGATCTCGCGCGACGACAGCCAAAAATCCAACGCCCCGCTCTCCGCCGGCGAAGAACACGGCGAAGTCTGGTTCGGCGCGCTCGCCTGGTCCGGCTCATGGCGGTTCACCGTCGAAAAAACGCAGCTCGATTCCGTTCGCGTGACCGGCGGGTTCAATCCCTTCGATTTCGGCTACAAGCTCAATCCTGGCGAAAAACTCGAAACGCCCATCTTCTACGGCGGCTATTCAAATCATGGACTCGGCGGCGCATCGCGCCTCCTGCACAAGTTTGAGCTCGCGCACATTCTTCCGCAGTCGCCCAATCCCAAGCCGCGCCCCGTGATCTACAACTCGTGGGAAGCGACCGAATTCAGCGTCGATGAATCCGGCCAGGAGGCGCTCGCAGAAAAGGCCGCCACCCTCGGCATCGATCGCTTCGTCATGGACGACGGCTGGTTCGGCCAGCGCAAGACCGATCACGCCGGCCTGGGCGATTGGTACGTCAACAAAGACAAATTCCCGAACGGCCTCAAGCCGCTCATCGACAAAGTCCACACGCTGAAAATGGATTTCGGTCTCTGGGTCGAACCGGAAATGATCAACCCCGATTCCGACCTTTATCGCAAGCATCCCGATTGGGTGCTGAATTTCCCCGGGCGCCCGCGCTCCGAATCGCGCAATCAGCTCGTCCTCAATCTCGCGCGTCCCGACGTGCGCGATTACGTCCTCGGATTCCTCGACAAACTGCTCACCGAAAACGATATCGCCTTTTTGAAATGGGATTACAACCGCAACTGGTCCGAGCCTGGCTGGGACGCCGTTCCCGTGGACGAACAGAAAAAGGTCTACGTCGAATTTATCCGCAACGTCTATTGGGTTCTCGCCGAGCTGCGCAAAAAGCATCCGAAAATCGAAATCGAATCCTGCTCCGGCGGCGGCGGCCGCGTCGATCTCGGCATCCTGCGCTACACCGACGAAGTCTGGCCCTCCGACAACACCGATCCGTTCGATCGCCTCTCCATGCAAGACGGTTTTACCTACGTCTACACGCCGCAAATCATGATGGCCTGGGTCACCGCGTCCCCCCATTGGCAAAACGGACGAAACACAACGCTGACGTATCGCATGTTGAGCTCGATGCAAGGCTCACTCGGCATCGGCGACAATCTCAATAAATGGAGCAACGAAGATTTCGCCACGGCCAAGCGCCTCATTGGCGCCTACCACGAAGTGCAAAAAACAATCACGCAAGGCGACCTGTATCGCCTCGTCAGCCCGCGCGACGACAGTGAATTTTCTTCGACGCAAACCGTCTCGCCAGACAGATCGCAATCCGTAGTATTCGCCTTCACCGTCGCAACAAAGCAGGGAAGACTCTTCCCGCTGCTGCAACTCCAAGGCCTCGATCCCGCCGCTCGCTACAAAGCTACCTGGATCGAAGGCAAGCCCATCCCCGGCACGCCAGAATCCGCCTCCGGCGATTGGTGGCTGCACCACGGCATCAATCTCGACCTCAAAGGCGACTACCAAGCCGCAATGTTCCGACTCGATCGCGAGCGTTGAGTTGAATGCAAGAATCCTTTCAAGATGAAAATACCGCTAGCGGACGGAAAATATCGCAGGCCGGCAAAAATAGTCTCAGGAGCGTTGGCGTTTTCGGCCTTGGCTGTGTGGATTTTTTACTTCTACGCTTACTATCAATTCGATAGTTCACGGCCGCGAATTGCCGATGAGACTGTTGGCCGGGTTTTTGCGCAGAGTAATCATGGTCACGTCGTGTATCTGACGGCAGCAGAGCATAATCGGCTCATCATGATCGCCATTCTCGCCGGAGCCCTTTTCGGAATTGCGTTTCTAATTGACGCGTTATTCGTGCGAGGCACTTTTTTGCGACGGTCGGTTAAACCCTAGGGAAGTCCGCCGATGGTAGCTTGTGAAGCGAACTAGCTGGGCTGAGGAGGAGAGATGATTCGACCACTCATCGTTGCCGTTTTCGTGATTCTGTTTTCTGTCCCGGCGCACGCGCAACTCGATCAGCTCGAAAAGCGAATCGGCATCAACGACGCGAGCGGATTGAGCGAAACGAAAGTCGCATCAGGATTGAAACAGGCTCTGCAGGTAGGGTCAGAAAATGCAGTAAAGATCGTCGGCAAGCCGAACGGCTACTTCGGCAACGAAGCCATCAAGATTGGTATGCCAAAAGATTTGCATCTTCTCGAGAGCGGAATGCGAGAAATAGGTTTCGGCCCGAAGATCGACGAATTCATCCTGAGCATGAATCGCTCTGCCGAAGCGGCAGCGCCGGCAGCGAGAAAAATCTTCATCGACGCAATTCTCGCCATGAGTTTCGAGGACGCGAAGAGAATCCTGTCGGGCGACAACACGGCGGCAACCCAATACTTCAAAGAGAAAACCACCGGTCAGCTGACCGATGCGTTCACACCGGTCGTCAAAAAGACGATGGCCGAAAACGGAGTCGTCAAGCAGTACGACGCGATCACCGAGCAATACAAAAATATCCCGTTCGCAAAAAGTCAGAGCCTCGACATCGACCACTACGTCGTATCGAAAGCCCTTGACGGCCTTTTCTATGAACTCGGCGAGCAGGAAAAACAAATCCGCACCAACCCGGCTGCTCGCACGACCGATCTTTTGAAAGAAGTATTCAGCCACGCCGGCCACTAGGCGGAATCGCGCCCCGATTCGATGGCGACGACCACTCCTGACCCGGCGAACATAGAGCTACGACATCGTCAGCACGACGCGAAATTGCGCTTTGCCGCTGACGAGTCGAGCCCAGGCATCGTTCACTTTTCCGAGCGGATATTTTTCGATCATCGCACGCACTCCGGTGTATTCGGAGAATCGAAGCGTATCTTCGGAATCGGGCGCCGTTCCGGACGCCCAGCCTTTCACCGCTTTGTTGCCGAAGATCAGCTGCGCGGCGGTCACGGAAATTGGATCGGGGCCGGCGCCGATGACCAACATGGTGCCGTTGGGGCCGAGGCCGTCGACGAGGGCAGTCATGGCTTTGCCGCTTGGCGCAGTCGAGAGAATTACCTTCGCTCCACCCAGCCTCTTCAACTCGGCAGCGGCATCCACCGCAGAACTGTCGAGGTAGACGTGCGCGCCCAATTTTTTCGCGAGCACTTCGCTCTCTTTCCCTCGGCTGATCGCAACGGTCTTGTAGCCGAATCTATTCGCGAACTGGATGCCGAGATGCCCTAATCCGCCGACACCGAGCACAGCGACGAGATCGCCGGGAATCGCGCCGGCGCGGCGCATCGAGTTAAACGTCGTGATCCCCGCGCACAGCAGCGGAGCCGCCTCCGCGGGATCGAGCGAATCCGGCATCGACGCGACCGCTTCCCACGGCGCAACCATATATTCCGCGTAGCCCCCGTCGTAATGATTGCCGGTCCATTTTTCGTTGACGCAGTTGATGAAATCGCCGCGCCGGCAATTGATGCAAGTGAAATCGTGACCGCCGTGCCAACCGACGCCGACTTTCTGTCCTTTTTTCCACGCGGTGACGTTCGGCCCGACTTCATCGATCACGCCGGCGACCTCGTGACCCGGCGANCGCGGATATTGAATCCACGGCATCAACCCTTCTTTCACAATGTGGTCGCTGGCGCACACGCCGCACGCCTGCACCTTGATGCGAACCTGACCCGGTCCGGGCGTGGGAATTTCGCGCTCTTCGACTACAAAATCTGCGCCGGGTTTGGGGACAACCGCAATTTTCATCTTCGGCATGATTTCCGTCCTTGCGTGAACTTGTCAGCTGGAGCTTGGATGCGATGCCGCGAGAACGGGTTAGACGAAATCTCGGCGGCGAAAAAAAGACGCGCTGGCGTCGCCTTCGGCGGTTCGTGCTAGAGTTTTTAGCTTGATGCACGGGCATCTGAGTGGAGGAGCGAGTGGCGTATCGCGATTTGCGGGAGTTTGTGCGAAAGCTCGAGAAAGAGGGCGAGCTTCAGCGCGTCCGCGCCGAAGTCGATCCGATTCTCGAGATCACCGAAATCACGCAACGCATCGCGCGCGACCGCAATCGCAGACCGAACAGCGTCGGCCCCGCGCTGCTCTTTGAAAAGCCCAAAGGATCGAAGTTTCCGCTGTTGATAAATACTCTTGGCAGTGTGCGCCGCATGGAGCTTGCATTCGAAGTCGATCGGCTCGACGAAGTCGCCGATCGCATCCGGGGCTTCCTCGCGATGGAAACGCCACAAGGCCTCTTCGACAAAATCAAAATGTTGCCGAAGTTGGCCGAGCTCGGCTCGTTTTTTCCAAAAAGCGTGAAAAACGGTGACTGCAAAGAGGTCATCCGCACAGGCCGCGACGTAAACCTGCTCGATTTTCCGATTCTAAAATGTTGGCCGCAGGACGGCGGGCGCTTCATCACGTTTCCGCTCGTGTTTACGCGCAATCCCGAATCCGGCAAGCGCAACGTCGGCATGTATCGCATGCAGGTCTACGACAAAAACACCACGGGCATGCACTGGCAGACGCAAAAGCACGGCGCTGAACATTTCCGCCGCGCCCGCGCCGCAAATCCCGACGGGAAAATTCCCGTATCCGTTGCGATCGGCGCCGATCCCGCCACATCTCTCGCGGGAATGCTGCCGATCCCGCCCGATCTCGACGAAATGATGTTCGCTGGATTCCTGCGAAGCGACCCAGTCGAAATGGTGAAGTGCGAAACGAACGACCTCGAAGTTCCCGCAAACGCCGAAATCGTTCTCGAAGGCTATGTTTCACTCAATGAAATGCGCACCGAAGGCCCTTTCGGCGATCACACCGGTTTCTATTCGCTCGAAGGCGAGTACCCCGTCTTCCACGTCGAATGCATCACGCACAAAAAAGATCCGATCTATCTCACGACCGTCGTCGGCCCGCCTCCTCAAGAAGATTTCTATATGGGTTACGCCGTCGAGCGCATCTTCCTGCCCGTGATGAAAATGCAGTATCCCGAAATCGTCGACGTCGCGATGCCCGCCGAAGGTATCTTCCACAATTTAATGATCGTCGCGATTCGCAAATCGTATCCGGGCCACGCGCGCAAAATCATGAACGCGATTTGGTCGCTCGGTCAGGCGATGTTCACGAAGATGATCGTCGTCGTCGATCACGACGTGAACATTCACGACTATCGCGAAGTTGTTTGGAAGGCGCTCTGCGCTCTCGACCCGGAGCGCGACATCCAGTTTTCACTCGGCCCGGTGGATACGCTCGACCACGCGCAGCGCATGCAGGACTACGGTTCGAAAATGGGCGTAGACGCCACGCGCAAATGGCCCGGCGAAGGCTTTACGCGCCCGTGGCCCGACGAAATCCTCATGGACGCAAAGACCAAAGCCAAAATCGAGTCAATCTGGAAAACGCTCGGCCTGTAGTATCCNTACGACGCACCTTACCTGACCGCTCCTCCGTAAATCCTCATATTTAAGCTGTGACAGCCCGTGGCCGATNCGGACGTTGAGGTCCGTGTGAGCAAGCCACTCAATCGTCAGCACGTGCCAACTCTTTCGCCATCCCGCGGCGAAAGGCCAACANGNTCCGAATGGCTCAAAATCGGCCGATTTGGCCGATCGCCGCCGCCACGCGCGCTATCGCTTCAGCGAGCCTATGCAGGTCTGCTGCAACGACGGCGCATGCCTCGACGGAATAAGCGTAGAAATGAGCCAAAGCGGCATGTCGGCCATGATTCAGGGCGCTCTAAGGCCCGGTGATGTCGTTCGTTTACAGCCGGTTACAGGCGTCACCACGGCCGCCGTTGTCCACCACAAACTAGGCATGCTTTACGGCTTTGAATTCCTCGAACTGGCCCGCGAGCAAGCCGGCAAAATCGCCGAGCGATGTCGCAAGTGCGAGCCGTGGAGGTCAAATGCGCGAGTGGTTTGAGCCGAAACGATTACCGTCCGCGAGAACAGGCAAAAACGAGGTAAACATTCAATAAGCAGTGGTACTGATAAGGGGGCTACGCTATATCTAGTGGGGTATACCATAAATACCCAACAAAAAACGGAAAGAACCGATATACATAGTACAACTCGCGCACAAATACTCTTTGACCCTCTCAACTTGGGGATGTCATAACGGATTCACGGGGTGCACCTCCGTAAGCTCGCAGCGTCGGTAGGGGTGCGCCAATAAGTATCGGGCGTTTGATGGGCGCCGGGGTAGCGATCCTCGTGAATGAATCTCGAGAAGTGATGAATGTGCGGCAAGCGTCGCAATATCTGGGGATCAGCCCGGATACGCTCTACCGTTACATCACCGAAGGCGAGATTCCCGCATTCAAGCTGGGCAATCGCTGGAAATTGCGCAAGACGATCCTGGACCGCTGGATGGAACGCAAGATGAGCCAGGCGCACGTACGGCGCCGGTAAATCGGGCGGGGCGAAAGGGAAAGAGGCCGCGAACATGGCGTTATTTGGCGGAAAAAACAAGCAGCTGGTCGGACTGGACATCGGCTCGAGCTCGATCAAGGCCGTGGAATTGAAGTCCACGAAAGCGGGCTATGAGCTCGTGAGTTTCGGCACGGAAGCGCTGGCGCAAGACACGGTTGTTGACGGCGCCATCATGGATGCGCCGCAAGTCGCCAACGCCATCAGCAAGATTTTCGACTCCGAAAAAATCAAAACAAAGAATGTCGCGACTTCCGTTTCCGGTCACTCCGTCATCGTCAAGCGCGTGCCGCTTCCGCTGATGACCGAAGAAGAGTTGTACGAGCGCATTCCTTCCGAAGCCAGCCAGCACATTCCGTTCGACATCGCCGACGTGAACCTCAGCTATCAGCTGCTCGAGTCGATGGACGCGCAGATGGACGTGCTGCTCGTCGCCGTCAAGAAAGACAAGATTCTGAATCACACCAACGTGCTCGCGCAGGCCGGCAAGACCCCGGTCGTCGTGGACATCGACGCCTTCGGCCTCCAGAACTGCTTTGAAGTGAATTACGAGCCCGACGCAGGGCAGACGGTCGCGCTACTCAACATCGGCGCCAGCGTCATGAACATCAACATCGTCCGCGGCGGCATCCCGCTGTTCACCCGCGACGTCAGCGTCGGCGGCAACCAGTTTACCGACGCGCTGCAAAAAGAATTGGACCTGAGCTATGAAGACGCTGAGCGCCTCAAGAAGGGCGAAACGCTGCCCAGCGTCACCGACGAGCAGAAGCAACAGATTCTGCGCAGCGTCTCCGACATCCTGACGCTCGAAATTCAAAAGACCTTCGACTTTTTCCGTGCGACCGCCAGCGGCGAAAACATCCAGCGCATCGTCGTTGCCGGTGGCACGGCGCGCGTCCCCGGCCTGGTCGATCTCCTGCGCGAAGAGTTTGCGATGCCGGTAGAAGAACTCAATCCGTTCCGAAAAGTGCTGGTGAACCCGGGCAAGCACAGCGATGACCAGATTCGCGAAATGGGTCCGAGGCTTGCGATTGCGGTTGGCCTGGCGCTGAGGAGCTTCGACTAGTCATGATCCGCATAAATCTTCTCGGACAAGCCAAACCGAAGGCGTCGCGGCGTCCCGTCGATACGGGCGCGGCCCTTCCGGTTCTCTTCATCGGCGCCGGCGTGCTCTTCGGCGCTCTGATCCTCGGATACGTTTATTACAACTGGCAGCATCAGCTCGCCGAGGAAAACGCCAAGATCAAGCAGTTGCAAACGCAAAAGACCGACCTTGAACAAGTCAAGCTCCAGGTCGAAGCGTTTGAAAAGCAGAAGGGCGTCCTGCAGCAGCGCGTCGGCACGATCGAACAGTTGCAGCGCGATCGCACCGGCGCTCAGGAATTGCTCGACCAGATTGCCAGCACGGTTTCGCGTACCGAAAATCTCTGGCTCACTTCGATGGTCAAGAAGGACAACAACTTGACGATTGACGGCGCCTCGGCCTCGGTCAACGGCGTCGCCAACTTCATCACTGCGCTCAAGCGCTCCGGCTACTTCTCGAACATCGAGATCAAGGAATCCAAGCAGGACGAGAAAGCGACCGCGGTGCAAACTTTCACTTTCGAGATTTCTGCTCAAATCACACCTCCGGGCGCTCCGGCGTCGGCGAAGCCTGCCAGCGCGCCGGTAGCTGCGCCACAGCCGGGCACACCTCGGCCGAAGGTAGGGTAACGAGACATGGCTAACCCACTCCGCGATATGTCCGTCATCATGCAGTGCCTGCTGGCCGTGGCCATCACGGTCGTGCTCGTCGTGGTCGGAGTTTATCTGCCGTTCTCGCCGATCGCGCAGGAACGCGACGAGGTCGACAAGGCCGTACGGCAGCGCTCGTCACTGAATCAGGAAGTCACTCAGCTTCAGGTTTATCGCCAGCGCTACGGCGAACTGAAATCGCAGATGGACGCGCTCTCCAAGCAGCTCGAGACGCTGAAGACCATCGTTCCTGAAGAAAAAGAGCAAGACGAGTTCATCCGCCTGGTACAGGGCGCGGCCGCTGCGTCCAACGTTTCGATTCGCCGCCTCACGGCCAAGCCCGTCGTCGCCCGCGAATATCACTACGACATGCCTTTTGAAGTTGCGGCCGACGGCCCGTACTTCAACCTGCTCGACTTCTTCATGCGGCTGAGCCGGCTCTCGCGCATCATCAACGTCGGCGACATCGATTTCGAGGACGCGGGCAATTCCAAGGGCGTGAAGTACCCGTTGCGCCCCGGAACGTCCGTGACCGGAGTATTTACAGCAACCACTTTCTTCACCAAACCCGCTGACACGGGCGCTGCTTCGCCCGCGACGCCAGCAGGGAAGATGTGAACGGAATGAGCAGAAACATGCGTTCTGTAAACACAATCATCGTAGGGATTTTGCTGGCCGCGGCCCCCGGCTTGATGGCGCAGACCAGCCCAGCAGGCGGAGCTCAGACCAATCCGCCGGCCAAGGCTGCGTCCAAGTCCAAGAAGCCCAAGTCCGCTGCCAAAATAAAAACCGCCGCTCCGGCTGCCGCTCCCGCAGCTTCAGCCGACGCATCCGCCGGTGCCACGGGCTCAGGCGAAGGCGACAAAAGCTCGCGCCGCGATCCTTTCGAGTCGCTCGTCAATCGCCAGAAGGATATGAACGCCGGCAAGAATCTTCCTCCGGGCAAGGCCGGCTTACAGGTCAGCACGCTCCGGCTTGACGGCATCGTCCGCTCGTCGGCGGGCATGATCGCCGTCGTTTCGAATCCGCAAGCGCGCACCTACTTCCTGCGCGAAGGCGATCAGCTCTACGACGGTCGCGTGGACAAGATTGCCATGGACGGAGTTGCGTTCCATGAGATGGGCAAGGACGCGTTCGGCAAGCCTGTAGAACGCCAAGTTCAAAAAAGAATCTACGCCAGTGCAGGAGAACAGCAATGAAGACGAACCGGCCGGCCTTTCGAATTGGCTGCCTGATACTCGCGGCGGCGGCGCTCTCGGTTAGCCCGTCGTTCGCACAGACCCAGGAGCCTGGCGGCGCGTCCGCGACGGCTTCGGTGATCTCCAGCGTGGCGGTGACCCAGGCTTCGCAGCGTGAAAGCGTTCGCGTCGAAGGCGAAGGTCCACTCGAGGTTCGCGCTTCGCGGATGCAGAATCCCGAACGCCTCGTGCTCGACTTCACCGGCGCGCGGCTTGCCACGCAAAAGACCACGGTGCCTGGCGTTTCGGCTCCTGTGCGCGGCGTGCGTCTCGGCCAGTATCGCCCCGACGTTGCCCGCATCGTCGTCGATCTGACCTCCGCTGCTCCTTATCAGATTTTGCGCGAAGGCCTCGCTGTCGTCGTTGCCTTCGACCTCCAGCCCGAATCGCCGGTCGATTCCAGCGTCTCCACCACGACGGTCTCGAATCGTTCGCGCCGCGATTTCCAGTACAGCGATTCGACGCCGCATGTTGTTCGCGCCGTCCAAAAGGTTCCGTATCGAGCTCCCCGCTTCGCATTGCCCGGCGAACTGACCCAGCCCTCAGTCGTCCTGGCATCGTTTAGCGGGAAGGATGAACCGGTTCGCCCGGTCGCCGCGCAGGAAGCGGCGGCTCAAGCAACCGCGCAGGCCGGAAACGCAGCCGCGACCGTTACTCCACAGGCTGCGCCCAGCCGTTACACCGGTGAGCCGATCTCGGTAAACCTGAAAGACGTCGATCTGCGCGACTTCTTCCGCCTGATTCACGAAATCAGCGGCTTGAACGTCGTGCTCGATCCCAACGTCAAGGGCACCCTGACGATCGTCCTCGACGAAGTACCCTGGGACCAGGCCCTCGACATCGTTCTCCAGAACAATGGACTTGAAAAGCAGCTTCACGGCAACGTGCTCCGCATCGCTACGCTCGACACCATCAAAAAGGAAGCCGAGTCCGCCCGCGACGTCCGCAAGGCCGAAAACGATGCGCAGGAAATGGTGACCGTGACCCGCGTGCTCAACTACGCCAAGGCGGAAACGCTGACGCCTACGCTGAAGAAATTCCTGACCTCGCGCGGTGACATCCTGTTCGATTCCCGCTCGAACCAGCTCATCATTCGCGATATCCCGTCGGTCATCCCGAATGTCGATAACCTGCTCCATCAGCTCGACCGTAAGTCGCAGCAGGTTGAAATCGAAGCTCGCGTCGTCGCGGCCACCCGCGCCTTCGCGCAGGACATCGGTACCGAACTCGGCTTCGCCGGCTCCACCACCGGTGGCCGCTCGCTCTTCAGCGGTTCTCCCGCGGTAGGCGGCAGCGGTGTGACCACCGCCCCGGGCATTCCCGTGTCGCCGGTTGTGATCGGCTCGGGCGAAACCACCGGCAACGGCGCCACCTCGGGTATCCCGCTGAGCGTCAACCTCGGCGCAGGGGTGCCGACCAGCGGCTTCGGCTTCAGCACGCGTTCACCCAACTTCGCGCTCGACTTCTTCATCACCGCCGCAGAATCCAAGGGCGTCGGCAAATTGCTCTCGAAGCCGCGCATCGTGACCCAGAACAACGAAAAGGCCACGGTCAAGCAAGGTGTGAAGATTCCGATTCAGACCACGATCAACAACACGATTTCCGTGCAGTACGTTGACGCCGTGCTCCAGCTCGTCGTCACGCCGCAGATTACCGCGGATGGCACCGTGTTCATGGACGTAGTCGTCGAAAACACCCAGATCGATCAAGGTATCCCGCGCATTCAGGGCGTTCCGGCGTTGGACACCGAATCGGCTGAGAGCAAGGTCACCGTTGCGGACGGCGCCACAATCGTCGTCGGCGGCGTGATCGTCACCTCGTCCGAAGTCAACATCACGCAGGTGCCAATCCTCGGCAGCATCCCGATCATCGGCAACCTGTTCAAGCGCAACTCAACCAGCGTGAGCAGCTCCGAGCTGCTGTTCTTCCTGACGCCGCGGATTATTCCTTCGGCATAAACGCTGAAGGCTGAACGGCCTTCGGTTCACATCAACCAAGATTCAGAAGTTTCAATTCAGGCTACACTTTAGGATGAACTCGAGGAGACTACGGTCTCCTCGATTCTTTTATGACGACTCCATTTGCACAGCGCCGTCGCGCGCTGAGAAAACAACTCGACGAAGCGGGACTTGGCGCGCTGGTGGTGACACAGCCGGCGAGCTGGTATTACCTCACCGGCTTTACCGGCGAAGCGGGGGCGCTTGTTGTGTCGGCGCAGGGGACGATGCTCGTCACTGATGGGCGCTTTACCGAACAGGCGCGGCGCGAAGCCCCCGGCGTGCGCGTAATCCTGCAGGTTCGAGGGCTCTCGACGAGCCTCGGTGAATTTCTGAAGGGCGCTCCACGCCGGCGCGGCAAGGTCGGTTTCCCGGCCGGGCATCTCACCGTGGCGCAGTTTCGCGCCATGAAGCGAGCGGCAGGTCCGCGTGTCCGCTGGGCTCCAGCCGATGGATACGTGGAGCGCTTGCGCGGTCGCAAGGACGCGCAGGAATTGGCTGTGATGCGACGCGCAGCCGCTCTGGCCGACAACGTCATGGCGAAGGCTCTGACGATCCTCAAGCCGGGTGTTCGCGAGTTGGAGGTCGCCGCAGAGATCGAATACCAGATGCGGCTGCAGGGCGCGTCCGGCCCGGCGTTCGAAACGATCGTGGCTTTCGGAGAACGCTCGGCGTTTCCACATGCCCGACCTACCGATAAACGATTGAAGAAAAACGAATTGGTCGTGCTGGACATGGGTGCTATACTCGCCCACTATTGCAGCGATATTACCCGGACCGTAGTGGTTGGCAAAGCGTCGCCAAAGATTCGCGGCTGGCACAAAGCAGTCCAGGAAGCTCGAACGGCGGCGGTTGCGGCGGTGCGAGCGGGCGCGACCTGCGGGGAAGTGGACGCTGCGGCACGGCAGGTTCTGGCCGGTTACCGGCTTGACCAATACTTCACCCACAGCACGGGGCATGGGCTCGGAATCGAAGTTCACGAGGATCCCCGCGTCGCGAAAGGGCAGAAGCAGAAGCTGGAGCCCGGAAACGTCGTCACCATCGAGCCCGGAGTCTACGTTCCAGGCGTCGGCGGCATCCGCATCGAGGACGATGTTGCGGTACACTCGGGCGAAACCGAAGTGCTCACCCGCTCTCCGCGGGATATCATTGAGATCTGAATAGAAAAGGCATGAAACGTAAACCGTCCTCGAAGTCGAACACTGGTTCAACGATTGGCGCGTCGGAGCTCGAACAGATCGAGCAGTTGCTTGCTTATATGAGCGAGCACAACCTCGAAGAGTTTGAGTTTGAAAATGGCGAGGTGCGGATTCGGCTGAAGAAGCCGTCGGCCGCGCCGGTTTATGCTACGCCGCCGGCGTCTCGAGCGTATGCCGCGCCGGAGATTATCGTTGCTGGAGCGTCAGGCGCGTCTGCTGCTTCGGCTGGCGCGCCGGCGGCGCACGCTGCCGCAGCGCCATCTACCTCCGACGATTTGCATCTCGTGAAGTCGCCGATTGTCGGCACTTACTACGGTGCGCCGAGCCCTGGAGCCGAGCCGTTTGTGAAGGTCGGCGGCTTTGTCGAGACCGGGCAGACGCTGTGCATTGTCGAAGCGATGAAGCTGATGAATGAAATTGAATCCGACACCAGCGGCGAAGTGTTGCGCGTCTTCGTCGAGAACGGGCAGCCGGTGGAATACGGCCAGCCGCTGTTCGGGATCCGTCCGAGCCGGAAGAAGTAGCCGGCCCGCCTGCCTATGTTCCAGAAAATCCTAGTTGCCAACCGCGGCGAAATCGCGCTGCGAGTCATCTGCGCGTGCAAGGAACTTGGAATTTCCACGGTCGCGGTGTATTCCGAGGCGGACCGCAATTCGTTGCATGTGCGTTTTGCCGATGAAGCCGTTTGCATCGGGCCGCCGCGCAGCGCCGAAAGTTATCTCAATATTCCGCAGGTGATCAGCGCCGCGGAAATTACCAACGTCGATGCGATTCATCCGGGTTACGGATTTCTTTCTGAGAATTCGAATTTTGCAAAGGTTTGCGAAGCGTCGGAGATTACGTTCATCGGTCCGAGCGCTGAAGTAATCGAGATCATGGGAGAGAAGGACCGCGCGCGCCGCGAAGTGAAAGCCGCGGGACTGCCGACGGTTCCCGGCAGTGACGGCATCGTCGAAGGGGAAGAGCAGCTGGCGAAAGAGGCCGTAAAAATCGGCTATCCGCTGATTTTGAAAGCGGTCGCGGGCGGCGGCGGCCGCGGCATGCGCATCGTGCGCAAGCAGGAAGAACTGCTGGCGATGTATCAGACGGCGCGCAGCGAAGCGCAGCAGGCGTTCGGTTCTCCCGATGTTTACGCCGAGAAATTCATCGAGCATCCGCGCCATATCGAGTTTCAGGTCCTCGGCGATCAGCACGGCAAAGTGATTCATCTCGGCGAGCGCGAATGCACGATTCAGCGGCGCCACCAAAAATTGCTCGAAGAGTCGCCTTCGCCCGCGATGGATCCGAAAAAGCGCAAAGACCTCGGCGCCAAAGTCGTGCGCGCGTTGGAGAAAATCGGCTACACGAACGCGGGCACCGTCGAATTTCTGATGGACGAAGACGGCTCGATCTACTTCATTGAGATGAATACCCGCATCCAGGTGGAGCATCCGGTGACGGAGCTTGTGACCGGCGTCGATCTGATCAAGGCGCAGATTCGCATTGCGGCGGGCGAACGGCTCGACGATGCGGTCGGCGAAATGAATATCAGCGGCCATGCGATCGAGTGCCGCATCAACGCGGAAGATCCCATCACATTCGTTCCGTCGGCCGGACGCATCACAACATTTCAGGCGCCGGGCGGCATGGGCGTTCGCGTCGATTCCGCCGCGTATTCGGATGCGGTCATTCCGCCGTACTACGATTCTATGATCGCCAAGCTCGTCGTCAAGGGACGCGATCGCGCTGAAGCCATCGCGCGGATGAAGCGCGCGCTCGATATGTTCGTCATCGAGGGGATCAAGACTTCGATCCCGCTCCAGCGCCGCATACTCGCCGATCCCGACTTTGCCGCGGGAAAATTCGACACCCACTTCATCGAGCGGCTGCTACCTCCAACCGGCAAATAACCCCAGTTTTGGCGGTAACCGGAGAGCTTGCCAAGGCGTGCTCCCATCGTGCACACTCGCACACCAACCGATGCCGACNCGCCTTTTCCTCCCTCGCCTCTATGTGATACTAGACGCAACCTTGCTAACCGTTTCTGCAATTGAGTGTGCGCAGGAGCTCGCCGGCGTGGGTGTGCGGCTGATGCAGTACCGCCACAAACACGCGCCAGCCGCTGAGATGCTCAAGGTCTCCAAACAACTCGCCTCCACACTTCAACCGCAGGGAATCACTTTCATTGTGAATGATCGGCCTGATGTCGCCGCGATGGCGTATGCCTCCGGAGTTCACGTTGGCCAGGACGATCTCGGCGTCGAAGCGACGCGCACGCTGGTCGGCGAAAAAATCATCGGAGTTTCGACTCACAATCTGGAGCAATTCCAGAAGGCGTGCGGCAGCTCCGCCGATTACATCGCGGTCGGGCCGATTTTTGCGACTTCATCGAAAGAGAATCCAGATCCTGTTGTCGGAACGGAATTGATTCGCCAGGTTCGCAGCCTCACGGACAAGCCGATCGTCGCGATCGGCGGCATCAAGCTGCAAAACGCGGCCGAAGTTATCGCGGCGGGTGCAGATTCCGTCGCGGTGATCAGCGACGTGCTCTGCGCTGCGGATCGCTGCGGGCGCGCGAAGCAATATCTCGATTTACTCGGCGACGCCCAGCAGGGCATGTCAGCCTAGGGACGACGGATGGCGGACACAACAAGAAAACCGACCCGTCCGCCAGCCACAGCAAATACTCGATCTGGCAGCCAACCTGGTTTCGTTCGAGCCATCGGGCTTTTCGACGGCACGATGATCGTCGTCGGCTCGATGATCGGATCGGGCATTTTCATCGTCGCCTCCGACATCACGCGCCAAACCGGATCGGCCGGCGGCCTGCTGCTCACCTGGATCATTACTGGATTGCTCACGATTGCAGCGGCGCTTTCTTACGGTGAGCTCGCGGGGCTCTTTCCACGTGCGGGCGGACAATACATTTATTTGCGCGAAGCGTACTCACCGCTCTGGGGATTTTTGTACGGCTGGACACTGTTTCTGGTGATTCAGACGGGCACGATTGCCGCGGTAGCCGTGGGATTTGCGCGTTATCTCGGCGTGCTGTTTCCGTCGATCTCAGCGACGGTTTGGGAGATGCGGCCGATCGACATTGGGTCGAAATATGCCGTTAGCCTTTCGGTGCAGCAGCTTGTCGGCATTTTGATGGTGATCTTTCTCACGTTTTTGAACATGCAGGGTGTTCGACTCGGCAAGCTGATTCAGAACGTTTTCACGAGCGCGAAGACGCTCGCGCTGCTCGGTCTGATTTTGCTGTGCCTTTTCGTCGCACGAAACCACACGGCGATCGCCGACAACTTTGGTCACTTCTGGGCGGTGCGTGGCGCGCAACCGATCGAACCCGGCGCGAATTTTCTGCGATCGTTCGTTCCCACCGTGACTGCGGCGAGCGGCTTTTTTGGTCTTTTCGTCGCGCTTTGCGTCTCGCAGGTCGGATCGCTTTTTTCCGCGGACGCCTGGAACAACATAGGTTTCACCGCGGCTGAAGTGAAGAATCCGAAGCGCGATGTCGCGCTTTCGATGGCGTTCGGCACGATCATCGTCATCACGCTCTATTGCCTGGCGAATCTTGCCTATCTTTGCGCGCTGCCGCTGAACCAGATTCAGAATGCGCCTGACGATCGCGTCGCGTCGGCGGCGTTGTCAGCGGTGTTCGGTCCCATCGGTGCGGCGATCATGGCCGTCGCCATCATCATTTCCACTTTCGGCTGCAACAATGGGCTCATCCTCGCAGGTGCGCGTGTTTCGTACGCGATGGCCAAGGACGGATTGTTCTTTCGTTCGACTGCCAAGCTCAACAAGAAAGGCGTTCCGGCGAGCGCGCTCATTTATCAATGCGTGTGGATCGTGATTCTGATTTTGCTCCGCACGCGCCACGTTTCGGCGACCGGCGCGGTCACCTACGGCAATCTCTACAGCGACCTGCTCGACTACGTCGTTTTCAGTGTGCTGATTTTCTACGCGCTAACGATTGCAGGCATCTTTGTGCTGCGTTCCAAGCGTCCTGATCTAGAGCGGCCGTACCGAGCTTTCGGCTACCCCTTTGTGCCGGCACTGTATATAGTGTCGGCACTCGCGATCATGTTCGTGCTGCTGCTGTATAAAACGCAAACGGCGTGGCCCGGACTTGTGATCGTGCTGCTCGGGGTTCCGGTGTACCTGCTTTGGTCGCGCGCGGGAAAACCGGAAAAAGCATAAGTTTTCTTTCTTCAACGATTTGCCCGCGTCCCAGCAAACGAAGGGCATCGATTCAAACGCTGTAGCACGGAGGACCTCGCATGGCCGGTGGTTTATTTGCCAAGAAGCCGATCAGCCTGCTGCTGGCGGAGGCGAAAGAAACAGGGGAACACAGCCTGAAGCGGACGCTCGGCCCGTTTCAACTCACCGCATTAGGTGTGGGAGCGGTCATCGGCGCCGGCATCTTCGTTTTGTCGGGACTTGGCGCTCACTATGCCGGTCCGGGCCTGATGCTTTCTTTCATTCTTTCCGGCCTGGGTTGCGCCTTTGCGGCGCTGTGTTACGCCGAATTCGCGGCCATGATTCCGCTGGCGGGCAGCGCTTACACCTACGCTTACGCCACGCTCGGCGAAATCTTCGCCTGGATTATCGGCTGGGACCTCACCCTCGAATACGCCATGGGTGCCAGCACCGTTTCTTCCGGCTGGTCCAATCACTTCATCGAGCTCCTCAATATTTTTAACATCAAGATGCCGCTGTGGCTCGCCTACGACCACTGGACGGCGATTCGTACCGCCGAAGGCATCGTCGCGCGGCAGATGGCGCAGGCTTCCGATGCGTCGCTCGTTCCTGGCACGCAAGCATTCATCGACAAAGTACTAATGATTACCACGGCGCATTCACCCGCACTCGTCGCCCGCGCGCACGAGTTGATGAATGCGCCTACGATCTTTGGCGTCGAGATTGGTTTTAACCTTCCTGCATTCGTGATCGCGCTGCTGATTACCTTCATCCTCTGCATCGGCATCAAGGAAAGCGCGAGTTTCAACGCGACGATCGTCGTCATCAAGGTTTCGGTCGTGCTGTTCGTGATCGCCCTCGGATCCAAGTACATTTCCACTGCGAACTGGGGAACGGACTGGCACAGCTTCGCGCCTTACGGCTTTTCCGGCATCGGAGCCGGAGCGGCTTACATATTCTTTGCGTATATCGGCTTCGACGCGGTTTCGACCACGGCGCAGGAAGCGAAAAATCCGCAGCGCGACTTGCCCATTGGCATCATCGTTTCTCTCTTGGTCTGCACCGTGTTGTACATCATGGTCGCGGGGATTTTGACCGGCATGGTTCCCTGGCAGGAAGTGAACATTGAAGCGCCGATCGCCCGCGCGTTCCTCGACCGCGGCCTGACCACCGCTTCCCATGTGATCACGCTGGGTGCGCTCGCCGGGCTGACCAGCGTCATGCTGGTGATGCTGCTCGGTCAAACCCGCGTGCTCTATTCGATGGCCAACGACGGCTTGCTGCCAAAGAGGTTTTTCGCTGCGATCCATCCGAAATTCCGCACACCGTACAAGAACACGATCGCAGTCGGCTTGCTGGCCGCGATCGTCGGGAGCGTGACGCCAATCGACGACATCGGGAAAATGGTGAACATCGGCACGCTGCTGGCGTTCATCATCGTGTGCATCGCGGTAATGGTCTTGCGCAATACGAATCCGAGCCAACCGCGACCGTTTCGGACTCCGTGGGTGCCGGTTGTGCCAATCCTGGGCATCCTCTTCAACGGCTACATGATGTACAAGCTCGGCTGGATCAACTGGGCCCGGCTGATTATCTGGCTCGTGATTGGGCTGGTCGTCTATTACACGTACAGCGTGAAGCACAGCAAGGTTCGCAACCCACAGTTAAACGACTAGAGCCTCGCGCAAGCCGCTCGGCGTTCCCGTTTCGGGACGGTGGGGATATACCCCCGGTTGTTTCCTTAAGAGTGCGCAAGCTGCTCGTGTCAAAGGGCTTGCGGACCTATGGATTTCAGGACTGCACAATCCACACTTTCTTCGGTGCTTACAAGCGAGCGAGCGTTCGCTATAGCTTCGCTTTTGTTTATAGAAAGGCAACCCCTACTCCATCGTTCCTTCGTATGTAGGAGCGAAGCTGGCGGAGAGCACAGACAAGAGTGTCTATACCGCAGAGGTTTTCGAGGGACGCGGCTGGGTTTTTTGTAAGGATAGTGCGCTTATTTTGGCCGCGAGGCAAATTTGAAGTTGTTATGGATCGGCGCGTCTCAGGTGCGTTCGAATTTATATAAGTTT
>JGI12635J15846_10001016_pt1 | contig 24574 bp, 20 predicted proteins | sample BlaSpr_A8_OM2_M2_FD_15846 | JGI IMG/M metagenome (IMG submission 15846) | reverse complement strand
CGCTTCAAACCGGCTGATATATACGCGCATCGCGAGGGTCAACAAGAAGAACGCGAACGCAATAGAAAAGCCGCGCCACGCCAATGGAATAGAACTACCTCGGCGGCCCGCGAACACGCGGGCACTCCCGGTAACCAAAATGAAAAAGATCGCAATTCCACAGGCAATCACTGCCAATGTAAGTAGCCATCCCGTAACGAATTGCAAAACGGGGAGCGTGAATAGATAAAAATGCAGCGACCTTCCGAGGATCGGATCTACAATGCCGGTGGTGTGTGGTGCATACCAATAAAGCGCAAACGTCGGCCACTCCGCCATCAAGCCGACGCCGGTCGCCCCGGCAATCAATAGCGTGACAACCAGCCCGATGAGGCGCAGGATACGGTCGACTGGCAATTTCACTGGCTGCCGGCCGATGTAAATGATGCCCCCGCTCAACACATCGGGCTGGTACGCCCGCCGGAGCGCCAGGAACCATCCATACAGCACGAAAAATGTGGCAGCGAAAGATACGGCAAAGACCGTCCAGCGAAAGCTCAACGTCTTTCGGAACACGTCTCCGTAGCCGAGCGAATCAAACCAGAGGGCATCGACGTAATAGGATAGTGCCGTCCCGCTGCCAAAAATGATGATGAAGACGGCGACCAGAATGAGGAAAAAACGACGGCGGAGTGACGGACGTTCCCGCCACTCAATGGTCTCGGGCATTTCTCTATTCAGCTTTCACCAGCGCTTTCGACTGCGATTCCAACTACACGGCATTGTACCGCGTCAGGGAAACCGCGTGGTTGCGGCCGGCGAGGCGCCGGCCGCAGAATCGCTTACTGGTGATCCGCTTCAGCGATGTTTGATGAAGTCGCCGGTTTGTAGCTCGGCCATTGCCTGGCGCAGTTGCTCTTGCGTATTCATGACGATTGGACCATACCACGCTACCGGCTCCTCGATCGGCTTACCGGATACGAGCAGGAAGCGAATTCCTTCAGGTCCGGCCTGGACGGTGAGTTCGTCCCCACGATCGAACAGCACCAGCGAGTGATTAACCGCGTCGTACTTGGCTGCCGCGTTGGGGTCCACCCCGCTCTCGGTTAGAACCGCACGTGGATCAGAGGCGTCGCGAAACGTTCCCGATCCCGCAAAGACGTAAGCAAACGCATTACGCGTAGTCTCGACCTTGATCCGCTTCCGCTGGCCCTGCGGAACAGATATATCCAGGTAATTGGGATCAGCAGCTACTCCTTCGACCGGCCCTTTCTTGCCCCAGAATTCGCCGCAGATCACTCGCACGCGAGTGCCATCGTCATCGGTAACTTCGGGAATCGCAGTCGATGGAACGTCCTGGTAGCGCGGATCGGTCATCTTCAGTGATGCGGGCAGGTTTGCCCACAATTGAAAGCCGTGCATGCGCCCGTGGGTGTCGCCTTTTGGCATTTCCTGATGCAGGATGCCGCTGCCGGCCGTCATCCATTGCACGTCTCCGGCGGTCATTTTCCCCTGGTTGCCCAGGCTGTCGCCATGCTCGACTGATCCGGCCAGCACATAGGTGATGGTCTCGATGCCGCGATGTGGGTGCCAGGGAAATCCGGCCAAATAGTCGGCTGGGTTGTCGTTACGGAAATCGTCCAATAGAAGAAATGGATCGAAATCTTTCGTCTTGCCGAAGCCAAAGGCGCGTTGCAGCTTAACGCCCGCGCCTTCGATAGTCGGCTTCGGTTGAATGATTTGTTTCACTGGGCGGAGTGACATAGCCCCTTCCTCTTTTCTGAGCCACAAGAAAAGCATTGCCTATTCTTTGTGGCAAAATTACTGCGCCTTGATGAACTCGGCTTCCAGAGTAATCGTTACTTCCTCGCCGACCAGAATGCCACCAGTCTCAAGCGCTACGTTCCAAGTCAGGCCGTAGTCTTTGCGGTTGATCTTTGTGGTCGCTGAGACTCCAACTCGTGTATTGCCCCACGGATCTTTTGTTGGCGGAGTCGGCCCTTCCACCGTAAAGACAACCTTTCGGGTGACGCCATGAATGGTCAAGTCGCCTTCGACCGTCAGTTCTCCGTCGCGGACAAGGCTGATGCGTGTGGAGTTGAAGGACAGTTTGGGCAACTTCTCGACGTCCAGGAAGTCAGCGCTCTTCAGGTGCGCATCGCGTTGGGCATCGCGAGTTTCGATCGAAGCTGCCTCAATCTCGGTCTCCACCTTCGATTTTGTCAGATCGGATTCGTCCAGGGTCAACCTTCCGGTGACCTTGGCGAAGTGCCCTTTCACATTGGAAATCATCATGTGCTTGACCTTGAACTCGGCGACGGAGTGAGCCGGATCAATATTCCAGGTCGTAGTGGATGTTTGCGGGATAGCTGGTGTGCTCATGGTGTTTGTCCTTTTCTTTTGGTTTAGATGCGTTAACACGATATTCGTTGCAACAGATATACTTGACAAAAATCAGCCTACATTGAGTCGGGCAACACTCAGCAGTTCACTGAGTGCTCGAAGCCGGTCCTTCCCTAAGTGCCCCAGTTGCCGGCGGTGGGCTTCCACGACCGGCGCATCGAGCCCGGCCAGAAGTTTGAGCCCCTCCGGGGTGATTCGCGCCACCACCATTCGCCGGTCCCCGGTTTCCCGGCAGCGCGAGATCAGGCCACGTTTTTCGAGGCGGTCGAGAAGGCGGGTTATATCGGGATCGCGCGTAATCATGCGGGCAGCAATCTCGCCGCAAGGGAGCCCATCCAGTGTCCCGCGCAGGATCCGCAGCACGTTGTACTGCGTTGGTGAGACATCTTCGGTCTTGAGAACCCGAATCAGACCGCGGGATAGCATGTCGGTGGTGCGCGCCAGGTCCAGGAAAACAATTTCTTCCGGACAAGCCACCCGGCGTTTATTCCCGGATCGCATCTCTTTGTTCATGCTAAAACTATATTAGTCGTTATAACGAATACTGTCAAGACGTCTTTATCCGGTGCGGGGTATCCGGGCGCATCCATTCCTCGAAGGGATTGGAGGAGGGCTGCAGCCGCCCGGGATTCATGATGTTATTTGGGTCGAGTCCACGTTTGAGGGCGGCGATCGCCTCTACGCCGAGCGGAGAAATCTCAGTGGCCAGCCAGGGTAGGTGCTCGGTGCCCACTGCGTGGTGATGCGACAGCGTGGCGCCGTGATCGCTAAACGACTGATGGAGGGCCCGCTTGACCCGAAGATACTGCTCCAGTTCTTGTCCCGGCTGTTGCTTGAAGCCGAACGTGAAGTAAACACTCGCGCCGCATTGATATGTGTGGCTGATGTGACAGCCGGCCCATGGATGCACTCCACTTTCGAGGATGTTGGCGCGAAGGACGTCCATTGTGCCCTTGTATAGAGGAACGATATTGCTCCACACGGTAGAGGTCTCACTCACGTCCGTGGTGACGTCACGATCCAACAGGAAATCACGAATATGGGGAAAATCGTATTTTGTCGCTTCAAACGACTTCCCCGCAGTCGCCCCCATGCTGACTGCGCCGAATCGACGATAGATGGCTTGCACTTGGTGTAGCTGGCGAGCGACTTCAGATTCCCTGCCCTCAAAAGCGATCAGCATCAGACAGGCCCGTGGCAGTTCGAATCCCCTGACGCGGAGATATCCTTTGAAAAGGCGGCTCACGCCCTGCGAAAAATGAGATGCCGGAGGCCGGAACGCCAGCGACAGCGCGGTCTTGTCGGGATCGTTGAGCCGCACCATCGAGGGCATGCATTCCTGGCGTACGCATTCATGGATGGCCTCGAGGCCACTTTCAAATTCAGGGAACAGGTAGCCCCGAAGCAGTCGCGACTGCGGCTGGGGATGAACGCGCATGGTGGCTTCGGTGATGACCCCTAGAGTTCCCTCACTGCCGATGCAGAGATGATTCACGTCGATGCCGTTTGAGGACTTTGGAACAACCCGAGTCGCCAACACGCCTTCGGTTGTAACCATACGCACGGCGAGCACCATGTCCTCGATCTTGCCGTAGCGATCACTCTGCATTCCCGCAGATCGAGTGGCGATCCAACCCCCGAGGGTAGAGTGGAGAAACGAGTCCGGGAAGTGGCCGAGCGTCATACCGTAGGCGCCCAACTGCTGTTCGAGATCGGGACCAAAGATTCCTGCTTCAATCCGTGCGGTACAAGATCGAGCATCCACGCCCAGCACTCGCCGCAGACGGCGCATATCAAGTGACACCGACATGCGCCGGGATTCCATTCGCTCCAGGCAGCCGGAAATATTCGATCCTCCCCCAAATGGGATCACCACCACGTCACGCTCGGCCGCGGCGCGAAGCGTCAAGCACACCTCGCGCTCACTTTCTGGATAGACGACCAAGTCCGGCGCACCCGTTGCGAGGCCGCGGCGAAGACGAAGGAGATCGCGGAAACCCTTGCCATAAGCGTGAACCACGCGCTCTTTCGGTTGACCAGAAATCTGGGTGGGCGCAAGGAAGGAACGCAATTTGCTCAGGAACCGTTCGTCGACGCAAGGCTCGGGCAGTTCCACGGCTTCGAGTTTCCACTCCGGCGTCCTGAAATCATTTTCTTCAATCTCTAGAACTGCCCTCGCATAAGGCCAGAAACCCGGATGGGCGCGGGCATTGAATTCCGCGTCCTCGTTTCCCCAACCCCACCATTTCATATGCCTGGGTTCGTCGGCCATGTATCGTCCTCTACCGCAAATCGTTACTCAACGGTTCGCTTTGCCGGTCAGCTAGGTTCACGCAAAGACGCAGGTCCAAGTGTAAATATGACGGCTCCCAGAACTGTTTCATGAATAGCCTTCGATGTTATCTCTTTTCTTCTGCTCCAGCTACGAACGCCTGAGCTTGATGCCCGAGGCTGAGCGACTGGATGTTCCGGGAAAGTTCTTCCACAATTGAACGTCGCCGGTCTCGAAGCGATTCCCCGCTCCATTCGACGTTTGCGAATTCCAGAGGCTCTCCAAAGCGTACGGTCAAAGGATAGCAGCGTGGCACTGAACGTCCCTTGGGTAGAATTCGATGTGTCCCTTCGATATATGCAGGAACCACCGGCACGCCAAGTTCCCGCGCGAACAAACCAGCACCGCTCTTGAACGCCCTCATCTTGCCGTCAGGCGATCGTGTGCCTTCGGGGTACAGAATCAGACTGCCTCCGGTTTCCTCCAGGAATCGGCGGCAAGTCGCCAGACAGTCAGCCAGCGACTTGGGCCCAGGCTGGCGGTCGATTGGTATGACGTTCATCAATGCCGAGACCGACCAGCGCACGCTTCGGGAGTAAAAAAAGTAGTCGCTGGCACCGAGCAGAGCGAAGCCGCGAAAGCTGCGCCCGCTGGCGGTCATCAGCGCCGCGCTGTCAGCATGGCTGGAGTGATTGCTGCAGAGCAGAAAAGGTCCGTCGGGAAGGTGATGTCGTCCCTCCACCGTGAGCGGACAGCAGCAGGTGAAGAACATCCGGCAAAAACCTTCAAACATCGCACTGCCGACTGCTGGTGCCTGGAACACGCGAACATTGCGCGAGCCCGCCATTACCTCAGAATACATTCCGGCATGCATTCTCTTCGAATGATAGCGGTTATACAAAGCGTACAGCAGCCGACGGTATTGGCAAGACCATGCAGGGTGGTTGCAGGAAACGCTCCGGGAGGATACTCCAATGCGGAGTCCTCAACTCCGCATGGCCGCTAATTGGCGGAAAGCCCGAAACGGGCTTGTACAGAACGTGACCGGCACCGCGCGTCAGAGGCCGCACCTTCCTTGATAAGGACGGCAAGAAAAGTCGTAAGACTTAGAAAAAGAGGAGCCAGGCGGCCCCTCTTGCCCTGCGACCGAACTACTTTTCGAGCTGCCCAATCACCTCAGGTAGTGCTGGTGTTCCTTCGGCTCGCACTGCATCCAGCAACGACGAACTAAGCGCCAATGCTTGCACGATCGTCGGCGCGACTTGCCTGGTTGCGACCGTCGCGTCAACCGTCGCTCGCTTAAAGCTGGGATTCGCCACCAGCAGCATAACGTTGGTGTCGTCGTGGGCGAAGCCGCCGTGATCTCCGATCATCGATGTGCTTCCGGAGTAGGTCACGCCTACATTCGGCGCGACGATAATGTCCGGCGAGCGGGAGTCTTCACCCGGTTCAAGACCGCCCACGTTGTAGTTCAACGCCAGTGTCGGCCCATAGTAGATCTGCCCCAGCCCGATCTCAGCCGCATTGTTTTCGAGCAGATCCACAGCAGCGGTGACGCTCTCTCCCTTTTTCAGCCAGAGCACGGAAACATCATCTTCGGTTGCGCCAATGCCAGTTGGATTGAGCGGCGACTCCGAAAAAGGAATGGCAGTTCCCAGCAGCGTTGCCGGCGTATTGGCGCCGTCCGCCACGTATCGAGTCGGATCGATCGGCGACTCCCCATGCTTGGCCGTGATGATGAGCAACGTGTCGTCATAGATGCCCGCACGCTTGAGCGCGTTGACGATTTCGCCGATACAGGTGTCTACGTACTCGATTTCGTTCAGCAGTTCGGGGCTGGGGAGGGCTGCCGCGTTCTTGTAGCCGCCTGCAGCGACGCCGGCCTCGTTCACCGATTCTCCGACGTACACGGACTGGAAGTTCATACCGAAGACCGCGGGAATGGTCGCCGGGACGCCCGAGTGCGTCTTGCCCGCGATCTGGTTCAGCAACGCGTAGACTTTGATCGCGTCATAACATTGAATATTTTCGAAACTGCTGTTCCAGCCACTCAGACTTGCCGTATCGCGAATCGGGTCGCAGGAAATGCCGTCCAAAGTCTTCACACCGGGCAGCGGCACCACATTCGAGTTCACCTCGGGCGAGTAATAGTCATCCAGGCCCTTGCCGCCTGGCCCACCCACAAATGAGTAGGAGGGATGCTTATCGATCCAGGCCGTGTATCCGCCGGCGGCATGGATCACGCCGAAGAGCGTGTTGGTGCGGATGAAGTTCCACGGATAAACTGCAGAGCAACCGGTTTGCGGGTCTCGCGACAGCTTCAGCGGATCGATCGAAGCGATACCGCCTTCGGTAAGCGCAGCGCCGGGTGCACCGCCGTTCAGCTTGGTGTCGTCAAGGTCGACGCCCTGGTCGTTGTCGGTGGTGGTTCCGGTCGGTGTCGTAAATGGCGTGCACGGCCCGGCAGCCAAGCCTGTGCCCGTTTTCTTTGCCGGCGCGTCGAGCGAACGATCGTACGCGACATCGTAGTAGAGCCCAGTCGTCTTCGGAGTGCCGCCCGAAGCCAGCGCCGCCATTCCGGGGAAAGAGTCCGAAGGTTTGGAGGACTCCGTGTTCACATAATTGATCCCGGTCTGGCTGAGCAATGCCATATTCGGGCAGTACGGATTCCCACCGTTAGCGCCCGCAATCCCGTTCATACAGTTATAGAAATCCACGGCGTGCATGCCGTCAATGCTCAACAGCAGCACATGTTTGATGTTTCCCGAACCGACAGTTTTCTTGGCTGCCGCAACTTCGTAGGTTGACGAAGCCAGTGCGATCAACCCTACAACCCCCGCTAGTAGCAAACTTCTTGTCTTCATATATGATCCTCCACGAGAGTACGAGTATTAGCCGCCCGGCACTCATCGTGTGTTACACGGGCGTTAATTCTCAGTGAAATCTGCTTCAGATTTGTGACACCTACACCGCAAAAGCCCCGGTTGGCGAAATTTGGAAGCGAAACGAAGAGCGCAGCCCGAAGCCGCGCTCTCCGTCGATTGTCCAACTGCGATTGCTAACTGCCGATGACCGCCGTGTCGGAGCGGCTCGGGCAGATGGCCTGACTAAGGGAGTTGAACCGCCGGAAGAACGGGGGTTCCCTCCGCACGGACGGCATCCAGAGCCTGAGGACTGATACCCAAGGCGCCAAGAATGGTGGGTGCCACCTGGGCAGTGCCCACCACGGAACTCACCGTCCTCGGTTGGAAGCTCGGATAGGACAGCAGCAGGACGACGTTGGTGTCGTCATGCGCGAACCCGCCGTGCTCGGCCAGTTTCGCGTGGCTTCCGGAGTAAGTAACGCCCACATTCGGGGTCACGATGATGTCCGGCGTGCGGGGGTCTACGGTTGGGTCGTTGAAGTTAAGGAAGAGCGAAGGACCGTAGTAGATCTGCCCCAGCCCGATTCCGGTAGTAGTGGAAGGGTTCGCTTCGAGGATCGAGACCGCGTCGTTGGTATCGAAGGAGCTCTTCAGCCAAACCAGCGAGACGTCATCTTCTGTCGGGCCAATGCCGGTGGGGTTGTTGGTGGATTCCGAAAATGGAATGAAGCCCGCGTTGGAGAGCAGGGTCACGGGTGAAGTGCCGTTGATGGTCTGACCGACATAGCGGCTGGGATCGATGGGCGACTGGCCGTGCTTGGCCGTGATCACGATCAGAGTCGAATCAAAGAGCCCTTGTTTCTTCAGTTCGCTGACGAATGCGCCAATCGAGGCGTCGACGAACTGGAATTCGTTGATCAGGGCCGCGCTGGGCGTGCCGGCGGCATCCAGATATCCGCCCGTCACCCCGTTGCTCGCCTCAATGAGCTTCTGCCCTACGCTAAGCGCCTGGAAGTTCATGCCAAAGACGGTGGGAACCTTGGTCGCCTTGGTGCCGAGGTGGTTCTTTCCATCAATCTCGTTGAGGATCGCGTCGACTTTCAACGTGTCGTAGCACTGAATGTTTTCGAAGCTGTTGGTCCAAGCCGTCAGATCGGAGCTTTTATCACGGATTGAGGCGCAGGAGATGCCGGCGGGCGTTTTGACTCCGGGAAGACCGACCACGGTGGAGTTGATTTCAGGTGCATAGAAATCGTCGAGCGCACTCGGCCCAATCCCCGAGGCGACGGAGGAGTACGCCGGATGCTTGTCGGACCATGCCGCGTATCCGCCAGCGGCGTGGATTACGCTGAAGATGCTGTTGGTGCGGACCCATTGCCACGGGAAAACCGGGGCACAGCCTTGGCTGGGGTCGCGAATCAGTTTCTTGGGATCGATGGAGGCGATGCCGCCGTCCGTGAGCGCCGCACCGGGTGCGCCGCCGTTCACTTTGGTCTTGTCGAAGTCGATGCCTTCTTCATACTCGCTGGTGGTACCCGTTGGTGCCCCAAAGGGGGTGCAGGGGCCAGCCCCAAGGCCGTTGCCGGTGGTTTTCTCGGGGGCGTCGAAATTCCTGGAGTAAGCAACGTCGTAATAAACACCGGTCAGGGCCGGGCTCCCGCCCGTGACGATGGCGGTCAAGCCGGGGAAGGAATCAGAGGGTTTTGAGGTACTGGCGGCGACGTAGTTGACCCCAGTCTGGCCCAGGGCAGCGATCGCCGGACAAAAGGGTTGGCCGTTGTTGGCCGTGCTGATGCCATTGGCGCAGTTTAAGAAATCAACAGCGTGCATTCCGTCGACGCTGATCAGCAGCACATGCTTGACACCCGAGGCTTTGTCTTGGGCAAGTGTCCACGATGCTGTCAGTAGAAGAGCGCAGGCCGATACGCCGACACGAAGTCTGCGAGAGATATTCATGGGGTTTCCTCCAGAGGGATTGAATGAGCCGCTACACAATTAGCAGAGGAAAATTAACCCGAGGTGACAGCAAGGTTAATCGCGCGTGAAAACATTGGAACAACTATGCGGCTACAGGCTGGGCTGCGCGACCAGGATCATTCCCGAGCGAAGTACGGCAACATTGCCATCGTTGCGCTTAAGAGCGGGGACCGTAGTCTTGTAGGGGGTAGCAATCGAGTAAAGCGTTTCGCCTGATTTCACCTTGTGGCGAGAGCACGCTAGCCTGTTCGGAACGCGCCCTCATCACTCGATTTCGCAGGCTGGACACTACCCTGGCATGAGTAACGCTTGTGCCAAGCAACGGAGCTCTGGGCACTTGGTGGTCCTAGTACGGTCAACGATGAAAGTCGGAGAGGAGCCGTGATTTCAAGGACGAGCTGTGAGGTAAACCGGAATGGGTGGGGTGTACGCGAGCGAGCGCTTAAGCCTCAGGCATCTCGGAAAGACCTCTCGGGGAGAGCTAAGCGCGAAAACCGGAATCGGGAAAACCGACCTTGCGGGATTGTAGGGAGGCCCGAGGAAACGTGACCTTGTCCTTCAGGGCACGGTGCGCTCGTCTCGGATCTATCCCGACCACGTCCGGATCTCTGAGCGGCTCGGGGCGAGATTCCCCGGGGCCGACTCGGCGGAAGCGGGGCGACCCTCTCCCCTATGCCGATTGTTACACGGGAACAATCGCTTCAAATCGCTCATTGGGTCGTATAACATCGGCCTGCACAATCGATTGGAGCCGCATGGATGTCCACTTGATCGACGGGACCTATGAATTGTTTCGGCATTTTTTTGCCGTGCCATCTACGGCAGACGTGAACAGCCAGGAGGTCGGCGCAGTGCGTGGTGTCCTGGCTTCAGTTCTGTCCATGATCGAAAACGGTGCAACCCATCTCGGGGTTGCAACCGACCATGTCGTGGAGTCGTTCCGGAACGATCTATACCCTGAGTATAAAACCAGCGAAGGTGTGCCGGCGGAGTTGCTTTCGCAGTTCCCGATTCTCGAAGAGGCACTGAACGCAATGGGAGTAGTGGTGTGGCCAATGGTCTGCTACGAGGCAGATGATGCATTGTCCTCAGCCGCAGCCAAAGCCGCGTTGGATGACCGGGTGAGCCAGGTACTCATTTGTACGCCAGACAAAGATCTCAGTCAGTGCGTTGTGGGCACGCGAGTCGTTCAACTGGACCGCAGGCGCAACGTCTTGCGCGATGAAGCCGGTGTTGTGGCCAAGTTCGGGGTCAAGCCCCAGTCGATTCCCGACTACTTGGCTGTGGTCGGCGACAGCGCAGATGGCTATCCAGGTTTAGCCGGATGGGGCGCAAAGGCTGCCGCTCTGACCTTATCGCAGTACACCCATCTTGAAGACATTCCGAAAGATTGGCACGACTGGCATCCATCGATCCGTCGGGCTCGCCCGCTCTCCGAATCGCTGTTTAATGCTTGGAACGAAGCTCTCTTGTTTCGCACTCTGGCGACTCTGCGACTGGATGTGCCGGTATTCGATACGGTCGATGCTCTTCGTTGGAAAGGAGCATGCCCAGATTTTTTGGAACACTGCCGACGAATGCTGGCCCCCGATTTGTTCCGGCGAGCCGTGGCGGCGGAATCGAACAGGGTCTAGTGGGTGAAATTCAGCCTGATCAACTCACCTCTTGCGTCGCATCTTTATATCGCTTCGCTAGGGAACCGAACTTATCAGGAGCTTGGCGTCAGCACTGTCAAGTCACCCACTTGCTCCCTCTTCACGATGCCGCGAAGGTGGGGAGCATGATCCATCATCCAGATCTCGGGAATGATTTCGCCGACCAGGTGTCCGTGACAAAAAAGCCGCACCACCGAACTTTCAGAGACCACGATGCCCACCGCGTTGGTGACGGCGCTCATGTTGGCGGCGGCAATGTGACGGCTGCCGAGCCCCAGAGGTACATCCACTTGTGCGGCCACGGCATCGAGATAACGGCATGCGGAAAGAACAATTCCAGCGTGGCTTACTACAAATCCGCCGTCCAGCTGCGCTAATTCCTTGACGGTCCCGCGAAGATTGAGATTCGTAACGTGGCGCGAGCTTGTAGGGTGCCCTAACAGCGGATCCAAAATCAACGGTCTGGATCTGGCGAGCACCTCGTCCTCATCTCCCAGAGTAAACAACGTGCCAATGCGTCTTCCTTCTCGACCCTCACGAGCAATTTCGACAGCGAGCCCAATCAACGGCTCGAGAACTTCAGGATCATATGCCGTTACTTGGCAGAGAATGCTCTCAAACATCCTTCGCTCTCCTCGTGTCAGGCCACCATGGTTCTGATTTTGTCATCGCGCCGACGATGGACAAGGAAGCTAAAGGCGGTAGATAGAACGACCGCGAACTTTTTCAGTTTGACCATTTCTTATGAAACCCAATGTTTCCCTAACAGATGCGCGTCGCGGTTGGGGAGATTCAATATGTACGGATTAGGTATGAAAACCGATTGGGACGATGTAAAGGTTTTGTGGGCGGACACGGCGTCCAAGGTCTGTTCCCGGGCGCGGGTCACTCAGCGCAACGACGACTTCAAAGCCTCGGTGACATGGAGGATTTTTCAGCTTCAGGGTTTGGCGTCCTTTTAATGAAGGCTGAAGGCGAAGTATAAATGCAGATTGGCACTTTCGGCCCGACGTTTTATACGGATGCGATCGCTGCCGATCGCTCAGGACCGCCTCCCAGTCCAAGATAGTCGCGGGCGTTATTGAAACAGATATTTTGGATCACAGAACCGATCCACCTTTCATCGCTTGGCAGCTCGCCTCGTTCCATCTCGCCGCCGAGGAGATTGCAGAGTACGCGACGAAAATATTCATGTCGGGGAAATGACATGAACGAACGGGAGTCCGTCACCATGCCAATAAAGCGGCCTAGCAGGCCGGTTGCAGAAAGCGCATTCAATTGCCACTCGATGCCTTCCTTCTGATCGAGAAACCACCAGGCACTGCCAAATTGAATCTTCCCTGCGGCTGCCGAATCCTGGAAACTACCCGCCGCGGTTGCGAACGCGTAATTGTCGGCGGGATTGTTGTTGTAGATGATCGTCTTCGGCAACGCGTTGTCGCTCTCCAGTAAATTGAGGTATGCGTTGAGCGCTGTGGCTTGGGGATAATCGCCGATCGAATCGAATCCCGTGTCAGCTCCGAGTTCGTGCTGACGTCGCGTGTTCACGTTGCGCGATGCACCCAGGTGTAGTTGCTTGGTCCAATTCCTCGCCGCGTCCAGGTGGCCGAAGAACAACATCATGAAGGATGCAAATTCGTCGTGCTCCTCGGGGCTGGCCGCCACGCCGGACTGCACCTTATTAAAGATCGTACCGGCCCCTACTTCGCTACAAGGACGTGCATAGCAATAAGCCAACCCGTGATCGGAAAGCCGGCAGCCGCGGTCATGAAAAAATTTATGTCGAAGCTCCAGAGCGCGCAAGAAAGCCGCGAAATCAGATATATCGAGATTGCTAATCGCCCGCAGCCGTTCCACCCACGGATTAAAAACCTCGGGCGCAGAAACCTGGAGTGAGCGATCGGGGCGGAATGTTGGGAACATGTGAAATCCGCAATCGGCGCCATTCACCGCCAAATGATCCAGGAGATCGTCACAAGGATCGTCGCTGGTACACAGGATCCGCACGTTGAACCTCCGGAGAATGGCGCGGGCCGTCAGATCACCATTCAGGAGGATTGAATTCGCCCGCTCCCAAATGACTTCCGCCGTTCGCTCGTCCAGCAGTTCTTCAATGTCGAAGTAACGCTTCAGTTCCAGGTGCGTCCATTGATAAAGGGGATTGCGGATCGTGTAGGGCACAGTACGCGCCCAAGCCAGGAATTTCTCCTTCGGTGGAACTTCGCCAGTGCAGTAGCGTTCGCAGACCCCGTTCGCTCGCATGGCTCGCCACTTGTAATGATCGCCTTCGAGCGCAATCTCGAACAGATTGTGGAACCGGCGGTCTTGGCCGACATCATGAGCAGGCAAATGCGAGTGATAGTCCAGTATGGGCTGGGCTGCGGCATAATCTTCATAAAGCCGCCGAGCAGTCTTTGAATGGAGCAAGAAGTTATCGGTGATGAAGTTCAACGACTTCCTCCGTTGTTCCGCCGTTCGCACTGCGCGCGAGCATTGCGGACGATAGCGACGATGCCCTGCGCCGCTTCAACAATTGCAGCTGTATTGCCCGACTCGAGCGCCGTAGCTGAGACCAACTCGCCGCCTATGCCAAGCGCGGCAGCTCCCGCGAGGATGAAATCTGCGGCAGTATTCAGATTCACTCCGCCGGTCGGAATCATCGGGATCTGCGGTAAGGGCGCCTTCAACGCCTTGATATATTTCGCGCCACCCACGGTTCCGCAAGGGAAGATTTTCACGAAGTCGCTGCCTGCCTTCCAGGCAGCGATCACTTCGGTTGGCGTAAGCGCTCCGGCCATCATTACCTTTTTCGCGCGATTCGCAAATTTGACGGTATCCAGATCGAATCCGGGACTGACAATGAATTCCGCACCGGCATCGATGCAACGCTCCGCAGTATCGGCATCGAGCACCGTTCCCGCTCCGATTAAGACCTCTGACCCCATGCTCTTGGCCAGTTGGGCAATCACCTCGACTGCCCCGGGGACGGTCATGGTGACTTCCACGATCGGGATTCCGCCAGCGCAGACTGCCTCCGCGGCTTGCATCGCCTGTTTCGCAGAAGACGCTCGGACAACCGGCACAATGCCGATCTCCGTAATCCGATTCGTGACTTCCTGCTTGTTCATAACGTCCGTCTCTAACGGGCGATTCGCGCGCCCGCTCCACGCATTGCCTGCAATACTTCCGCAAGGGTCGCCATCGTAGTGTCACCGGGCGTAGTCATCGCCAGAGCGCCATGCGCCGCAGCGCACTCGACTGCCCACTGCGGCCCTTGGCCCGTAAGAAAACCGTAGATCAGTCCTGAGGCAAACGAATCTCCACCGCCTACACGATCGAAGATCTCCAGGTTCTCCCGATATTTCGCCTCATAAAAATCACCATTCGCATAGCAGATGGCGCCCCAGTCGTTCAGGGTCGCGGTTTTCGCTTTGCGCAGGGTAGTAGCAACCACGGCAAACGGAAATTCCTTCGCTACCGTTTCAATCATCTTCTTGAAGGCTTCGGCTTCGATATTCGAAATATGCTCGTCAAGTCCCGCAACTTGAAAGCCCAAGGCGGCTGAAAAATCTTCCTCGTTGCCCAGCATGACGTCGACCAGCGGAGCCAGACGCCGGTTCACCTCCTGCGCGCATTTTTTCCCGCCAAACGCCTTCCACAGAGACTCGCGGTAATTCAAATCGTAGGAGATTACCGTTCCATTCTTTCTGGCCGCTTTCATCGCGTCCACGGCCACGTCGGGTGCGGTTTCAGACAGAGCGCAAAAAATACCGCCGGTATGAAACCATCGTGAGCCATGCTTGCCGAAGATTTCGTCCCAGTCGATGTCGCCAAGTTTCAATTGCGAAACCGCTGTGTGTCCACGGTCGGAACAGCCCAAGGCCGGCCGGATGCCAAATCCTCGCTCCGTGAAATTCAATCCATTCCGCGCCGCGCGGCCGACGCCATCGAATTCGACCCAGCGAATCAGCGACTGGTCCACACCGCCCTGGTAGATTAGGTCCTGCAGTAACCTTCCGACCGGATTGTCGACAACGGCAGTAACGATTGCGCTATTTAGGCCAAAGCATCTCTTTAGGCCGCGTGCGACGTTGTACTCGCCTCCGCCTTCGGAGACTTCGAACTGTCGCGCAGTGGAAACGCGACGTTCACCCGGATCGAACCGAAGCATCACCTCGCCGAGACTGACCAGATCCCAACGACACTGCTCCTTAGGCTTAATCGTAAGGCTGGCTGTTAAGTGCGCTCTATCCACTTTTCCCTTTCTGTCACTTCTTCCTTGGCAGATCTATATTTCTGCTGCGGTGAATTCTACCGGTTGCAGTCTCGGAGCCAGACCGTGGATGATCGCTAGTGCGATCAGATACGCCGATCCGGCGAGAAAGAATGGTACCGCGTAGCTGTGCGTCCGCTGCAGAAAAAAGGAAACAAGTTTCGCAATCAGCATCCCCCCGATAGCGCCTGCCATGCCGCCAATCCCGACCACAGATGCAACCACTGCCCCCGGGAACATGTCTGAAGACAGGGTGAAGAGGTTACAGGAAAAGCCCTGGTGCGCCGCAGCCGCTATTCCGATCACCAGTACAGCTCCCCACATCGATGCAATCCTGGGTGCAAAAACGATCGGCACGACGCAGATCGCACAAATTAGCATTGCAAGTTTGCGGCTTGCATTCACCGTCCTGCCGTGGCGTATTAAGGACGAGGAAACCCATCCCCCCGCCACGCTGCCCAGGTCCGAAATCAAATATATGGCGAGGATTGGTATTCCAATGTCTAGAAGAGCGATGCCGTGCTCGCGCTGAAGAAAATCCGGAATCCAAAATAAATAGAACCACCAGATCGGATCGGTAATAAATTTCGCTAGAACGAAAGCCCAGGTCTGGCGATGGGCCAACAGTTCGAACCAACTGACCCGGATCTGCGGCGAAACCGGATCGCTGCAAATGTATTCCAACTCGATCTGCGAGCAGGACGAATGATCCTGTGGGCGGCGATAGACCCATAACCACAGCGCAAGCCATACGAATCCGACTCCCCCCAGCAGGAAAAAGGCCGGGCGCCAGCCCCAGTGCACGGCAATCCACGGGACGATCAATGGCGTAGTAATCGCTCCGAGATTGGTCCCAGCATTAAAGATGCCCGTTGCCAGCGCGCGCTCCTTCTTAGGGAACCACTCCGCGACCGCCTTCATGCTCGCTGGAAATACCGCCGACTCTCCTAAACCCAAGGCAAAGCGAGCCGCGAGAAAACTCGTGAACGAAGTCGCCAGGCCGTGAGCAATCGACGCCAGGCTCCAGAAGGCCATTGCCAGCGCGTAGCCGAGCCGTGTTCCGACACGGTCAACCACGCGTCCCACCAGCACCATGCCCAGCGCGTAAGCCGCCTGAAAAGTAAATACCAAATTGCCGTAGTCGATTTCGCTCCAGCCCAGATCATGCTGCAGCGTGGTTTTCAGCACGCCGATAACCTGGCGATCCATGTAGTTCTTCATTACGCCAAGAAGAAGAACCGAGCAAATGACCCAACGGAAGCGTCCGACATGGTGAGCGAGTTGTGCTGCGCCGCTGGCTTTCGACTCGGAGCCGGGTTTTGAGGCGGACCAGAGATTCATAGCGAGAACCTGGAGCACGTTCGGATCACTGCCATCGAGAGAGCGGCGATGTCCATGGAGCAATCATCGACGCAGCAATCATCGATTGACTCCGCTGGCGAGGAAACCACCATCCACTGCGAGCAAATGGCCGGTCACAAAACTTGCGGCATCAGAGGCTAGAAAAACAGCGGCACCGACTAATTCTTCGAGTTTGCCGAACCGCGCCGCAGGCGTGCGCATCAGAAACTCCTGGCCTCGCGGCGTCCCATCCAATAGAGCCGCATTCATGTCAGTACGGAAAACGCCCGGCACTAGCGCGTTCACGCACACTCCGTAACGTGCCCATTCAATAGCAAGGGATTTCGTTAGAGAGGCGACAGCGGCCTTGCTCGCGGAATAAGCAGCGACCTCGTAGATGGCCACGAACGACGAAAGCGAAGCGACGTTGATGATCCTTCCGTACTGGCGCTCAATCATGTGGCGTCCAAACACTTGACAGACTCGCAGTGTGCCATTCAGGTTGGTCTCAAGTATCCCGTTCCAATCGCTTTCGCTCATGTCGAGAATAGGAGTGCGCTGCGTGATTCCAGCGCAGTTGACAAGAATATCAACCTTGCCGAATTCCGCACAGGCTGCCTTCAAAAGCTCTTGCAAACTTGATCGGTCGGCCACATCACAGCTGATCGCGAGCGAACCCCGGCCCGTTTCCCTGATATCAGCGGCGACGGATTCAACCAATTCGCGGCGGCGTCCCGAGGGAACAACGTTGGCCCCGGCCGCTGCCAGGCCCTTGGCCAGGGTCAAACCGATGCCGGACGTTCCGCCAATCACTACCGCCGTTTTAGAGTTGAGGTCGAGCGCCGGATATCCCATTAGGTCAATACTTATTGGCTTGGTTGTTGAGCCTTCCTAGGATTCTAAGCGAAGCGACAACTGAGCATCGCGTGAACTATTGGCTTGGCCACTGACTGTGCCGAAGCTGCTGCTGCCAAAAGCCGTGCCTCCCACGGTGAACTGGGTGTGATTGGTGAGGTTGCAGAGGTCGCCCTCGAGGGTCAGGTGCGATCGCTCAAAAGGCAGGTCGAAGCTCCGGCGCAGACTAATGTCGATGTCATAGTTCCCTGGCCCGTACATGCCGAACGGAGCGGTGCACGCGGCGTTGCCGAAGGTATAGGCGTAGGGAGAGTTGGCTTCCGTGAGGGTTGCGATGGGGACAAATGCGTTCGCGTTGAGATAGCTTGGCGAACTGGTTGCTGTCGCGCCCTCGCCCCACTTACCGTTGATCCGCCCTGCACCCCCGAAGCCCGGTGCCACCGTGGGATTGCAGGTGTTCTCGGCGGGGTTCGTCTGGCAGGCAGACCCGGTGATGGCCAGCGGCGAACCGGAGTAAATTTGCACGATCTCTGAGAATTTGAAGTTGCTGGCGAGGGCGCGGACAACACGGTTCCCTCGGCCGAGAGCATGCGCACCAAAAGGCAACGCCCAGACCCCGGCCTCGATTACGTGCTGGGGCTGGTTGGTCGTCGAAAACCCGCGCTCGATGCTGTCTGCAGCCCATGATTTGCCATGGTTTGAGTAAGCCGCCGGGATAGCATAGCCGGAGCGATACGTGCCTCCGTCGTCGATCGCCTTTGACCAGATGTAGTTGAACATGAAGGTTAGCCCTTTGAAGGCCCGCTGTGTCACTGAGACCTGTAGCGAATTGTAGTTGGAGTTGGCAACGTTTTCATAGGCGTCGGTGATGCTCTTGTAGTTGGGAAACGGCGAGAGCGCCTGAGCAACTGTTTGCTTCGGACTGAAGTTGGCCGGCAGAGTGATCCCGGCGGACGCCAGCGTGGACTGCTGGGCTGGAGTAAGGTTCTGGACGTCGGTCCCAAGGATCGTGGGGAGGAATAGGCACTGCGGCGAGAATCCGTGACAGCTTGACTGACCCGCGAAAACTGCCTTAAATGAAGAGCTAGATGGAAAGTGCAGTCTTAAAACTCGATTCCAAAGACAACGTCCTGATCGCACTGGAGAATTTTCGCCAGGGCGAACGGATCAACTTTTCTAACCATACCTATGTCCTCGCCTCGGACGTCCGCGCCAAACACAAGTTTGCCACCGAGGATCTTGCAGCCGGCAGTGATGTGATTATGTACGGCGTTCTCGTCGGAAAGGCACGTCAGCCCATTCGCGCAGGCGAAATTCTGACTACGCGCAATACCGTTCACGAAGCCGCTCCTTACCACGAGAAGTCACGCGAATACGAGTGGACTCCGCCTAACGTCGATCGCTGGCGGCAGCGAACTTTCCTTGGATTCGAGCGCGGTGATGGACAAGTGGGCACCCGGAACTACTGGTTAGTGGTGCCGCTGGTCTTCTGCGAAAACAGAAATATCGACGTATTGAAACAGGCCTTTGAGGAAGAACTGGGCTTTGCGCCGCCTAAGATCTACCGGCAGCAAGTAGCGGATCTAGTCAAGCTTTATCGCGAAGGCGCAGTCAAGGATATCGAGACACACGCAGTAGAACAGATTCCGCATCTCTCCACCCGCCCCAGAGTTTTTGAGAATATCGATGGGGTTAAGTTCCTGATGCATGAAGGCGGCTGCGGGGGCACTCGCGAGGATTCCAACAATCTGTGTGGCTTGCTGGCCGGTTATATTCGTCATCCCAACGTGGCCGGAGCAACCGTCCTCAGCCTCGGCTGCCAGCACTCGCAGGCTAGTATCCTGCGGGAACAGCTCAAAAGACGCGACCACGCATTCAATAAGCCCCTCTTGGTGTTTGAGCAGCAACAGTGTGGGTCCGAATTCAAAATGCTTTCGCAAGCAATCCAGGCCACTTTCCTGGGGTTGGTGGAAGCCAATAAGGCGGTACGAACGCCCGCCCAGCTTTCACAATTGTGTATTGGTTTGAAATGCGGAGGGTCGGATGGATTTTCTGGCATCTCGGCGAATCCGGCTATCGGCCACGTCTCCGATCTGCTGGTGGCATTAGGTGGAAGGACGATCCTCTCGGAATTCCCCGAGCTCTGCGGCGTCGAGCAGGAACTGATCGATCGCAGCGTCAACAAGAAAGTCGCTGACCGGTTCGTTCAATTGATGCGCGACTATGCAGCCCGGGCAAAAGCGGTTCACTCCAGCTTCGATATGAATCCTTCTCCCGGCAACATCCGGGATGGACTCGTGACCGATGCTATGAAGTCCGCTGGCGCAGCTAGAAAAGGAGGGACTTCTCCAGTCACTGCCGTGCTCGACTATCCGGAGTATTCTTCCGGGCCCGGATTACACCTCCAGTGCACCCCTGGAAACGATGTCGAATGCGTGACCGCGCAGGTCGGCGCCGGTGCCAATGTAGTCTTGTTTACAACCGGCTTGGGCACGCCTACGGGAAACCCGATTGCACCCGTGCTCAAAATCTCGACCAATTCTGATCTGGCGGGACGCATGCAGGACATCATTGACATTGATAGCGGCGGCGTCATCTCGGGGGGCAAGACGATCGAGCAAATGGGAGAAGCTATTCTAGAGTCAGTAATTCAGGTGGCAAGCGGTGAAGTACGAACCAAAGCAGAGTGGCTGAGCCAGGACGATTTTATTCCCTGGAAGCGAGGGGTTTCGCTCTGAGAAATTCAGAAAGAGATTCGCCCGACGCCGTTTTTTTGATTGCCGGCCCTGCCGATGTTATCGTGTCCTTGCTCAGATCGTTGTTCCAATTCCTAGACACACTCAGCAAGTAGACCTTAGTTTTACCGGCGAACAGTCCATTGGATAACATCCCTCATGAACATCCTTGATCTCGTTGTCGGAAAACCTATCAAAACCAGCGACGAAAGGGCCGAGCAGATCGGTCCAGTGCAGGGCATCCCGATCTTCGGTCTCGATGGACTCAGTTCGGCCGCGTACGGGCCGGAAGCTGCGCTCAGCCTGCTGGTTCCCCTTGGCCTTCTTGGGGTGCGTTATATCGTTCCCGTTAGCGCCGCCATCATCACCTTACTTGTGATCGTGTACTTCTCTTATCGGCAAACCATCGCCGCGTATCCCCAGGGCGGCGGGTCCTACACGGTGGCGCGCTTCAATCTTGGTGCGCCTGCCGGCCTGCTCGCCGCGGCCGCGCTGCTCGCCGATTACATTCTCACGGCCGCTGTGGGCATATCCGCGGGAGTCGGCGCACTAGTCTCCGCCGTGCCTTCCTTGCTGCCGCACCTGGTTTCCCTTTGTGTTGGCATTCTGATCGTCATCACGATTCTCAATCTCCGCGGCGTGCGCGAAGCTGGAAGTGTTTTCGCGATTCCCACCTACCTTTTTGTCGGCACTCTGCTCGTCACGATCGTCGCAGGGATTCTTCATGCACTTTTCAGCGGAGGGCGTCCCACGCCGGTGGTTCCTCTTCCGCCTCCGCCGCCGGTGACCGAAGCCGTTGGCTACTGGCTGCTGCTGAAGGTTTTTGCCAGCGGCTGCACCGCGCTGACCGGAGTAGAAGCGGTCAGCAACGGTGTGAAGGCCTTTCGTGAACCCACGGTGAAGAACGCTCAACGCACCCTCACCGTGATTATTTTTCTTCTGGCAGTGCTGCTGGCGGGGATTTCATACCTCGTCAAGGCTTACGGAATCGCTGCAACCGATCCCGGCCAACCCGGCTATCAAAGCGTTCTCTCCATGCTGACCTCCGCAGTTTTCGGCAAAGGATTTTTTTACTATTTGACCATGGGCTCGATCCTTGTCGTTCTTTCACTCTCTGCCAACACCGCCTTTGCCGATTTTCCCCGTCTCTGCCGCGCCATCGCGCAGAATAATTATCTTCCGCATGTCTTCGGCTACCGCGGACGTCGGCTGGTCTACACCTACGGCATCGTCATTCTGGCGCTACTTTGCGGCGGCGTGCTCATTCTTTTCGGCGGCGTCACCGACCGTCTTATCCCGCTTTATGCGGTCGGCGCTTTCCTCGCTTTCACCCTGTCGCAAGCCGGAATGGTGATGCACTGGCGGAAAAACCGCGGTCCCCATTGGCTGAAGAGCGCTCTGGTAAACGGGCTGGGAGCACTGGTCACTGGCATCACCACCGTCGTCGTACTAGTGGCGAAATTCGTGGAGGGCGCGTGGATAACTCTGCTCTTCATTCCCTTGGCGATTTTTCTCTTCGTCCTGGTTCGCCGCCACTACCACTCCGTGAAACTGCTTACCAGCTGCAAGCTTCCGGTAGATGCCGCGGGGCTTAGCCAACCTCCGATTGCCGTTATTACTATCGACCGCTGGAGCAATATCACCCGCCAGGGAATTGAATTCGCCGCCCGGCTTTCTCCGGAAGTAATCGCTTTGCACGTCGAGCCCAACGAGCACTCGGAACTTCTGCAGGACGACTGGGAACAATACGTAGTTCGGCCTTTTCGCACGGAAGGAAAGGAACCGCCTCAGCTTCATATCCTGCCTTCGCCTTATCGCTTCGTGATCATTCCCGTTGTACAGTTCGTTCTCGACCTTTCGAAAAGAAATCCGGGGCGCAGCATTGTCGTGGTCATACCCGAGCTTGTGGAGGACAAGTGGTACGAATACTTCCTCCACAATCAGCGTGGCCGGCTTCTGGAATGGGTGCTTCTCGCCCGCGGCAATGAGCGGATCTTCACCCTTAGCGCGCCCTGGTACGTCGGAGAGCGTAAATAATCGCGCGATCCGATCCCGAGTCAAGGGGAAGTACGACCATTGAGTCCTTCGCGATCTGCCATCACTGCGTGTTCTTCAAATATTTATCGAACCAAGCGACGGTGCGATGAATCGCGTCAATCTGGTTTTCTCGTTTCTCAAATCCGTGGCCTTCATCGGGATAATAATGGGCGTCCACAATCTTGCCGTCTTTCTTTAGCAGATCGACGACTTGTACAGCTTCTTCTTTGGGCACCCGCGGATCGTTGTCTCCTTGCAAAACCAGCAGAGGAGCCTTTACCGTGTGGAAGTAACTGATGGGCGAAGCCGCGTCGTAGATTCGCTTATCCTTTACCGGATCTCCCAGAAGACTTTTTTCGTACTGCTGCAGCTCCGGGTCGGAATGTTGCAGCATCGTCATCCAATCGATAATGCCGAACAATTCCACCGAGGCAGCCCAGATGTCTGGAGTCTTACCGATCGCCATCAGCGTCATAAAGCCGCCATACGAGCCGCCAGTAATTCCGATCTTTTTGGCATCGACGTAACCGGTGGCAATCAGGAACTGCGTTGCGTAAACTTCGTCCTGCAAGTCTCCGCCGCCCAGATCCTGATAATTGGCTTGTTGAAATTCCATTCCGTATCCCGTCGATCCCCGCACGTTGGCAGCAATACAGATGTAACCTCGCGAGACCAGCGCCGCCACATGTGGGTTCCAGTAGTCCTGAATCTGCCCCGTCGGTCCCCCGTGAGGCAGCACCAGGGCAGGATTCGAGCCATCTTTCTTCAAATTGAATGGAACCCACATCAGCGCACTGATGATTTTTCCATCAAAAGTCTTGTAGTGGACAATCTGTGACTCCGGCATCGCCGCGGAATTGAGACTGGCAATGGCGGTATGAGTGAGCTGGTTTAGGGTACGGGAACGATCGTAGATCCACAAATCGCCGGGGTGGACCGAACTTTCATGCGAGAGCAACAGACGGTCACCGGTCGGAGAAAAAGAGTTCGGATATGCCGGAAAACCGTTGACTCCAGCCTCTACGGGAATTTTTTCGGCGTGCATGGTTTTGACGGTGCCCAGGTAGGCGTCGGTACGGCCGTCTGCGTTTAGGGTATAGGTGAAGGAATTTCCGCTCGGAGAGAAGTCGCCGGAGTTTGCCTCCCATTTCGTGTCAGTGACCCAAGTTAATTTTTTGGTCTCAACATCCAATAAGGCGACGTTCTGATATCCGCCCTTCCCATTGCACGTGACCAACAAGGTTTTTCCGTCGGGTGACACCGCGGAAGCAACATTCAAAACTTTGCCTTCGTGGGGAGTCAGGTTCGCCGTCTCTCCGCTGGCCACATCCACGGCATAGACATCGGAATCCGTGAAGCTCACCTCAGTCCGGTTGGCATACAAGGTTTTTCCATCGGGACTCCAGGCCACCGAACTCCAGGAATGATTCGGGGTTGCTTCGTGCGTGAGCTTACCGACTTGATGGCTCGTCCAATCCAATAGCGCGAGATCGTAAACCTTTCCTTCCTTTGGCTTGTAATTCAGCGCGATCGTCTTGCCGTCGGGGGACCAACGCGGGGATTCTTCGCGAATGTCGGGCGTATTAGTCAGGTTGACGACCGCTCCTCCGTTACTCGGAACCGCGAAAATATCCCACAGTTCGTTGCCGCCAGTGTCCTGCTGAAACACAATCCACTTCCCGTCAGGCGACCAAGTACCTCCGTACTGGCGTTCGTCCGACTGAACCAGTTGGATGGGCCAACCGCCATCGGCACTCATCTTCCATAAATTCGACCGGCCAGCCATGTCCGTGGTGAACAGGATTTCCCTGCCATCGGGGGACCAGGAGGCATTGGAAACCGATCGCGTAAAGTACAGATCGTCAATCGGAACGGGACGGGCCGCCGAGTTTGGCACCGAGTTGATGGACTGCGGATCGGTGATCTGACGATCTTTCGGACCTGTGGATTGCGCCACTAAACCTGTAGAAAACGGAAGCACCACAAAAACCACGGCGATCAGACATAGATGTTTCATCCTTGACCTCGAGATAAAATGAATAGCCCGCTCCTCGGGAATTAGTCTGCCGCGAGCATTTTACGGCTCTGAGCGAGAAACTGTAACACCTGCTGATGGAATGGGCGTTTTGATTCTTAGGGATTCTGGATACACTCCTCAGGATGAGAGAGGCGGACTGGAGCAA
>JGI12635J15846_10001015_pt1 | contig 24602 bp, 20 predicted proteins | sample BlaSpr_A8_OM2_M2_FD_15846 | JGI IMG/M metagenome (IMG submission 15846) | reverse complement strand
GCGAAACCTCCCCTGGCTTCATCTCCAGCACAGCCGCTTGTGCTGGCGGCAAAGTGGTTCGCCGGGCCTTTTCCATTTTCACCTCTGGAGGCGAGGCCTTGAAGTTGGCAAACTTGTAGGCTTCTGCTTGTAGTTTTGTGAAGTCTTCGCCAGCGGTGGCCCTTGCCCGCAGGTCGTCGGCCTCCTTTTTCATCGCAGCGGCGGAATCTTCCTGCCTCTTTTTCGTGTCGGCCTCGCTCAGAGTTTCTTTCGGGGGATCCTGTTGCTGGGCGCGCGGAATATACAGTCGCTCTAACGTGGCTTCGTCGTATTCCCCCTTATTCTTGTTGTAGTAATCTTGAATATCTTTATCTGGAACCTTCGCTGTCTCTTCTTGCAGACTCTGCGCGAGTTGTCGTGTCAAGACTTGCATCCGGGCCAGTTTCAAGAGTTGCTCGTACCGTACACCGTGATCCAAGCCTCGTTTTCGCGCATCATTTGCAATCACCAACTGCATGGCGTATTGAGTTGCGAACTGTTTGCGAGATGCGGGAGGCACCTGCAAGATGTCCACCAGTTGCTCGAATTCAGCGCGAGTGACCACCGTTTTGCAATCCGGGCTAGCGCTTTTGTGTGTTGTAGTCGCTGCGGCGGGAGTCTTCGTGGTTGCACTCGCAGGGTTGCAAATGCCGTTTATGGTGATCACCGGCTCATTCGGCGATTGGCTCGCATCTGCGGCCTTGCTCTTCGGAGCGGAAGTCGTTGGCGCGGCGTTGCTCGGAGCTGATTTGGCGGGGACAGCGCTTTTTTCTTGGGCTATCGCGAAGCTTGACAACAGCATAAATGACAAAACAAATCGAATCATATTTGGAGATTCCTCCACGAATCTCGACTAGGACATCGAAATCCTAGCACAGAGCTGAAGACAAAAGCTGATCGCGACCGTTTTCACCGTCACGGTATTTTCAAACCAGAAGTTGGCGAAATACTCGTGGGCGGCGATAATGCGATCATGCCGCAAGCGCATTTGGTCTATGGCCCCAAATCAATGCGGGCCGAAAAGCGCTCGGTGGCGGGAAGATCGGTTCTTGCCTCCGTCGCCATCACAACTCTAAAAGTTATCGTAGGAGTGTCGACTGGTAGCCTCGGCATACTTTCAGAAGCGGCTCACTCAGCGCTCGACCTGATCGCCTCGCTAATTACTTTATTCTCGGTTCAGGTATCGGATAAACCCGCGGACGCAGACCACCAGTATGGGCATGGCAAAGTTGAAAATTTCTCTGCATTTATCGAGACCGGTCTTCTGCTGCTCACCTGTGTATGGATCGTTTATGAAGCAATCAGCCGGTTGTTTTTTCATCATGTGGATATCGAGCCTACGAAGACGGCGTTTCTGGTGATGTTTTTTTCCATGGTGCTTGATTTTTGGCGTTCTCGGGCTCTGGGAAAGATCGCGGAAAAGTATGATAGCCAGGCGCTCGAAGCGGATGCTCTTCACTATTCGACTGACATTTGGTCCAGTGGCGTCGTGGTGCTGGGTCTTTTGCTGGTGATTGTGGGACGAAAAGCTGGCGTGGGATGGTTGCGCGACGCCGATCCCATAGCAGCTCTTTTTGTAGCCGGCGTTGTGGTTTACGTGAGCTCCAGATTGGCGCGCAAGACCGTTGACGCTCTACTGGATGCCGCGCCTGCGGGAGTTCGTAATCGAATCATCGCCGCAGTGCACAATGTTGAAGGTTTGCTCGAAGTAGATCGCGTTCGCATCCGCCGCGCCGGGAACAGATACTTTGCCGACTTATCCGTGGGAATGGCACGCAACGTTACTTTTCAACATTCGGAGCGGGTTGCAGATGCCGTGACCGCGGCAGTCCACAAAGTCTTGCCCGATGCTGACGTCGTCGTCCATTCAATACCCCGGGCCGCATACACGGAGAATATCTTCGACCGCGTGCGAGCCGTCGCGACACAGCATAATTACAACGTCCACGATGTGAGCGTTCAGAACCTGCACGGTCGTTTGCACGTGGAGCAGCACCTCGAACTGGATGAGCACCTAAAATTGAAGGACGCTCATGATCATGTGACTTTGCTTGAATCAGAGATCCGCAAAGAAATGCCGGAGATTTCCTCGATCCTCACGCATATTGAAAGCGAGCCCGCCACGATTGAAAAGGGAGACGAGATTCTGCGCGATGCCGGTTTAGAGAAGCAGCTTAAGAAGATTGCAACCGAGTTTCCGGAGATCCTTGATGTTCACGATCTTGCGGTTAAGCGCGTGGGCGGGAAGCTGTATGTTTCGTGCCATTGCACTTTGCCGGACGAACTGCCGTTGTCGCGGGTGCATGATATCTCCACGGAACTGGAAATCCGTTTCAAGCAGGCGGCGCCCGAACTTTTCCGGGTTTTGATACATCCGGAACCGAGGACAGATAACCGCCGTTAATCTGTCCCGACGTTTTCTTCTAAATTGCCAAAAACGACACACACTGCCCGGGGATACTTTTACATTGCAACGGCGACCTTTTTTTGGGGATTGTCCGCGAATATTGGGAGGGCGGCATTTACGGGCCGGTTACTCTTGCATGGCCGTCCGATTGGCAATATTGATCCAGTGATTCTTTCGCAGAGCCGCACAACTTTCTCGTGCTTGCTATTCCTGCTGGTTTTGCTCTTACGGCGGGGCTGGACGCAGTTGCGCGTGACACGAAAAGATTTCGGAAGGATGGCACTCCTCGGTGTGCTCGGGCTTGCAGCCGCCAATTATTTTTACTATCTGGCCATTCAAAAAACCAACGTTGCAACTGCAATTACAGTGCAGTACACCGCGCCCATTTGGGTGTTGCTCTATATGGTGCTGCGCAGTCTTCAAAAGCCAACAATTGAGAGGCTGGCCGCGGTTGGCCTGTCAGTCGTGGGCATTGCTGTCGCGATTGGAGTTTTCAGTTCCGGCGGGGTACACCTGAACGCTATCGGAGTAATGGCCGCAATAATGGCGGCATTTTCCTGTGCGTTTTACAACATCAGCGGGCACAACGTAATGGCGATGCACGACCACTGGACAGTCGTGTTTTACATGACCGTTACGGCTTCCGCGTTTTGGCTACTGCTGAATCCCCCATGGAAAATCATCTCGGTTCATTATTCTTCCGATCAATGGCTGTTTCTGGCATTTTTTGCGATAGTTTCCATGCTGATTCCATTTTCGCTTTACTTTGCGGGACTGAAGTATCTTGAGCCAACTCGCGCAATCGTGGCCAGTTGTCTGGAACCGATTTTCGCAATCTTGATTGCGGCCGTGGCGCTGCACGAAACGGTGCGGCCCTCACAAGCCGTGGGAATGCTAATGGTTCTGGCAGCGATTGTAATGTTGCAACTCCCTGAAACAAGGGGAGCAAGAGAATCTGACGCAAGACCGCTCAAAACCATCCAGTAACGCCGCACTCAGCAACATTTTCGAAACGACCCTTGGAGTGACCAAAGTACCGTTAGTTTTGTAAAAAGATTGTCACGTCACATCTCCATTCAATGGGATGCTGTTTAAATGTTGGTTAGCTTTAGCTATCGCTTTCGCGAGATTTGAAAAGACGGAGATATTTATGAAGCGTTACCCGGTGATTTACATAATCAGTTTCATGCTTGCAGCACTTACGCCATCCTTCGCGCACCATATGGCGGTGGTTGTGAACAAGGCCAACCCTGTCGAAAACATCAGTTCGGCGCATTTGGCGAGAATTACTAAATCAGACACCAAAACGTGGGCGAATGGAAAAGAGATTGTGCTAGTGCTCCATAAAGATTCGAAGGGCGAAATGCTCACTTTGCGGAAGTTGAACAATATGACGGAGGCAGACCTAAAATCCCGTCTTGGAGCTCACAAGGATTCAGTGATTCTGGTGGACTCCGACGCTGATGTGCTCGATACGGTGGAGTCCACTCCGGGAGCGATAGGTTTAGTCGAGGTTCGTTCGGTCAATGGGCAGGTGAAGGTTGTAAAGGTCGATGGGAAGCTGCCCCTGGAAAACGGCTACCTTCCAGATTGACGAATTCGGGCAAGCGGCAATCTACTCTCTAAATGCCTGGCTACTGCATGCTGGCGCCGGATTTTGTGTCCAGCAAACGAAAATACCGCTGTGCCACCCTCACATCCCGCGCGATCTGCTCCCGCAAAGCTTCCACTGAAGGAAATTTAATTTCGCTTCGTAAGCGCTTGAAGAAACAAATCTCAACTCCAATTTCTTCGGTGATTTCCATGGGATGAAAATTCATCAAGTGAGACTCGATAGCAAATGAGTCTGCCCCGAAAGTTGGCCGATTGCCAACATTCGTAACGGAGTCAAAGCATTCTTCGCCAACCAGGGTACGCGTGACGTACACGCCATTTTTCGGAACAAGTTCGTCGTAGGCGCCCAGATTAATCGTTGGAACCGTGTATTTGGAGCCGTATCCGCGGCCAGATTCCACGGTTGATTGAACGCTGAAAGCGCGCCCGAGAAGATGTCTGGCCCGGCCGATTTCGCCCTCGTTCAAGAGATTGCGGATACGACTGCTGGAAACAGGCTCGCTCCTGACCCGCATCTCATGATAAACCGTCACTTCAAATCCCATCCTCCTTCCAAATCCTCTCAGAGCATTTACATCACCAGAGGCCTGATGCCCAAAACGAAAGTTCGCGCCCTCGTGAACTTCGCTGGCCCGCAAGTGGTCCTTGAGTATGTGGCTGGCGAACTCTTCGGGAGTTAGCTCCGAGAGCTCAACGGTGAAGGGAAGCATCAGTGTCGCGTCGACTCTGGTGGCCGCGATTAACTGCAGTTTTTCCGCGGTAGGCGTTATCAGCTTCAGTCCCACGTCCGGACGAAGCACCCGGCTTGGATGGGGTTCAAAACTTACCGCCATCGAGCGTTTGCCCTGCTCACGTCCACGCTTGCTAATCTCATTCAGTACGTAAGTGTGCGCGAGATGGACGCCGTCGAAGTTGCCAACGCTCACGATGGCGGGACCGAAGTTCGCGGGAATCTGGTCGAGTTTGTGAAAGATTTGCATCTTAATTACGACGACACATCGGGTTTTTGTCCGCTTCAGATCTCAAAGTCGAGCTTCATGCCGTCATATGAGAGACGTACGTTGTCTGGTAAAGAAGCATTTGTTTCCTGGTGCGGCAAATCATGGCAAATGTGAGTGAAGAAGGCGCGTTTGGGCTGAAGCTCCTCCACGATTCGCAGCGAATTCTCAACCGTGGAATGCGTCGGATGAGGTTGATGCCGCAAAGCGTCTAGAAAAAGAATGTCCAAGTTTCGCAACCGTTCCATTGAACCCTTGGGAATCTCACTGTGATCCGTGAGATAAGCGGCAGAGCCGAAACGGAATCCTAAAATTTCCGCTTCTCCGTGAATAACGTTCACTGGTTCAAACTTCGCTCCGAAAAGTTCCATCGGGCCGGTAATTTCCAGTAGTTCGAGTTGCGGAAGTCCGCCAAACTTGTACTTCGGAGTGAAAATGTATCCGAACATGTTGCGGATAAATTCGATCGCTTCAGGGCGCGCGTAAAGAGGAAGTTTCCCCGGCTTGTGCTGGTAACTTAGAGGCCTCAGATCATCTATTCCCAAAAGATGGTCGGCATGGGGATGCGTGTAGAGGACGGCGTCCAGCCGGCGGATGCGCTCGCGGATGGCCTGTTCCCGAAAATCGGGAGTCGTGTCAATAAGCACGACCTTCCCGCTGTATTCGATTAGAACCGACGGGCGCGTGCGACGGTCCTTCGGATCACTCGAGTTGCAAACGGCACAGTCGCAACCGATCGTCGGGACCCCTACCGAAGTTCCACTTCCCAACACGGTTAGGGTAGCCTTCATCGCTTCGCGGCGGCGGATGCTGGCGCCTGCGGAGGACGGGCCAGAGCATTGGTCACTTCGACGTAGGCCATGCGCAATTCGTAAAGAACATTCTGCAGAAAATTTGCTTCTGCGCTGGTTAGGTTGCCCTTGGTCTTTTCCGAAAGCAGACTCAACGTATCTATCGTCTGGCGGGCGCCGATTAGATCCAAACGGGGTTGGCCACCTTCCTCTTGCATCAGACCCAGTTGCAGCATCGCGCTCATATAAAGCGACGCCATGAAGCGCTCAAAGGTCATCTCCAGGTCTTTGGCAGAATGGCCGCCTTGTTCTACCCGTGAGTCCAAATCCCTCGAGGACTTCTTATACGCATCTGCTTGCATCTGCTGCTCGGCCGCAGTGGGAGCGGGAGGCCCTTCTTGTTCGGGCGATAGTACACTGGGCGCAGAGTCGGACTTGCCCGTTTGCGTAGGCGGAGTAGAAGTAGAAACCTGTTCCTCCGAAATATCCTGGCGAACCTCGCCATCAGCAGTGAACAACCTTCGGTCGGTTACTGTAAAGCTTTCCTGTTTTTTCTCTGACATATTTTCCTTCAGTGTTTAAAGACTTCCGTAAATGGAAGGTTAGCGATGGTGAGCTTTGTGTTTTCAATCTCAATCTGTTTACCGGGCGTGCCAACTTCTCGTCGAATGTATCCCAGAGCAACAGGATATTGACCGTTAGCAATCGGCAGAGAAGCGGAGCTGGTGATCTCTCCCACTTCTTTCCCATCGATCTGGATTTTCATTCCTGAAACTGGCAATGCTCCGTCAACTAGGAATCCAGTGAACTTTCGATGAACATTTCCTCGCGATCGAATGCGCTCTACAATTTCCTGGCCAATGTAGCACCCCTTGGTAAAGTGCAAAGCGCGTTCCTGCCCGGTTTCCTGAGGCAAGTCGCGCTGGCGAATGTCCTGGCCGTATTGAGGGATCCCCCCCGCAATGCGAAGGTAATCTAGAGCAGTCGTTCCCACCGGCTTGGCTCCGGATTTCTCCAGCGTATCTCTTATCGAACCTATGCTTTCCGGAGACGCCCATATTTCATAAGCTTCAATGCGCGGAGCGTCGCCCCGAATCACGACCACCGGAATATTTCCCCAAGTTACATCCGCAAAGCTCAGCGGCTGAAGTTCGGGCAAATCTATTCCCGCGGCTTGCAGCGCAGCCCGGGCGCTGGGCCCTTTCAGTCCGATCGCGTTTATGTTGCCAGCGGATTCGCTGACCTCAACGTCGTCCATGATGATGTAGTGGTCAAACAGTTCCAGGATCTTAGGCAACTGAGCCGCGTCTGTATCGATCACCAGAGATTCGGCACGAGCGTACGCGTATAGATCGCCGAGGATACGGCCCTGCGGGTTCAGCAGAAACGCGTAGACTCCCTGACCGGGAGATAAATCGCGTATGTTATTGGTAATGATGCCATTTAACCAGCGTACCCGATCGGAGCCAGTGAGCGTGGCTTTGCCGCGCCAATTCAATTCATGGATGCCGCAACCAGTAAGCAATTCCTGAAATTCGGCGCGGACATCCCCAGAATCGGCAGTCGCAGTTAAGCCGTCTTGCAGGGCAGTGGAAATCATCTATTTATCAATTATACAGGGCAAAACGCAGCGAATTAACAGGGCAGTCCGTGACAAGAGCGCCTCGGACTGCCCTTGCACCGGGCATTGACTCCCCTGTTCGGCAAGGGGTACGCTAACCTTAATGGAACCTGCTTGCCCTGGTCAGCGAGCGCCCCGGTTGGTTCAATCTGAACAGCACATTTCTGGTTTCGCTTCGCCACGGCCGGGCGTTCGTGTCTGGTCTCAACGCCATCTAAGCTGCCTGATTAAAGAGTCGAGACGTAAGGAACGCGTAGGAGGATGCGCCAAAACTGAATGAAGAAAAGTATTGCGATCAGTCCGAACATTGAGACTCTTTTCGGTACGCGGGATGAGAATCTACGCGTTCTTGAAGATGGTCTAAACATCAACATCGATCTACGCTCTGATTCCCTCCAAATTGAAGGCACCCCAGGTGACGTATCCCGGGCCGAGCAAGTATTCGCCGATTATGATCATCTTCACCGCTCTGGGCACGTCTTCACCAATGGAGATCTAAACAGTATGTTGCGCGTTCTGGTCGCTGACCCCAAGGCGACTCTTCGCGGCTTGGCTGAGGCTGGCAAGGTTCGCTCGTTTGGCCGTCGTACTGTCCAGCCCAAGAGCTTGAACCAGCGCCGCTATCTTGATGCCATCGAAAAATACGACATGGTCTTCGGCGTTGGCCCGGCGGGCACCGGTAAGACCTATTTGGCGGTTGCGATGGCAATTTCCGCGCTGCTTTCGAAACGGGTAAACCGCATTATCCTGGCGCGCCCGGCAGTTGAGGCGGGTGAGCGCCTGGGTTTCTTGCCCGGAACACTGCAAGAGAAAATCGACCCGTATTTGCGTCCGCTGTATGACGCGCTTTATGACATGCTCGAACCGGAAAAGGTCGACCGGTACCTCGAAAAAAATGTGATTGAGATTGCACCCATTGCGTTCATGCGCGGACGAACTCTGAACGATTCTTTTGTGATCCTCGACGAGGCGCAGAATACGACCTCCGAGCAGATGAAAATGTTCGTAACTCGCCTCGGCTTTAATTCCAAGGCGGTAATCACCGGTGACGTAACTCAAATCGATTTGCCCAGCGCCCGCCGCAGTGGGTTGCTCGAAGCCGTGGACGTGTTGAAGCAGGTGGAAGGATTGAATTTCGTTTATTTCGACGAAGGTGATGTGGTACGCCATCATTTAGTGCAGCGCATTATTCGGGCGTACGATGAGCACAAGGTCAGGCTCGCGGAAGGCCAAATGTCTTTGCTTGAACCTAAGCCCGCCGCCAATGGAAAATCACAGCAAGCTGCGCGACCGCTTGATGTGCACCATGACATAGCGCCTTTGCCTGCTATGGAAACCGAAGGATAGCGTTAGGACATAAGGGGGGCCTGAAGAGGCCCTCCTCTATTTTTTGAAATGTAGTTTATCGATCGCAATGATCATCTCTCGGGGACGAGTCGCGGGAGTGAGTGACATTAACCTCGCGAGGTTTGTGACTCGAGTGCGCAAAACCATTCCGCTGCGGGGGCTGGTCAATGTAGTTGTGACGACTAATAGCGAGATGAAAAGATTGAATGGACGGTTTCGCGGCAAGGACGAGCCGACGGACGTCCTATCATTTCCGGGCGGTGAGATGAGTGGGCTTGCCGGGGAAATTGCAATCTCGCACGAGATCGCTAAGGAGAATGCGGGGCGGTTGGGCCATTCCGTCACCGAAGAAATCAAGATCTTGATCTTGCACGGCATGCTTCATCTTGCTGGTTATGACCACGAAGATGACGGCGGGAAAATGGCTCGTAAAGAGCATAATTTGCGCAAAGCGTTGCGTTTGCCGGATGCACTTATCGAGAGGAGCATGACGGAGTCTCACATCGTCCTGCGTCCCGTAAGGACTAAGCTGGGACGTGTAAGGGAGACGGAGCGATGACTCTAGGCATCGCCGTCACGCTTTTCATTCTGCTGGGACTGCTCACCCTGGTTTCCTACGTTGACCGTGTGTACTCAGAGATTGGGAAATTTCTTTCCCGCGATTTCCAGTCGAATATCGACGTTTTCGAAAAAGAAGTTGAGCCTAGGCTGGGCGTCGATCGAACTCGCTCAGCCCTCTCGATGGCCGTGCTCGCACAGTTAACAACGGCCTCAATTGCCATGCTTCTTGGTTTTGTTGTGTTCCGTGAGGGAGAGTGGCACGTTGAAGAGGTTTTGCAGGCGTCATTGAGTCTCATCTTGATTGTCATCCTGTGCAATCGCTTTTTGCCCTTTGTGTTTTTCTCGCGCACCCAGGGCCGGTGGTTGATTCGCTGGACTCGACTGCTTCAAATTCTGATTTACATCATGCTTCCTGTAACGCTGATTTTGGGTTTCCTACAGTCCGTGGCTGCCCTGACCAAAGAGCACGCCGAGGAACAGCCCGAGAGTCAGGCTGAAGCTGTCGACGCCCTCATCGAAGCGGGTCAGGAGGAGGGAATCCTGAACGAAGGCAACCGGGACCTAATCCAGTCGGTTGTGGAATTCAGTGAAAAGACCGTGCGCGAAGCGATGAAGCCGCGTCCGGAAATTGTAGCCGTTCCCATTGACACAACCGTCGAACAGTTTATCGAGTTGTTGCGAACGAAGCCCTTCTCCCGTGTTCCCGTTTTCGATGGGACTATTCACAACATAAAGGGCATCGTGTACGCACAAGATGTCTTGCAAGTTCCTGACACGGAAGCTCGCACGCGGCGGGTTGACTCCGTGATGCGCAGAGATGTGTATTTTGTCCCGGAAAGCAAGTTGGGTAGAGATCTCTTGCGCGAAATGCAAAGTCACAACATTCGCATGGCTATTGTGGTTGACGAGTATGGTGGAGTGGCCGGATTGGTGACGATTGAGGACCTGGTGGAAGAAATCGTCGGCGAAATTCGGGATGAACATGACAAGGCGGAAGTCGTTCGCGAGAGCGATAGCTCTTACGTTGTGAGGGGCAACGTGGACGTGGACCGGCTTGCCGAACTATTTGGTATTCGCCCCGAAGGAAAGGAGTCGTCCACAGTCGCTGGCCTGGTTAGCGAACTGGCAGGACGAATTCCGCAGACAGGCGAAGTGATTGAAGAGGATGGGTTGCGCTTCGAAGTGTTGGAGTCCACTGGCCGCAGGGTTGAGCGTGTGCGCATCTCAGTTGCGCAACCCAGTCAGATGAAGCTGATATAGTCGGGAGGGTCGAAGGCGTGCTTTGCGAGAGAGCTCCGAAGGAGCGACCTATCTTAGCCCCGGACAAAAGTCCGGGGAGAGTTTCGATAAGAGAACGCGCCCGAAGGGCGCCTCTCTGATTCTACGGTTACGCTCTCACGACCCATGGCCTCACGGTTTTACTTCTCACGCAATTTCACCTTATGGCCTTTCGTTCCGGATTCGTTTGTATTCTGGGCCGGCCCAATGCCGGGAAATCTACTCTGTTGAACGCGCTGGTCGGCGAGAAGCTTGCGATCGTCAGTCCCAAGCCGCAAACAACTCGCAATCGCATCCTTGGAATCATTCAGGTCCCGAAACAAAAGGGCAAAGCTGGCGGCCAAGTGATCCTCATTGACACTCCCGGAGTGCACAAGCCGATTACCTCGCTGGGGAGAAAAATGATGAGCGAGGTGCGGGAAGCTGTCGAAGGTTGCAATCTATTGTTGCTGATCGTCGACGCGACTCGACGATTCAACGAGGACGACAAGGCTATCGTCGAAACACTGCAACGTACTGGCACACCGGCACTCTTGCTGTTGAACAAGATAGATTTGATCAAGGGCGGGAAAGAGAAACTGCTTTCTTTAATGGCTGAGTATTCGAAGCTGCACGATTTCAAAGACATCATTCCCATCTCTGCTCGCAAACCAGAGGGGATAGACTTGCTCCTCGAGAAAGTTATTCACACCCTGCCCGAGGGACCACACTACTTTCCACAAGATCAAGTCACGGACCAGCCCATGCGCTTCATGGTGGCTGAAGCGATTCGTGAGCAAGTTCTGGTGGAGACCACCGAAGAAGTTCCCCACGCCACCAGTGTGCTAGTCGAGAAGTTCGAAGAAGGGAAGAGGCTGACTCGCATCGCGGCGGTGATCTATTGCGAACGCGAAGGACAAAAGCGAATTTTGGTGGGGAAACAAGGTCAGATGCTGAAGAAAATTGGTACAACTGCTAGATTGCAAATTGAAAAGATGGTGGGAACTAAAGTCTTTCTGGAGCTGTTTGTTAAAGTGCAGCCGGGCTGGCGTGACTCGCCTCGTTTCGTGGATGACCTCGACTGGCGGCGCCAGTTGGAAGGATTGGCTCCCCGAGAGAAGTAAGTTGCCTTGGGAGGGCATGGTTTCAGCCGTGCCGTAAAAACCGTGACATGATTGTCGCCGCGGCTGGAAGCCGCGCTCCCCTTCAAAACTCTAGTCCCGATTTGCTCCTACTCCTTCACCGAGATTCCTAGCGTCTTCATCTTCCGATAAAGATGGCTGCGCTCCAGGCCGAGCACTTCAGCAGTGCGGCTAACATTTCCATGATTCTCGTCCATTTTTTTCAGAATGTAGTCTCGCTCGTACGCAGATCTGGCTTGATGCAAGGTCGAAAAATCCACGCCGGCAGCCCGGCGGGTTCCATCGCGATAAACCAGTGGTGGAAGGTGCTTCCGCTCGAATCGCGTTGTAGTGGGATTCATGATCACAATTCGCTCGATCACATTGCGCAACTCTCTAACATTTCCCGGCCAGGAATATCGCATCAGAGTGTCAATAGCGTCGTCGGTGATCTCCCGCGGACGGCGGCCATAAGTCGCGGAAAAATCTTTCAGGAAATATCGTGCGAGCAGGGGAATATCTTCCTTCCGCTCGCGCAGCGGCGGAACGGAAAAAGGAATCACGTTCAGGCGATAGAACAAGTCTTCGCGAAAATTGCCTTTTGATATTTCTTCTTCCAAATCTTTGTTTGTGGACGCGATCACCCGCACATCGACCGTGATTGGTTCCTCGCTTCCCAGCGGCGAGAAGCGCTGTTCATCCAGCGTGCGCAATACTTTGGACTGTGTCTTGAGACTCATGTCGCCAATTTCATCGAGAAATAACGTGCCTCCGTGGGCTTTTTGCAACTTGCCTTCCTTGTCATTGTTCGCCGAAGGGAAGGAGCCCTTGCGATGCCCGAAGAGTTCACTCTCAATCAAGTCCTCGGGAATCGCCGCGCAGTTGACCTCGACAAACATCTCGTCTTTGCGCAAGCTGTTCGCATGGATGGCATTCGCAACCAATTCCTTGCCAGTCCCCGATTCCCCGTAAATAAGCACGCGGCCGTTTGTGGGCGCCATGATCTGAATCTGCTGGCGAAGCGCCTTCATCGGAATACTCTCTCCGGCGATCACGCCTCGTGGAGCGAGTTGTCTCTTCAGGTCTCGATTTTCTTGGCGCAAACGACGAGCATCAATCGCGTGTTTAATCAAAATTACAGTCTTATCGATGGAAAGCGGCTTCTCCAGGAAGTCGTAAGCGCCCAGTTTGGTGGCCCGGACGGCCGTTTCGATCGTTCCGTGGCCTGAGATCATAATGATCTCCGGAGCGTTTTCTATCTCGCGAATTTTTTCCAGGGTTTCAAGGCCATCCATACCTGGAAGCCACACATCCAGCAGCGCCAAATCAAATGCGCGCTTGCGCAAGATCTCCAGACACTCCTCGCCGCTTTCAGCCAGCGAGATCTGATATCCCTCATCTTCGAGAACGCCCTGAAGCGATTGCCGAATGGTGGATTCGTCGTCCACGATAAGAATGTTATGCATGATGAAGAACAGGGGTTGCTGCGACCAATTCTGGTACGACGGGCAGCTCAACTACGAATCTCGAACCGGCGGGTCTGTTCTCTTCTACGCGAATCGAGCCATGATGATCTTCAATAATTCGGCTCACGATAGCCAGGCCAAGTCCCGTTCCCCGCTGTTTTGTGGAGAAGTAGGGAAGGAACAAGCGCTCTTTCAACTCTCGCGTAACGCCATGGCCGGTGTCGCAAATCACGATTTCGACGGCGTCGCCGCTTGCGACCATAGCCGTGGAGATGTGAATCTCGCGCAAAGCAGAGCTCAGCATCGCTTCTGCGGCATTGTCCAGCAGATTTGCGAGTGCCCTCTTGATAGCCTCTGGGTCAGCCATCACTTTGGGTAAATCGGCAGCCAAACGCGCGCGTACGCGAATGTTGTCTAATCGTCCATCAAACAAGGCTAATGCGTTTTCTACAATCCCATTGATATTCGAAGGTTGAGGTTGCGCCGTGGGAAACCGCGCCAAGGTCGAGAACTCATCGACCAGAGTGCGAACGGTTTCAACCGCGCCGGCAATTGTTTCCGCGCAGGAATCAATCGTGTGGAGCGATGACTGATCAGGATTGACGCCCCGCTTCAAGTGCCGACGAATGCGGTCCGCGGAAAGAGCGATGGGAGTCAGCGGATTCTTAATCTCGTGTGCGACGCGGCGGGCCACTTCGCGCCAGGCGGCCTGCTTCTGGCCCTTCAGCAGATCGGACAAATCCTCGAAAACCAGAACGTAGCCAAGACGCTCGCCGTCGTGCTGAAGAGTGGCCACCGTCGTTGCGACGTTCAGTAAGGCGCGTTGTACAGTTATCTCCATCTGAGTGGTGGTGCTCCCCATTCGGTCCGCGCGGCGAAACAACGGTTCAAGGTCCTGCAATATTTCCAGCGAGAAAACGTCGGCCAGCGGAGAGCCAATCAGTATGGTTGGCGCGCCCGCGCCTTCACCCTTCGGATGGAATAGCCGCAGTAAGGCCGAATTCAGGTGCGTAATGCAGCGGTCCGCATTCAGCGATAACACGCCAGTCGGGATGCTCTCCAGAATAGTTTCAATATGCCTTCGCCGCTGTTCTAAAGTGTTGTTAGCCGCGCTCAGCTCGCGGCTCGATGCTTCAATCTGACGGCGACTGACCTCCAGTTCTTCCGCCATGCGATTGAAGGAGCGCACTAGATCCCCAAGTTCGTCGGCTGCCGAAATCTCAACCCGATAATCCAGCCTTCCGCGCGAAATTTCCTGAGTAGCCTCTGCCAGCGCCGCCACCGGCCGAGTAACCAGCTTTGAAAGAAAAAGCGCGAACCAGGTGGTCGCGAAGAGCACCAGCACGGTAAGCAGAAGCAGCAGTTCCATGTAAGTGCGGCGCACCAGTCTGCGCTGACGGAAAAGATCGAGGTAACGCTGTTGGCTGGCCTCAACCTGCCTCACCGTTTGAGAAAAATCTCCAGGCAGCGGCATCGCCACAATAATCATGCCGTCGTTGCGAACCGGGGCGGACCCCAGAATGTAGTCGGTTTGCTGCCAGGTGAATGGAGCATTGAGCGCCAGTTGCGTCAGAAGTTTCTGTTTCAGATCAGGCCATGCGCCCGGCAACGCAATAGTCTCGTCGGCGTCGCCGCCTGAAACTGCTACCGCGAATCCGCCTTGAAGGCTGGACTTATGATTTCGGAACTCTGCCTGCATCAAAGAAAGGTTGTGGCTGCCGAAAGCACGCTGCGTCTCCGGAGCCCCTGCTATTGACGTGGCCTCGGCACGCGCATTCTCGGCCGCGTATTTCGATAGCAACGAGGCCATCGTAGCTGTGTCCCGGCGCACTTCTTCGACCGGGCTGGAGAACCATTTATCGATCGACCGGTTTATCAGACCGTATGCGAACCAAAACATCACGATCACCGGGAGGAACGAAAGCAACAAACTGGCAACTACTAGGCGAGTTCGAAACTTAGAGCCCAACACCCCCAGTCTTCGCTCCGCAAAAAGCTTCAGAAGATTGCGTGCAAGAACGAATGTCAGCGCAACAAATAGCAAAAAAATTAGAGCTGATAGTGACGCGAAAAATAACAGCTGCTGATTGGTGTCTGGATTCAAAAATGGAAGATCAAAAGAAGACTGCGACAGAAGGATTCCGAAAAGCAGTACGATGCCAATGGCGAGGAGGAAAATGGCTTTTTTTCGTTTCGAAGTCTTGTCGCCAGGACGAGTTGAATTGGGGGTATGCACGCCAACGAGTCCCAGCCGTTATAACGGGCTGGGCAAGCTTCAAAGATTATAAGCCGCCGTGTCCGGCATTCGGAAAGATCCGAGGAGCTTCGCTCCGCCGGACAGCCGATGGCGGCTGTCCCCACGTGATTTGCTCCGAACGAATTCCTACGCCCCCACAAGCGCTGTTTCGGCGTCGTAAATCGAGTACCACGACGTCGCAGCCTTCAGACGCTCGTTCACGTTATTAATATTCTTTACGCCTTCATCCAGCAGCCACTTGCGGAAAGCCTCCGCGCCCTGTTTTGCATATACCGGAATGCCGTCCTTCCACGTGGCGCGTCCGCAGAGCACGCCGTTAAACTTCACGCCTGATTCCGCGGCCAATTCCAAGGCTTCGGTAAACTCCGCGTTGCTTACTCCAGCGGACAAATAGATAAAAGGCTTGGTCGTCACGGCTGCAGCTTTTCGAAACAAATCCATTGCTTCTTTTCGAGAGTATGCGGACTTTCCGGTGCAAGCTTTTGCGCCTTCCACGAATTTCATGTTCACGGGTATTTCCACTTTGAGAACGTCCACGCCATAGTTCGTTTTGGTGAATTCTTTCATGCTCTCGGTGACGATCTGTGGCTTTAGTTTGGCGTAATCGAGGCCCTTCTCGTCGGCACCTTCCTGGTAGCCGACAAATTCCAGAAAAAAGGGAATGTCATTGGCTCGGCATTCATCCCCCAGACGCTCGACCCAAGCGTGCTTCTGATCGTTTATTTCCTTGGAATCAGACGGTGTGTAATACAACAGAATCTTGATGCAATCCGCGCCTGCGGCCTTCAACCTCTGCACTGACCAATGATTCAGCAAGTCTCCCAGGCGGCCCGGGCCAGTTTTGTCGTATCCAGTTTTTTCATATGCCAGCAGCAACCCGGAATTCTTTGCCCTGCGCTTTGAGGCCGGCAATCCCCATTCGGGGTCCAGTAGGATCGCGCTCGCATGCTGAGTAAGAACTTCCGTCGCCAGTGACTTAAATTCTTCCATCATGGCATCGCTTACAGGAGAACCTTTTTCTGTTGCGAGAGATTTCTGCAGCGAACCGCGTTGATCCATTGCAGCGGCGGCGATCACACCGCGTTGGTTGGATACTCTCTTGAGACCGGCCAGTTTTCCAGGGCTAAGCTTCATGAACTTCCTCCAATAATTGCGTGGAATGGATTACGTGCAAGAACGTCAATCCGGGTAGCCGTTCATTGTATTACGTTTTGGTATTACGTTTTGCAAGCCGTGGAGAAATCTGCAGGCCCCGCTGGAGAGTCTGATGGCTCGGTGTGCTACTTCCTAGCGGTTAGCCATTGGCGTGGCCAACTTATGAACGGGTCCGACCTCGACTTCAACCTGGGAGTTGAGAGGGAACACAACATCGCGGCCGCGCGCAATAAATCGAGTGTAGACAGTGCGGCCTGCATCGATCATGCCAATCACTCCGCCCACGGTCTTCGAACCTGTAGAGATCGCCACGATGCGCGTTATCAGTCCAAATCCATTGCTCGCGACGGCGCTGCGGCCAATGCCGGCGTCCTCATCGGTAAAGGCGGAAGCCGCGATTAATCCGAGCGCGAGCGGCAGCATGATTCCCTTGTTCGTGTTGGGTTCAACTCCGCCTTCTGAATCGAGTTTCAGGCTGCGATCCTTCGATCCATCGACCGCGGCTGGCACGCCCGAGACCTGCTGCTGCGCCCCTTGAGGAAAATCTACTTGGTTGAATGTGAAACGCAGCGCTCCATTTTGGCCCCATTTCTTTGCCGCATGGGCGCGCAAAACCCGTCCTCTCAGAATGGCACCTTGTGGGATTTCGATTTGACCTTTTGCGTCCAGTACGGGCTGAGTCACTACTGCAGTTACGAGATCGCCCTGCTTGCCGGTCTTCGAGCTGAGCTCCTCTTCCAGTCGCGCGTGCAAATATGCGGATTGCTCCAGTTTTTCTTTTTGCGGATCAGCGGCCGCCGTTTGGCCGGCTAGCTTCTGTGGCTCAGAAAGCGGGATCGGGCTCAAAAGGGCCACATCGTACTGTGATCCTGCTTCGATCGTCTCCGGGTGCCACGGCAATTGGGTAAATAGGTATTTCTTTAGCCGGTCAATTTTTCCTGGAGCTGTAACCGCACTGATTGTCTGATTTTTTTGATCTATCGCGGAATTCCAGGCCTTTTTGAGAAGCGACACCTGCTTGGTGTGAGAACTTTGGAAGCGAACGACCTGGCTGCTCTCCTGGGCCGGCGCGGTCAAAATGGAGACTTGTGATCCGTCCCGCATTCTCAAGCTATCGAACTGAATTGAAGCTTCGTGCAATGGAGTGAAGTCGCCGTGCGAAATTGCGTTAGCCCGCTTACTCTTCGCCACTGGGACAACCTCTGAAACCTTGCCGAACAACACGGCTCCTGCCGGAATTGCCACTTGATTCGAATCATAGAGCGGTTCCACCACGTGAGCCCGAATGGGGGAACCTAGCTTAACTTTCGCGGGAGTATCCAGTTCCACCCTCAGGGTAGGAACGATGCCGGCGGCTTTTTCGTTGTTTTGGGCAAAACCGGGTAGGATTCCAGCTAGCAATGGGAGAGCGCAACACGCGGCCAATCCAGAGGACCTAAAACGGGGCAAGGCGGAAGACATAAGAAGACGATTCTAAGCGAGCGCTGCCGCCAAATCTAGCGCGAATTGCGAGCCTAGGGCTAAATTGCTGGCCTACAAAGGAAAAAAATCCAGCATGGGATCAAGAATAGCGAGTCGGACACTGTTGCGGTCAATCATTGAGAACGAAATCAAGCTCTCATTCAAGACCTGCCTGGACGACATGCACAATGTTGTTCCGGACAGCGTACAGAACCAGATCGCTCACTGAGTGCAGCTGCAATTTGCGCATAATATTCGAACGATGAGTTTCGGCAGTCTTCACGCTCAAACCAAGAGCAACGGCAACTTCCTTCGTGCTCTTTCCTTCGGCCAGCAACTGCACGATCTCGCGCTCGCGTGGAGTCAACCGGTTCTTTCCCAGGGCGGCTGGCGCGGGCTGCGTGCCAGCCTTCAAATATCCCTCCAACACCATGGATGCGACCTTGGAAGTGAAATAGGTCTTGTCGCGCCGCAACGCTTCTACCGCGGCAACAAGATCGCGGGCGGCATCTGACTTGAGCAAAAAACCACGCGCGCCGGCATTCAAAACGTCCCGTACCACTTGGTCGGAATCATGCAAAGTGAGAATCAAAACCCTGGCGTGGGGATTGCTCTTTAGAATTTGCCGGGTGGCTTCCAACCCGTTAAGACTGGGCATACCAATATCAAGGATGATAACGTCGGGCCTGAGTTGTTGAGCCTTGTCTACCGCTTCTCGCCCGTCCACCGCTTCGCCGCACACCTGCCAGTCAGTCTGGGCCTGCAATAGTGCGATCAAACCTTTTCGAACAACTTCGTGATCGTCAGCGATCAGGATTCTAAAGATTGCCACAATTCACCTCCCACGTTCAGAACCGTCGAAATTCGGAAGCCCCAACCAGCGAACTCGCGAGTTAATACCGGACAGTTGATTTTAGTCCCTTTTCCCCGACTTGGTAGTCGGTTTTCTAACCCTGCGGAATTCAATTCGTCTGCATTGTTAAATAACTCGAAATCCGTCAGTGCTCCGACTTGTTATCGGCGTAAGTCCGAACATCGTAACGACCGTACGTTACAGGGAATTACTGAACTATCCAATACAGTAACTACTGTAGTAGCCCATCTGAAGATACGTCCAGTCGACATCGCAACGGTCAGGTTGTAGGCAAAGCCCGCCCGATTAGCGCCATCTGAAATCCATTCGCGCGTTCCGTCATGCAGTGTCAAAAGTATAAGGAGCGAGCATGAAGAATCCCGCCAAACTAAGCATCCTCCAGCAGGCTTCCATCCCGACTCTCCGGGAAGCTGCTGAACACTGCAAAGCATGCGACCTTTGGAAAAACGCAACGCAGACCGTGTTTGGCGAAGGAAGCATTAATGCGAAGGTGATTTTTGTTGGAGAGCAACCTGGAGATCAGGAGGATATTGTCGGACGTCCCTTCGTTGGGCCAGCGGGAAAATTGCTCGACCAAGCTCTCGCCGAGGCTGGGATCCTGCGGTCGCAAATTTACCTTACCAATGTCGTTAAACATTTCAAATGGGTTCCGGCACCACGTGGCAAACGCCGGATTCACAAGAAACCCCGGTATTCCGAGATCAATGCATGTCAGCCATGGCTAGACGGAGAAATTGATGCGCTGAAACCACAAGTACTGGTTTGCCTTGGCGCGACCGCGGCACAGGCACTGCTTGGTAAGGAATTTAGCGTCTCCCGACAGCGGGGAGAGTTCGTAAAGTCCACGCTCGCTCCGACAGTGATGGCTACCGTTCATCCTTCCTCGATCCTGCGCGCGCCTGACGAGCAAGCTAGACGATTACAGTGGGAAGCGTTTGTCGCGGACCTCAAGAAAATCAAGCGCCAGCTTCAGAAATCTGCCAACGCTGCGTAGTCACAACTCCCGAGCGACACCCTTGCCGCTGGCTACAGCATGTCCGAAGTTGCGGTACATGGAACGCAGGAAGACAAGCGACAACACTGCATAAAAGTGGTTCTTGATCCGTGGGATCAAGCCAGGGCCGCTTGAGTAACAGATCCCGATCGTTGACATCCAGGCGCGGGGGTTCTATCTTTCGCGCACTGGACTTCAATGAATATCGTCAAAGCCACGCGGGAATACGAAGAATGGCTGGCCCGACAGACCAAGCTGGTCAAGCCGGACATTCTTTTGAAGCATCGCCGGATGCGCGAGGCTGCCTTTCCTTTTTTTAGAGCGACTTTCTATCGCTGGATGCAGCTCTGGCCAGAGGTATGCGCTGACTTATCAAAGGCTCCGCAGCTGCTTGCAGTCGGTGATCTGCACATCGAGAATTTCGGAACGTGGCGGGATATCGAAGGCCGCCTGATTTGGGGTGTGAATGACTTCGACGAAGCCGCCGACTTGCCGTACACGATCGACTTAGTTCGTTTAGCGACCAGCGCTGTGCTGGCCGGCGAAGAAGTTCGATTATCGCTCTCCGCAAAAAATGCTTGCGCTGCGATCATAGCGGGCTACAGCCAATGCCTTACCGAAGGCGGCCGGCCATTCGTTCTGGCCGAACAGAATATTTGGTTGCGAGAGATAGCTACGGCTGCGTCCCGCGACCCCGTCCATTTCTGGGCCAAAATGGACTCGCTTCCCACTCTCCGTGGCAATATCCCTTCCGGCGCTCGTCCTGCCCTTGAGCGGCTCATGCCCGAGCGGGCTCTGGAGTACAGGGTGGCGAGGCGCGTCGCTGGCCTGGGCAGCCTTGGCCACATCCGGTTAGTGGCGATCGCTGACTTTCGAGGCGGAAGAATTGCTCGTGAAGTCAAGGCTCTTGTTCCGTCCGCGGTTTGTTGGGCGACGCAAGAAGAGGGAGGGAGCGATGTTCAATACCGCCATATTCGATACGAGGAAATCCTCTGCCGCGCCGTGCGAAGTCAAGACCCGTTTGTGCGGTTGCGGGGCCGGTGGATCGGACGGCGCCTCGCTCCGTATTGCTCTCGAATTGAGTTGGACGTGTTACCTACAAACCGGGACGAGCAACAGCTGCTATTTGCCATGGGATGGGAGACTGCGAACATCCACCTCGGTAGCCGAAAATCGATCGGTGGAGTGCAAAAACACTTTCACAAACTAAGGCCGGACTGGCTGCTATCGGCCGCGAAGGCTATGGCCAAAGTTGTTAGCCGCGACTGGCGCGTTTGGCGCAGCGAAGAAAAGCGCTAGGAATGGTTCATACAAGCTCATGCCTCTCTATTTGCCAGTCCGCCGCTAATGTTGTCACGTTCGAGATCCACTTCTCTTCCACCCTTCGGACGCAATGCCGACGCAAGTTCGTCAAGAATTGCATTCAGAGAATTTGGACTTTCACTTAAGACCCGCTTTATGCTTTCGCGGTGGACTGAGAGTGCGCCGAGTTCTTGCGCCCCGCTTGCATTCAAGTGACTGTTTGCAGTCTCGAGAAGTCCATGGGGCAACCTGTCAGAATTAGGCGGTTCCAGGAAGTCCCTCCGGGCGAAGGGATAGCTCAGAGTGCCCGTGCCCATCCAATGCAGCGCCAGCTCGCGAGCATGGGCTGCACTACATACTCCGTGGACCCCGCTTCTGGTGGCAAAACGATCATCCCACTGAAAGACTCTCAGCTTGTCCTCCCAGCGATTCTCCGCGACTAGAAACCAGCCGGGCCCAGTTTTTTCTCGTCCGCAAATCGTACAGATGTGCACTATGAAGTTTGGCATATGCCACTCTCCGGTAGCGGCGCAATCTTTGCCGGGGGCTTTCGGTTGGATTCAAGTGTCCCTTGCACCGCCTTGGATTTCGAATTTTTATTTGAGAGGACAGGCAGAGGCACCGTAGTTAGCCCACTCTTTGAAGCGAAAGTCAAAGTTAAAACGGACGAGCAATTGTCGCAGAGCCAGTAATGTTCGAAACTAGGAGAAGCCCGGTGCCTCCGAGTCTTCATGGTCCGTGTGCGGAACACTGGTTGAGCCGCCATCTGGATCTGAAATAGCTTGCCCTCGCTCATGCTGCGAAAAAGGTTCACGCAGGCCGTATTTGCACATTTGTAGAGCATACGATTCCCAAGCGTCGGATTTCGGGACCTAGCGTTGCACGTTCATAGCCGAAGCCCCGCTTTAGGAAATCTGTGGAAACCCAGGGAAAATCGAGAGTTCCATGGAGGGAAAAATCTCGAGGACGCTGCCCGTGCCGATTGCTAGTCAGGGATGCCGACGACTCGTCAACTTGGCCTTCAGAACCACCCGGTCCATCTCGGTCTGTGAGCACTGCAATGAAAACTAATGAATGACTGCACCAGTGACCGCGACAACGATTCCAACAATTCCAAAAACGATCCCGAGCTGCCAAAAGACGCGTCGCCCGGAAAGCAGAGTAATTGACGTAATCACTAGCGCAATCTCCAGGAAGACTTCCGCGAGATCATAGCGATCTCCTCGCCTTCTTGCATGGTCCGTCTCCTGCTCCAGCTTGCGGGCCTCCGCATCCAATTCTTTCTGGTCGTCGCGATAACGTTCCGCTTCGGCCGTGTACTTTTCCCGGAGTTTACTGGTCTGGGCTTCATCCTTCGTGGCAACAACCGAAGCAATGTCAGCGAATAATTCATCAGTATGGCGCCTTATGTTTTTTGCCTGATAGAACGCCCACTGGTCGCTGACTTTATTTTGCAGGACCACTTCCTCGGTATGCGCGCGGTGGCCGAGCAGTGACACCGTTGCAACGAGCACCGCAAGCACAGCCATCGTCAACGAAATTGGCGCAAGACTTGGATCGTGTCTTGCGTGTTCAGCGTGTTCCTCAAGTTCGTGAACTTCCTCGGATTCCATAAGACCTCGTTCGGGTCGAAATAATAGATACGATACGGATTCAGTTCCGGCGACGCAACTCTCGCCTGCGAGCTAATATCGCGATCCGTCGCTCGGCGGGGTCCGGAGCATTTGCATGGTGAGCATGGCGGATTGCCGCTGCGCCTCTTTGTCTCCAGTCAGCTGATATTCCTTTTCGAATTCCGCCCGAGCTAGTGGGATTTTTCCTTGCTTGTTATACAAGACTCCCATTGCCCAATGTAGTTCCGGGAAATTCGCGTCTGCTTGTTCCACCTGTTGGAGCAACTGCTGCGCTGAGTCCAGCTTTCCTAGGCCGATCTCCACGTTTGCGAGAGAGAGACGGATCGAGGTTTGCATGTTCGAGTCAAGATCAGTTTTCAACAGCAGACGGTTCAAGATGGCTTCCGCATCGTTGTATTGCTGGATGCTGAAAAGCCCTCGCGCCAGAAACAAGCTGATCCTCGGGTCGTGAGGGGCAAGTTGGGAAGCGATGCGATAGTTCTTAAGGGCGAGATCGGTCCTGCCCTGGTCCATGTATACGTTCCCAAGCATTGCATATGGGAAGCCGTTGGCAGGGTCCACGTCAATTTCCCGTTGAGAGTAGACGATGTCGTTGTCGTAGAACCGCTGTTGCGAGAACGTGAGGACTGAAAACGTCACCAGCAGAATGGCGAGAACACAAGCGGTGGTCGCTCGTATTCGTCTTGAGGTCTTCAGCAACCGGTCAGCGATCCAGCCGATCAAGAGGCACAACCCCACCGACGGCAAGTACAGATAACGATCATGGGCGATATCTCCCCCGGGATACACACGAATCAATGCCAACGCCGGCAAGAGTGGCAGCATGATCAGCGCCGCCGAGAAGCCGAACACGCGATTCACCCGAAACGCCAGCCACGTGAGCAACACAACAAATGCAAGGATCGCCAAGATTGGAAGCCAGAAAGCTGGGGTAGGCGACGAATGAATGCGGTTCGCATATGCCCCACTCAAGGCCACGGGGGCGATCAGCTTCTGCAAATAAAACAGCATGATCGAGGGACTGCTGAAAATAACCTCGCGCCAGCCGCGCTCACCTTGTTCAACTCCCATTCCATGTAATACCCATCCACGGATAATGAGATACGTTACAGTCCCTGCAACATAGGGCCCGCCCGCCAACGCGAGTCGTTTGCTCCAGCTGCTTTTCAGGTCGGTGAGGCGCATCCACGCCAAAACGATCAGGAGAATAATTAGTGCAGCGCCGGTTTCTTTGGCAAACAGACCGGCGGAATACAAGAGAGCACTGAGAAGAATCGGCCATCGGCCGCCACGATCGGCGGGAGACAAGAGAATGAGCACGGCGCCGAGAGTCAGAATGCTGAACAGGATTTCATTACTGGCTGAAACCCACGTGACAGCTTCGACATGAATTGGATGTACCGCAAAAAGCGCTGCTGCCACCCCCGCGCCGACGTCGCTGCCTATCAGCCGCTTACTCAAGAGGTAGACGAGATAAGTGCAAGCGACATGCAACAACACGCTGGACAGATGCCAGAACCATGGCGAGAGTCCTCCAAGCGTGTCAACGACCAGCATCCACAGCGAAAACAGCGGACGATAAAAATGTGCTTGGAACCTGGGGATATGATTCCATAACTGCAAGGTTAAGATCTGCGGAAGGTACTGCCACGACTGGACCTGGGGATTGTGGACGATCTGCGGAATATCGTCTCGAATGAAGCTGCAAAACAGCGAGCGCGAGT
>JGI12635J15846_10001012_pt1 | contig 24630 bp, 29 predicted proteins | sample BlaSpr_A8_OM2_M2_FD_15846 | JGI IMG/M metagenome (IMG submission 15846) | reverse complement strand
AGATCCATTTCCCCTCCATGGAGGCTCTGCAAGCTTGCGCCGCATCGGACGGCGGCAAACAGACGCTCGCGAATGCAGTGGCAATTTCTTCCGGCGGTCCACCGATCTTCCTGGTCGCCGACGAGGAAGTATTCGTGTTTCAAGGGAAGTGACTTATCGGCCGAGAGTTGAAAGTGTTCGGATACGAGCCGCAGGCAGAGCAGCGGGAATATCGTGTCGCCGGGATTTTCCAGCAAACGGGCTTCGAGACCATAAGCCTCGAACTCAACAACCATTTTGGTGCGGCGTAGGAGGCCGCCCGGTACGGGTCTGAGTGGTGCCGGAAAAACGACGATCTGCCAGTCCGTCTACGCAGAATTCCAGGATAAGCCGCGAGAGTCCGCCAAGACCGATTCGGCAAGACGCGCGTCCTGAAGCAGGCATTCGAATTGGATATGTAGCCTGAAGGGCCTGTGACGGCCGCTCGTTCGATCACGTGCAGAATGGCCTATGGCAAAATTCTCCTGGTTGGCAGATCATGGTCAGGTCACACTTGCGCTCGTAATTCCGATGGCCACGCTACCGCTTCCACGCTAGGTTCGCACCATGTCCCACTCTCCAAACCCAGCCGCGCTCGAGCAGGTGGCGTCTCTGCTGGCGTTAGCCGCTCAGTCGCTCAGGGCCGGACGACCAGCCGATGCGATCGCTCCCTTGCGCGATGCCGCGCTGCTGCAGCCGTCGAATTCCATCATCCAGCATGATCTCGGCCTCGCCTGCCTCGAGGTCGGCCGCGTACCGGATGCCATTGCGGCATTGCAGCGGGCCGTCGCCAGCAACCCGCGCTATGCCGATGCATATTTCCGCCTGGGAATCGCCTTGGAAAAGCTGGGCGACATCGGCGGGGCAATCGCTGCGTACGACCGCGCCACCATGCTGCTCCCATCCCTGACGGAGGCGTGGTTCCGCGCCGGCGCCCTGGCTTACACACTGGGCCATCGCAACCAGGCGATCGGCTGTTTCCGCCGTGCGGCGGCGACCGCAGCTAAGACCAGCTATGGGCGCCTTGCCAAGGCGCGGGCGCTGCTGATCGAGGATCGCAATCAGGAAGCCGAACAAGTATTGCTAGAGGCGCTGGCAGCCGACCCGATGAACGCCATGGCGTATGAGTTGCGCGGCAATCTGCTCACTGAGCTCGGCCGTTTCGACGAGGCCCGCGCCTGCTTCGAACGCACAATCGCGATCGCGCCGCTGCTGGCGGGAAGCTACTACGATCTGGTCCGCTGCCGCCCCGTCACGAGCAAAGACCAGGACGAGGGTCTGCTGCAAGCGATGCAATCCGCCCTGGCGACGCCGGGACTCGAAGCGGGGCAATGCCTGCGGCTTCACCTCGCGATCGGCAAGGCGGCGGAAGATCTTGGCAATTACGCCTTGGCCATGCAGCATTTCGATGCCGCGGACGCGGTGCGCCGCAGCACTGGGTCGTTCGACTCGGCCGCATTCTCCATCGAGGTCGACCGCCTGATTGCCCGCTGCACACCCGAATGGATCGCGCGGGCGCCCGAACTCGGCAGCTCCGATGCGACGCCGGCGCTCATCGTCGGCATGCCGCGGTCCGGCACGACTCTCGTCGAGCAGATCGTCTCCATGCATCCCCAGGTCGGGGCGGGCGGCGAGTTGCATTTCTGGAACCGGCGCGGGGCGGAGTGGCACCGCTCCGCAGCCACCGGAAACGGCGCGGCCGAGAATGAGACGCCGTTCGTCACCTCGGAGATCGTCGCCCCGGAATTTCTGGCCAAGGCGGCGGCAGACTATCTTGGCTTACTCCGCACGATCGCGCCCAAGGCGCCGCGAGTGACCGACAAGATGCCGTTCAACTTCCTCTGGGCCGGACTAGTCCACCTGGCATTCCCGCGCGCAACCATCATCCATTGCCGCCGCGCTGCAATCGACACGGCGTTGTCAATTCATCAAACTCATTTCCATCCCAGCTTGGCGTTTCCGACCGGAGGCGCCGAACTGGTCGCGTATTTCCGCAGCTACCAGCGGCTCACCGACCATTGGCGGAGCGTGCTGCCGGCGGATCGCTTCATCGAAGTCGATTACGAGGACCTGACCCGCGCGCCCGAACCAGTCATCCGGCGAATCATCGCGGCCTGTGGCCTGGCGTGGAACGACGCGTGCCTGCGACCCGAATCCAATCCACGAGCTGTGAATACCCCAAGTAAGTGGCAAGCCCGGCAGCCGATCTATCGCACCTCCGTGGCGCGTTGGCGACGCTACGAACCCTGGCTTGGTCCCCTAAGCGCACTCGTCGATTCTAAACAGCATCCTGACGAGTCGGGACTGGACGCGAGTAGCGCCCGATCGTGATTGGGCTGAAGCAGCCCACCCCACCGGAAAAACCCGAAGACAAGTCCACGAAGCAGACTCCGCTAAACGTCGACCGGCGCGCGTTGGCAATCCGCGAAATAAATTCAACCCTGTGAAGCAAATTTCACAAGACCTTCATATTTCCGTTATAAGCCGCTGTTACGATTCGCAACTATCACTGCGGTAGTAGGCGGCGCTGGTCGCATTTCACTCCGACGTCGCATGGCCAGTCCCAGTTGCATGATGAAAAAACCGAGGAGGAGAACGGTATGTCTGGAAAAGCGTCTCGAAATAAGCCTCAAAAGAAGTCTCGAAATAAATCTCGACTCCATCGTCTGCGTCCGCTCACCGGCCTGGTGGCGGCGGGGCTGAGCTTGTCGACGCTCGCTGCTGGTCAGTCCAAGGAGTACCCAACCTACTTCACCGGCCCGCAGCCGAACGGCTCGTGGGTCGTCAGCAGTGGCCAGGTCATCAACCCAGCCGGCACGCAAGTCGAGCTCGGCATTCGGGTCCGTGCGAAGGCCATCGCGCTGAATCCCAATGTTAAAAGTCACACCGCCGCCGTTCTCACCATGGGCGCGTCGGAGGCTGTCGAGATATTCGACACCCTCACCGGCGAAGTCATCCAGGACTATGCCACGTTCGGACAGGATTCGAGCGGCAGCTATAGCGGCATAACCTATTCGGCGGACGGCAAATACCTGGTGTTCAGCCAGGACAGTAGCAACGTCACCATCACCAAGGTCAATGCATCGGGCTTGCTGGAAGACGACGCCCAGGTCAGCGTGGCCCCGAACAATTCCTTCATTGCCTGCTTCCCGAACAGCCCTCCGGGCGCTTATGCCGTACCCTGCGGCACGTTCTACACTCCCAGCACTTCTTATCCCGGGGGCGTCGCGCTCTCCAAGGATGGCTCGAGCGCTTACGCCCTGCTCAACCAGAACGACACGCTCACCCAGATCGACCTGACCGCGAACCCGCCGACGCAGGGTACGCAGATTCGCGTTGGCAACGCGCCGCACAGCATCGTGATCAGCAGCAACGGTGCGACCGCCTACGTCAGCAACGAGGGTGGCCGGGCCGCGACAGAGGCGGACTTCCAGATCTACTCCGCCGGCACTGAAATCGTCGCCGACCCGGTGGTGGGCGCTGCGATCACCGGTACCGTTTCTGTGGTTGACCTGCCCTCGATGACAGTTAAGGCTACCATCTCAACCGGTCTGCACCCGACCGGCATGGCGCTCTACGGAGGGGACCTGTTGGTCGCCAATACCTACAGCGACACCATCTCGGTTATCTCCACCGGCACCAACACGGTGGTGCGGACCATCAACCTGGGGCTGCCGATCGGAGTGCCCGGCCAAGGCCAACCGGCCTATGGCGCGGCGCCGAACTCGATTGCCGTGGATTCCAAGGCAGGCGTTGCCTACGTCGCGCTTTACAATGCCAACGCAATCGGAGTGGTCAACCTTAACAAGGATGCGACGACTCCCGTTATCGGCATGATTCCGGTAGCCTATGCTCCGAGCTCGGTTGTACTTGACCAGGCCAATAGCACGCTCATCGTTGCCAACGACAAGGGCATCGGCGCGCGTCTTTCGTATGAGTGTGACTACGGCGTCTGCGACTACAACACCCACCAGGATAATGGCACCGTCAGCATCGTCCCCGTGCCCGATAGCGAGACCTTGGCGGCGATGACGAAGGACGTTTTCCAGTACAACCACTGGGATCTGACGGAAAATATCCAGTCTGCCTCTGGTGGTAACCCACATGCTAAGCCGGTCGCAATCCCGAACAAGATCGGCGATCCGTCGCTGATCAAGCACGTGTTCCTGATCATCCGTGAAAACCGCACCTATGATCAGATGTTGGGCGACGTGACCGCCGGCAATGGCGACCCCTCGTTGGCAGTGTTCGGCGACGGCTCCGCAGCCGGCAGCACCCCGGTCACGCCGAACGTGCACGCGCTGGTGACGCGATTCCCTCTCCTCGACAACTTCTACGACCCCAGCCGCCAGTCGGCGGACGGTCACCAGTGGATCACCGAAGGTCTGGCGCCCTACGCCGACGACATCCAGTCGCCGGACTGGGTCCGCAGCTATCCGGGCGGGAATGCCGGCGATGCACTCGCCTATCAGAACAAGGGCTTCCTGTTTTCGGAAGCGGCCGCCGCCGGTCTACCGGTAAAGATCTACGGCGAATACGTCGAGAACGATACCTTCCTGCAGCCGAACGGGTCGACCAGCGAGCCAAGCTGGAGCCAATTTTATGCCGACTCGCAGTGCTTCGAGGGAGGACCTAATTGCGGACCGCCGGGAACCCCAGGCGAGTCGACGCTCTACTATCAGAACACGGTCCAGGCAGAGTCCTCTCTCCCGGCCGTATATAACCACCTCATCAAGAACTTCCCGCAATTCGATCTCGGCATCCCCGACCAGTTCCGCGTCGATCTTTGGGTGCAGGATTTCAACAATGACGTCGCGGCCAATACCGTGCCCTCATTGAGCATTCTGTGGATAATGTGCGACCATACCGGCGGCCCGCCGGTCCCGATCGCCGAAGAGGCCGATAACGACTTGGCGGTTGGGCGCATTATCGACTACGTCAGCCACAGCAACGTCTGGTCCAGTTCGGCGATCTTCATCGAAGAAGACGACGCGCAGAATGGCGTCGACCACATCGATGGTCATCGCAGCCCAGGCTATATCGTCAGCCCATACGCCGTGCAGGGCGGACCCACCGACAACACTTACTACACGCAGGTCAATATGACTCGGACGATGGAGCAAATCCTCGGTCTGCCGCCCATGAACCAGTTCGACCTAGTGGCGTCGCCGATGAGAACGTCTTTCGTCAAGGGCACGCCGCCCGAGTCGAACTTCCAGGCGTGGACGCACGTGGCGAACCAGGTCCCGCTGAACCAGGGCGTTGGTGGCGACGTAGACCACTCCAAAGACAGCCGTAAGGTCCAGGACCTGAGGACGGCTTGGCTAAAGAAGAAGACGCAGATCTTCGCCGGCAAGCTGACCAAGCCCGACTCCGAAGACCCGGACACCGTCAACCATCTGAACTGGTACATGTCCACCGGGTTTACGCGGCCCTATCCCGGCGAGAAAACGGTTCGCCCGCCGAGCGAATTCAACAACCCGGCTCCCGCTGGTGAGGTGGACGGCGACGACTAAAAAACGTTTCCACTGCAACGGCCCTCTCCCCGATCGCCGGGGAGAGGGTTTTTTTGTTTACGCCTCAAATCAAAGCGCCCGCATGCCCACCACCACCGCGCCAAAGACTGACTCGAGGATCGGGTGACGCAGTTAGACTACCTGGATTCATAGCGAAGTCAGAATTTGTTGTGTTCGACTTCGTGCCCACTCCTGTAACCTGCATTCTCGGCTGGGGCTTAGTCGGCGTCTTATTACCTTCATTGGTCTCCGGTCCGTCACTACAATGACTACAATGCCTGATATGAATTTTGGCGCCCTTTTGCGCCGCTGGCGCACTGTTCGCCACCTCAGCCAACTGGACCTTGCGCTCGATGCAGATATCTCGACGCGTCATCTCAGTTGCGTCGAGACGGGCCGGGCAGAGCCGAGCCGCGAGATGGTCCTACGGCTCGCTGAGACTCTTCAGGTTCCGCTACGCGAGCGCAATGCCCTGCTACTGGCGGCGGGCTACGCACCACTTTATCGTCAGACCAATCTCGACACACCTGAGACAGAGGCGGCGCTCCGTGCCGTCGAGCTTCTCATGGCGCAACTTGAGCCCTATCCCGTACTCGTCCTAGACCGATATTGGAACACTCTGAGGATGAATATTGGCGCCAAGCGCTTTCTTGCTGTCTTCCCCGGCTGCGACTCTGGAACGCCTCACAACGGAGTACGCCTGGTATTTCAGCCTCAGGGGCTGCGTCCTTTTATCGAAAACTGGGAGATTGTGGCGGCACGCATCGTTGCTTACGACCTTCGGTACTGCCCTGGATATTTCACTGCAGGAGCTGCGCATTGAGAGTTTCTTCCCGGCAGATGAAGCCACGCGCGCTGCGCTAATGGCCGTCCGATAATCGCAAAGCGGTAAGTTGCATTATGAGTTGCATGAAACGACGGAACCATCTGGCTCGTACCTTGTTCTCTTATCTTGTCCTGTCATGACCTCGGAGGTCATGGACAACGTTTTTCCCTTCTCAGATACTGCGGGTATAGCAATGACCAATGACCGCTGAGGAGGAAATAAAATGAAAAAGAGCATTTTCAGCCAGTGGTTCGCAGTGCTGTTGTTGTTCTCAGCTTTAGTATGGTGGGCGAGCGTTAGCATCACGAGAGCGGCGGCAATGGGCAAGGGCAGTAGCGCTCCTGTGCCATCAAACGATCCGGCCGCTATCGAGGCTGTCAAGCAAGTCGGACGGGATATGGGGGATGCAATGGTGGCCGTCGATATCGACAAGCTCAATCAGATCTTCGCCGACGATTGGGCCACCGTCGGAATAACCTCCGGCAAGATCGTTACTAAAGAGAAGGTTCTAAACGAGTTTAAAACAGGCAAGGACAAACTCGTGTCGTATGAACTAGGGCCTATGGACGTGCAGGTGTTTGGCGATGTTGCCGTGGTCCATGGCGGTGTCACCGAAAAGCGGATCCGGGACGGAAAGGACGATAGCGGTGAGGTTGTTTATATGGATCTCCTAAAGAAACGCGCAGGCAAATGGGTGGTGGTGCGCAGCGCGGGCGCGACGGTGAAGTCAGAGAATTATATGAAGGCGTCCCCAGTTGGCCGGAAGGAGGAAGCCAGATAGCTCTGTTACTCGAGCAGCGATCCTTTGGCGTGAGGATGCCCAGGCCGTTTACTCGTGGTTTATGGAGCTTTCCTCAACAGCGTTTTTATGCGTTCGTGAGCACTTCGAGCTAACTGACAGCTCGCCTCGATAGCGGGTCTCAGAAAGTTGCGCCGCGTCTTGGGCGGAGAACGCTAGTTACTGCTGGTAGAGCCGATGTCAGCCGAATGGGGCCCAGAAGATTGGTCGTGACAGTCGACACGAGCAGTCTGTCGTCGATGACACCCGCCGCCTGATCCAGCTCCATGATTCCAGCGTTATTGATGAGACCATTCAGGTCCGGATGTTCTGCAATTAACCTCTTCGCTACTGCTTTGATACTGTCCGGGTCTGCGATGTCGAGTTCGATCGCCTCGATGCCCGGATTGGCCTTCGCTACGGCGGCCAGATGGCTCTTGCGTCTGCCTGAGATGATCACCTTATTTCCACGTTGGTGCAGCACCTCGGCCAGTGCGCGGCCAATGCCCGATCCGCCGCCGGTAATGAAGATGGTGTTTCCAGTGAGTTTCATGATTCCTCCGATCTGTATAGAGTGATGGCTGCGTTAAGGTCTAAGGCTTACGCAGGAAAACGGTCGCCGAACATGGGAAGGCCACTGACGGATTCTGCCTCTGTGGCTTCGTCCTGCAGTACGTCCCAGTGCTCAGCAAGTAGACCGTCTTCGAAACGGATGATGTCAGCGGCGATCCAGGGAGCGGGCCGTCCATTCCCTGTGAAACGGCCGTGCGCGATGACGTAATTGCCTTCTGCGACAATGAGTTGGTTTTCGTAGCGTAACGTGTTTGGCGCAGAGCGAACTAGATTGAATAGGCCTTCGCGACCTGGTGCTATGTGTGCGCTGTGCTGGATGTAGGTGGGCGACCAGAAACGTTCAGCTGCATCGTAGTCGCGTGTGTTGAAGAGAGTGTCAAAGGCTTTGAGAACGATCGCCTTGTTCTGTTTGGGTGTTGTCTTTGGCATGATCAACTCCTGGGATTGTGTTCGGACGGTTGGTAGGTTGGGTAATCGGAATAGCCGTGCGGCCCCGAGGCGTAGACGGTTTCCCAATCAACCTCAGCAAGAGGAGCGTTCTCGGCAAACCTCTGGACCAGGTCCGGATTTGCGATATAAGGACGGCCGAAGGCCACCAGATCTGCCAACCCTTCGGCGATAAGGCGATTCCCGCGATCGCGGTCCATCTTCACGTTCGCAATCAGTGTGCCTTTGTAGAGAGGACGGAAATGGTGAAACATGCCATCGTCGGCCAATTTCTCAAGTGGCGTACCGGTAAAGTCAGTGGTATTGCCCATAAGCAACAAGTGCGAAAAATGGTAGGTGCTGAGCTTCCGAATTGCATATTCAGTGACGGGCAGGGTTTCGTCATTGGCCTGAAATGCACCTCCTTCATGCATGGGGCTGATCTTGACTCCAACCCGTTGTGCATCGACCTCACCCAGGACCGACTCGACTACCTCGAAGAGAAACCGCGAGCGATTTTCCAGGCTTCCGCCGTATTCGTCTTTACGCCGGTTGGTGGCGGCGTTCAGAAACTGCGAGATCAAATAGAGATAGTTGGCGAGGATCTGGACACCATCGAAGCCGGCTTCGATCGCGTTTCGCGCCGCTCGTGCGAAGTCCGCAACCGTGACTTGAATCTCCTCCTTCGTCAGAGACCGCGGTGTTACCGTGGGCTTCCTTCCCGTCGGCGTGACCGAAATCTGGCCTGGATCGACGCTCGATGCGGACACGGGCTGCGCGCCTTCCCGTAGTTCAGGATGCGAGATTGCGCCGGTGTGCCAGAGTTGTGCAATCATGCGGCCGCCGGAAGCATGGACGGCATCCGTGACGCGTCGCCATCCGCGGACCTGCTCCTCCGTCCACAGACCTGGCGTATCAGCCCAGCCGAATCCTTCCGGGCTAATCGCTGTGGCCTCCGTGATGATCAGTCCGGCCGAAGCACGCTGGGCGTAATACTCCGCCTGCAAGCTAGTGGGCACATGATCGTGGGGGTGGGCACGCATCCGAGTGAGAGGCGCCATGACGATGCGGTTCGGAAGATCGAGGTCTCCCATTCGATAGGGTGTGAAAAGCGGCTGATTCGACATCACATGAACCCCTGGATGGGTGAGGCGGTTAGCAGCGCCGTTTTGTTTTGGAGTGTAGTCATTGACCTCTCTCTTGCTAGATTCAACCAACGAAGATCCTGCCCGGACTCGTTGGACTTCCCAATCTGCTGTGCCACCAGGCTATTCTGAACCGTTCAGTTCTATATGATGACGGGGGTGTAGCGAGGATGCAGAGATTTTGAACTATATGGTTTTGTATTGGATAATACGTGCATGGGGCGCCCGAAGAGCTTTAGCCGAGAGGAAGTGTTGGAGAAGGCGATGCCTGTCTTCTGGACCCACGGGTTTTCGGACACGAGTCTTCAGGACCTGGAACGAGCCACGGGAGTGAACAAGTCAGGGCTGTATACGGAGTTCCGAGACAAGGAAGATCTTTTTGTAGCCTGCCTTCGGCACTATCTTAAGGGCCAGGAGAACAGAGGGCTTCTCACCAAGGAGCCTCTTGGCTGGAAGAACATCGAAACTTTTCTCAAGAGTGGTCCCCTTAACAAGGGGGAAAAGCAGGGATGTTTTGCGGTCAACTCGATGCGGGAGTTCGCTATCCTTCCGGATGAGGCTTACGGGGTCGTGACGGAGAATCGAGCCCTATTGCAGCGCCTTCTCGCCATGAACATCGAGGCGGAAAAGCCCGGGATGCCGTCCTTCGCAATTGCGGAGATCGTGCTCTCCTTCTTCTCCGGGCTATGCATTGAGCGCAACCTCAAATCCGGCAAAACCTCGTCGACTCGCAAGATCGAGAACCTCATGACGGCCCTTCGCAGTCTCTAATCGAACGATTGGTTTCCTGAAGTCGGCATCGCGACCGTAATGTCGTGAGGCCGCGACCAGGAAATTTCCCTCGCCAAACAGGATGATCCCTTATATTCGTTTGGGCGTAAGACGTCCCCCATGCTCTCTCACCCCGGCTTGGTCATCGACGTTATCCGTGCCGCCGCGAAAGCGGTTCAAGGAACCACGGCGGCGGCCTTAGTTTTCTCGGACGACGGCGCCGATAAGAAGGTTTCATCATCGCCCACAATAGAAGGAAACTGTCTTCTGAAGACAATCATTGCGAACGTGCGCGCGAAGTTGCTAAGTAGAACAGAGGCATTGAGGTTGGCCCGAGACCTGGTCCCTACGGAGTACGTGGTTGTCCTCATAGCGGTCTCCATCGGAATTGGGCAGCAACGTCGGGCTTACACTTGCGCGAAGCCGCCATCCACAAACAATTCCGTTCCCGTGACGTAGCTGCTGTCTTCGGACGCGAGGAACACGACGACCTTGGCGATCTCATCGGGCGCCCCGAACCTGCCAAGTGGAACCATCGTGGGAATCATCTTCTTGCGCTGCTCGCCGACTTCTGAGAATGCCAGCAGTTCACTGGCCGCAGGAGTATCGATCGAGCCAGGGCTTATCGCGTTCACCCGAATGCGCCGATCCTTAAGATCTGTTGTCCAGGTTCGGGCGAACGAACGTACCGCGGCTTTTGTGGCGCTATAAACGCTATACGTGGGCAATCCCTTGCTTCCCGCGATCGACGCATTGAGGATGATTGAGGCGCCATCCGATAGGAGCGGAAGCGCCTTCTGCACTGTGAAGAGGAGACCTTTCACATTGACGTTGAAGATCGACTCATAGAATTCCTCAGTTATTTCGCCGAACGGGGTGTATTTCGCAATGCCAGCATTGGCGAACACGACATCGAGTTTGCCTTTCTCTTTCTTAATCTGCCCGAAGAGACGATCAAGGTCGGCGAGACTCGCTACGTCTCCTTGCACTCCGCTGACATTTCTTCCTATTTCCTTGACCGCTGCAGCCAGTTCCGGCTCCCGGCGCCCCGTGATGAAGACGTACGCACCTTCGTTCACAAATTGTCTTGCCGTCGCAAGGCCGATACCGCTGGTGCCGCCGGTGATGAGAACAATTTTTCCTTCAAGCTTTCCCATCTGTTTCTTTAGGCCGCCACTCGTACGATGGCCTTGCCATAATTGTGGCCATCTAGCATTCCGATAAATGCTTCGGGCGCTTTCTCCAAATGGTCTACGATGTCCTCGCGGTAACGGATGCTACCGTAGAACCTCGCCCACGGTGCGGGCGGCCGGTCGGTGCCGTCGGCAGGTCCTACAGCGTTGTACTGGGCAATCAGCCCAGAGATCGGCACGCGGGCGAACTTATTGAGTAGCTGCAGCACCGCCTGCCAGATCGCCCCGCAAGATGGCTCCAGAGATAGATCAGAAGGTTTTTCCCTGGGGCAACTTCTTGCTCCAGTTGTTCCGGCGACACGCCCCCAAACAATTTGTCCGCTTGTTCCACGTTCGACTTCCACCCGCGGAGTGCGGAGTCGATGAGTGACTTCTCTGTAGTCATGCTTTACCTGCCTTCCATTTGGACGAATCGCATGTCCTCAGCCGCGCCTCTCGCGCCCTTTCGGTTAGATCTGGGCTCTACCGCCGTCAACGAACAGTTCGATACCCGTGACGAAACTGGAGTCGTCCGAAGCCAGAAACAACGCCGCCTTGGCAACTTCCTCGGGTTCCCCCATGCGTCCCATCGGGACAGTCGACACAATCCGCGCAATCACGTCTGGAGATTGCCGGGTCGGCATTTGCGAATTGATTGGACCCGGACTAACAACGTTTGAGCGGATATGACGATCCTTCAGATCTGTAGTCCAGGTCCGCGCGAAAGAGCGGATTGCAGCCTTACTCGCGGCGTAGACACCGAACGCGGCAGTTCCCTTAACACTCGCGGCGGAGCCATTGAGAATGATAGAGCCACCATCCTTCAGTAGCGGTAAGGCCTTTTGCACCGTGAACAATGTTCCCCGCACATTAACGCTGAATAGTTTGTCGAAATGATCTTCGGTGACCGCCCCGAAGGGAACAAATTCGCCCACGCCGGCGTTGGCGAAAATAATATCGATCTGCCCCTTCGTCTTAGCAACGGTCTCGTAAAGACGATCAAGGTCGGCCAATTTGGCAACGTCTCCTTGAACTCCACAAACGTTGCTGCCGATTGCCTTTACGGCCTCGTCGAGTTCCTTCTGGCGACGGCCCGTGATGAAGACATAGGCACTCTCTTTGACAAAAAGTCTTGCCGTAGCCAGCCCTATCCCTTCTGTGCCGCCGGTGATGACGGCAGTCTTGCCTTCGAGCTTTTTGGTCATTGTCTTTCTCCGTTGTTGCTGAGTTGGAACTGTCCAGATCTGATGCTTCCACGCTCGATCGCGCAGCCGGAACTCATCGCGTGTATCTACGCGGTTAGTCAGAAACGACCAGGCCAAGAGGCAGTGACGGAACCGGCGTCAGAGAGATCTCGAACCTGATCAGTTTTCGTGGATTGGGCTGATCTTTCCTTGGGGAATTCGATCAGCTTCCCGCGCTGGTCGCAGGGCACCCACTTCACTTTTTTCGGGGTCAGATCTCGAACGTAAAATTCGATCACCTTGGCCATATCACCCTTTCGACCGCATCGTTGGATTGCTGGTCGTCTATCCCCAAAGCATGCCGTTTGCCTTTGCTTCGCACTGAGGCAATGGCAAATGGAATACCAAATCGAGGTACCTGATCAGATTCCTAAGTCCAAGGAAATGAAGAATCATGGAAGGAGTGTCGTGCAGACGGTTTCGAACGTTGAAACTGTCGATGGCTCATCGACACGAAATCGGACCTAGAACCTATCTCATAGATGGATAGCACCCGATCTGGATTCACTCTCGCACGTAGTTTCCGAATTGGGCGTGAGGGACAGCGACTACCTTCTTACGGTCGGCTTGCCCTGGTCTCGGTCTGTATCACCGCGAGGCAGCCCCAGGGATACCGAATCATGTTCCAGTTACGGGCACTTGGAGGGTTCCGGCTGCGGCCGGCAAAGTGAAATAGAACGTTGCACCTCGTTCGTTGTTCGCCGTGGCCCACAAAAGGCCTCCATGTGACTCGACAATGGAGCGGCTGATCGCCAGACCCATTCCCGACTCCTGCGCTTTGGTGGTAAAGAAGGCGTCGTAGATCTGGTCGACCTGTTCCGCCGGCAGTCTCCTTCATCGCCTCAATGGCGTTAAGCATGAGGTTCATGAGCACCTGCTGCAGTTGCACACCGTCTGCCGCAATTTTGGGAAGGTCGACCGCCAGATCCGTGCGTATCAAAACTCCATAGCCTGTGGCCTCTCCCCGCAATAGCGCGAGTATCTCGTGAACCATTCCGTTCACATCAACTAACTCAGGTTGTGGAGCAGACTTCTTGTAGAAAGAACGTATATGATCGATGATCTCGGCGGCACGATTCCCATACTTATCGATTCGGGCTGCTGCCGCACGGGCCCGATCAAGGTTGGGCGGCTCCTGTGCAAGCCATTCAATGCAGCTGTTGGCGCCGGTGATGGCGGCCGCGATGGGCTGCTTGATTTCGTGTGCGAGCGACGCCGCCATTTCCCCCAACGTGCTCACGCGATTGACGTGGGCTAGCTCCGCCTCGATTTGTCGCAGCCTTTCACGCTCGTTCTCGGCACGCCTGCGATCTTCAATGTCGGTCGAGATGCCATACCACTTGACGATCTTGCCTCCCGAGTCCCGCAGCGGCACACTGCGGCTCAAGAACCAGCGATACTCACCGTCCGCCGCACGCCGGAAACGCACCTCATGCTCGAAGGGCTCCCCCAACGCCAACGAGGCGCGCCGTCTCTCCACATAGCGCGGCAAGTCTGCAGGATGAGCGGCGGCTTCCCATCCGGAGCCCATCGTCTTCTCCGAGGATAAACCCGTCGTTTTGAGTCCCCTATCTCTGGCAGAGCGCTGGCGCCAACCGCCCCGATCGAGATCACCAGTCTTGCAAGGCCCTTTGTCATCACACTTCCTTCGGTCGGGTCGAGCCGGTACTGCTGCACTTCTTGCGCATATAAACAACGGCGCCACTATGATCGAAGTGAACTTCATCCATTAACGACTTCATCAGGTAGATTCCACGGCCATGGCTTGATTCAATCGTTTCTGGAGACGTCGGGTCCGGTACCGCGTTGGTGTCAAACCCTTGTCCTTCGTCCTGCACGACGATCGAAACATCCTCCTCGGCTTTGCAGCGGCAGCGAACGTGAACACGCTTCCGCGGGTCTTCATGATTTCCGTGAACGGCAGCGTTCGCGAGCGCCTCTCGCAACGCTATTTCAATGTCCATCTCGTGTCCGCGAGCGCATTGGCTCTTCTTGATCAGGACCATCAGCCTGTCTACAAAGTGTGAGATGGCAGCGACTTTACTCGGCAAGGACAACTCTATCTCGACGCAAGGCCCGCCGTGCTGCCGATCGCTTTGCCGCTTTCGAGTCATCCCCAGATGCGAAAGCAAAACGCATGCCAAACGCTTGCTGCGATAAGTGATTGACTTTGGGGAAGCACTTGAGCAGAGGGCACTGCAACTGTCGGCGGTGTTGGATCTGTCGAAGGCTCTGTGACAGTTGTTCCTGGGCTTCCTCTACAACTTGCGGAGTAAGTCCACAGCAATAGGGAAAGGGTTCGTTGCCTTTGGGTCTGCCAGGATGCTTGCTTTCCTCTGTAATTCGGCATTGCTCCAGATCGACTGTGGCGTACTCTGCAAAACCTGACTGAGAAAGCATTGGTGTTGCCAACGCAGCGGAACAGAATCTGTTCTGTTTACCGGGCGGTACTCGTGCGACACGAGCCAACTGTCGAAGTGTCTAGTCAAAGATGACAGCACGCTATTCGACGCACCCGGTAAAATCGAAGCCGAAATCGAAACCGCGACTAACTTCGTTAAACTGATTGACCGATCACTATTGACCGATCAAGCCGACCGATCTACCCGGACCGGCTGATGGCAACTCGCGTGCTCATGAAAACTCAGGCAAGGAGGACGAACGCCATGACCCAACCATCAGCGCGCACCCAAGAGGCGAATATCGACGCCGAGCTCGATCGACTCACTTACTCGGCGTACCTACTCACGCTTGATCGAGGCCTGGCGCTTTCGGTCGTGCTCAGCGCGCTCGATTGGTCTTTGGAGAAGCCCATCGCGAACTCCGCCCTGCAGCGACGTACAGTCGAACTTTCACTGCTCCAGCTCCAGCATCAGTCCGGCGTGGATGGTGATCGTGAATGGCCATCGTATGGGGCGGTCCTCTACGACGATTCTGGAGTGGCCAATTCAGAGCGATTCAGCGCCTCGGAAGAAATAAGCGGCAACCCAATTCTTTCGCTCGACGCGGGTTCCCGTATCGCATTTGTCTTGCATCACGTTCTCGGGTACGACATCGAAGAATCGGCCTTTCTCGCGGACATAGACGAGAAGGGATTTCGTGCACAACTGCGAAGTGCCTATGTGCAATTGGCATCGTGCCAGTTGTGGAGGTTCGATGCACATCCTAATGAAGTTCTCGGGCAGTCGGCGTCGGTGTAGGAGGCGGCATGAGGTGGCTGAAGTGGATTCTGGCTTACATGTTCGACTGCATCCATCGCCATACCACGTGGCCGCGGCGTGACCGCCGCGGACTGGACTACATCTGCTGTCTTGATTGCGGAAAGGAGTTGCCGTATTCGATGCGAACGATGAGCATCAGCAGCAAAGAAGAGCAACTGGAGGATCGAAGCCGGCAAGCTGGGGAGGAAATGAGCCCGGTCAGATGCGGTGCGGTTGCCGATGGTGCGCAGCGAGAAAGACTTCTAGCCTCCTAGCGACGGCTTTTGCGAGAACTGGTCAACGCAACTAAGCCATTGACGCCAAACTATTTACGAGAGCATTTGTGAATGTGCGCTGCAATTGGCGAACTTGGGCCCGACGCAAGTGAGTGCCTATTAGACTCGCAGTCTGACCGGCCTACCATCACCACCTTAGATATTCAGAAAAATTCATATTCGTTTGCGACGGTTTTCAATCGGCTGCATCGAAGAAACAGGCGAAGGCAAATGGCGACGTTTCCTATCACCTGGTCCGAAACGTTAGCGAAGCGCTACGATGCGCTGTTGCACGTGTTTCGTTCGCTGGCGTCGCGCACCCCGGACGAAATGGCACACGCGCTCGCCGACGAACTTCGTCTCGTGCTGGATTTTGATTTCCTGGATGCGATTGTCTATAAGGAGGGTACAAACATAGTGGAGTGGAGCGTCGGGACATGCCCAGTGTCCCGGTGCAACGTTCCCGTCGAAGAAACAGCGGCATGGTGGATATATCAGAACCAACAGTCCCTGTCCATAGGCGACTGGAGCCGCGATGCACGATTTCCCGCGGTCAGAGAGGCGTTGAAGTCAGCTGCCTCTGATACTCCTTCATTCCTCGGCGTGCCACTTACTTCACCGCACCGCAATTTGGGCGTGTTGGCGATTGCCAGTTCTCAGCCCCATGCCTATTCCGAAGAGGAAATTTCGTTTCTTTCGTCAGTAGCAGATGGCCTGGCTATGGCCATTGACGCTTCGCTCAATTTTGAAGCTTCGCGTCGGACGCAGTCGGAACTGGAACGGCAGAATGCGCGCCTGAAACTACTCCTCGATCTGACAAATCGGGTCACTTCCAGCCTGGACCTTCGCGACCTTCTGCGTTCCACGGCCGCAAGCATTCGCCAGCTGATGGATTGTGACTATGTGACTGTCGGCTTGCGGGATGCGAACAGCGGCAAGTTTCAGATCCGTGCCCAAGACTTTCCAGGTGGCAAGGAATTCTTCAAGGAACAAATATGGGTTTCCCCCGTCGGAGAGATTAGAAATGCTCTCGATGCCCATAAGCCTATCTTGTTGACAGAGATCAAACCGACAAACCACAGTCCCGAGGTGTACGAGCGTTTAGTCGCCGAGGGGATCAAGTCTTGGTGGATCATTCCGTTGGTGAGCCGAGGATGTTTGCTTGGTTTGTACGGTCTCGGCCGAAGAGAAGAGTCTTTCAGCGACGATGATTCTGAATTTCTCCTGCGGATCGGTGGCCAAATCGCCATTGCTGTGGAAAATGCATTAGCCTTTCGCGAAATCTCTGAGCTCAAGGACAGACTTGCTCAAGAGAAGCTCTACCTTGAAGAAGAAATCCGCAGCGAGATGGACTTCGAGCAGATTGTTGGTCGAAGTCCAGCCTTACGCCACGTTTTGGAACTCGTCGAAACGGTTGCGCAGACCGATTCGACGGTGCTGTTACTGGGCGAGACAGGGACCGGGAAAGAGTTGATCGCCCGTGCTGTTCACGATCACAGCCGGCGCAAGAGCAGCACTTTCGTGAAGCTGAATTGCGCCGCCATCCCTACTGGTCTGCTCGAAAGCGAATTGTTTGGACACGAAAAGGGAGCCTTTACCGGAGCCATCGCCCAAAAGGTGGGACGAATGGAACTCGCGGACCAGGGCACTCTGTTTCTCGACGAAGTTGGCGATATTCCCATTGAGATCCAACCGAAGCTACTGCGCGCTTTGCAGGAGCGAGAGTTCGAACGCCTGGGCAGCAATCACACCAGGAAGGCAAATGTGAGGCTGGTGGCTGCAACCAATCGCGATTTGGGAGAAATGATTGCGAGCCAACAATTTCGCAGCGATCTGTACTATCGGCTTAACGTTTTTCCCATTCGTGTTCCACCCCTTCGTGAGCGGAGAGAAGATATTCCCCTACTTGTGAGCTACTTTGTTCAGAAGTACTCACGGCAAATGAAAAAAGCGATTGATTCAGTTCCGGGGATCGCTTTGAAAACTTTGAGCGACTGGCACTGGCCAGGCAACATTCGGGAGTTGGAGAATTTCATCGAACGAGCCGTGATCTTGACGCGCGGACAATCTCTCGAAGCACCCCTCGCGGAATTGAGAGCTCCCGCCCCTTCGTCACCGCCTGGGGATGGGCGAGGCTCTGTAGTGAGGGAAGATGTCGCTCGCATTGTGAGAGAAACTATCGAGGGGTTGAGTAAGGCAGCCCCGAAAAAGGATCGCGAAGAAGAGTCCGAGAATCAGCGTTTTGAAATTATGCGTGTGCTCCGTGAAACGGACGGACGTGTGGGTGGCATAGCTGGAGCTGCCGCTCGTATGGGTATCAATCGCACAACTCTGATTTCACGCATGAAAAAGTTAGGCATACATGCGAACGAGCTTGAATAAAGCATCGAGCCTGGGATCTTCAGTCCCGCTGAGATTTGGATCAATGGCCTTCCGCTTCCGGCTTCACTTTTCTGACCTCAACGAGCAGCGCCCACCTCTTCAGTTCGACTGTTGATGCCAGCTTCGACAACTTCGACATCCACGCTTCCGTCGCCTCTCTGACTTTTCAAGTACTTGCGCCTTCCCCACTTTGGCACCCCTATTGCTGTTTCCCGGATTTAGGGAACCTGTTAATGATGAAGATTTCTGTCGTCGAGAGCCGAAGTCGGCTGCGGCTCGTGATCGAAGGCAGGTTGGCTGCGCCATGGACCGCGGAGCTCCGAAGAACGTGGAATTCCACCCGTCCCCGGCTTCGTGGCCGAGCGCTGGTAATCGATCTTCGAAATGTGACCCACATCAGCCGGGAGGGTGAGAAGGCTCTATTGGACTTGATGACGGAGGGGGCTCGATTCACTTGCAATGGCGTATTTACCAGGCGAGTACTCGAACAACTGGCGCTCCAGTGCCGGTGTAAGTCAGAGCCCATGGTCATCGCTCTATCCAACGATCCCGATGATGAAAACTAGGGGGGCCAAAGTTGAACATGCCGCAAACGGACTCAAACTCGACTGCAAAACCGCAGATTTACGCCACCATCACCGACTTCGCCAGAGTGTTTCGAGAAGATATGGGAAGCCTCCATTTGCTCTCGTTCTTGCTCACGGCTGATCACGAGAAAGCCGAGGAGTGTTTTGTCTCCGGCTTAGACGACTGCGTCGAAGGAAACAAGGTATTTCGCGAGTGGACGCGATCCTGGGCCCGCCGGGCGATAATCCAAAATGCGGTCCGCATGCTCACACCTCGTCGGGAAAACCCCACCGGGGCGCCCCCGCCAGTTGATCCGGTGGATTACGGATTTGGTCAGACGCCGGAAGCGAGTGCCGCTATTACGAACGTTCTTAAGCTCCGAGACTTCGATCGCTTTGTCTACGTACTGTCTGTCCTTGAAAGGTACTCCGATCAGGAATGTTCTGCCTTGTTGGACTGCTCACGGCAGGATGTACGTGAGGCGAAAACGCGAGGACTACAGCAACTGTCGGAATCGGCCGCTAAAAGCATCACCACCGGATCCCCGGCCACAAATCAATTGCACCTGATCAGCTTTAGCCGCTAAAGCTAACTTTTCCTTGGGAGACTCGATCACCTTCCCACGCTGATCTGGGGCAACCGCTTCACTTTCTTCGGAACGAGATCTCGAACCTAAAATTCAATCACTTTCGCCGTACCATCATCCTATCCGCCGGTACATGACTGACCTACTTGAAATCTGCTTCCTCGGTGCTGAGGCCATGGCGCGTGGAGCGATTTGATCGACCCAATCTTACAATCCGCGACTGTAAAGCACGGCAACCACTGCGCAAACTATGGCGAAAAAGGCCAATAAAGTAATAGTGACCCCGCCGTCAGTCGCCTCATCCTTTACATCCGGATCGAGATAGCGGATGCTGCACCGGATCTCGTCGTCCGAAAGGGTCTCTTCGTCCTTCGCTTTTTTGTGCTCAGTGTTTTTCTCCATATTGAGTCTCCACGACCTCAACACGAACGGACGCGGCTTTGAATCGCGCAACTGCCTCAGGACAGCAGCAATGCCGGCAGCTCCTTTGCGGTCAGAATGTCTTCCGCAAAGCGAGGTCCATTGACCTGGTGCGCCTGACCTCGTGCGCCCGGTGAATGCCTGCCGGCTCGAAAGCAGCCGCGCGTCCTTAACTGCCGACCACCTCGAACGCGACATCCAGGTTGCCGCGCGTCGCTTGCGAGTAGGGACAGATTTTCTCGTGTGCTTCCCGCACGAACAGGGCGAGATCGCCCTGTTCAATACTCTTATCCTCGACGCGCATCTTCACCGCGAGCCCAAAACCACCGCCCTCGCGCGCGCCGATCGTTACGGCGCATGTGACCTTGGCGGTGGACGCGTCTTTCTTCTTTTGCTTGGCGACGAAATCGAGCGAGCCGCCGAAACAGGCCGCGTAGCCTGCGGCGAACAGGTGCTCGGGAGTCGCAGTTCCGGGTTTGCCGGGCCCGCCCATTGCTTTCGGTACTGAAAGGTCAGCTTTAACCAAACCATCGCTTGATTCGGTATGCCCGTTGCGGCCGCCGATGGCAGTTGCAGTCGCGGTAAAGAGCGGATTGATGATCCTGTCCATATATTTATCTCCGTTGAGGTCTTCCATACTGGCTAACCTACTGCCTAACCATGAGAGGCAAGGCACTTGCCAATGCGCTATTGGCATAACTCAATGACAGTTAAGGCTCTACGCGGGCGAACTGAGGAGACTAATGTCGAAACTGTTGAAGGCACGACTGACAGTGGTGGATACTGATTGTGGTGGATACGGCGTGTCCGATCCTCTCAGACTCCTCGAGGCACGCAGCATCTCGAGTCCAACCAGCGGTTCGTTAGTTGTGACAGGTCTTACTGATCCGGGTTCTCGGACCTATCGCTCATCTGGTGCCGTCGCGCATCGTCCAGCTTCGTTCGTTGTTCCGGAGTCAGCACCGCGTACAGTTCTGCCTGGAAACGCGATGTAGCCACAATCAACTCTGCCATGAGGCGTGACTGTTGAGTGGCAAGTTGTCGGACCAGCTTCTCATCGAACTTCCCGTTCTCTGTCGCCGCGGCCAGACGCTGCCGATTTTCATTCAATCGCGTCAACAGCGGCTCAAGCCGCTGCCGTTCGCTTCCAATGAGGACTTGAATCTCTCCTACCTGCGACTGCGCAAGGTTGAGATAGCTTACCAAAGAGGCTGGAAGCTGCGGCGATGAGAATGGCAATCCCGCCACAACGACTTCACCGCCGCCATGTTCAGAAGCTGGCGGTGGCACAGGCCGAGTCTGGTCCAAATCGTGTTGCAATCCAGAGTGCAAAGCACTAAACATTTGAAATTGCATGATGGCGAGCTGATATCGCTCCCAAATGAGATCCTCACTCTCGCTGGCGCTGATTTGGCCTAGCCGAACGGCTTCGATAATCTGAGCCAATTCCTGCGAAAAGCCGTCGGATATCGAAGTCATTTCTTGCTCGTACTCGTTGAGAACGTCGAGTGGTCCCCGCGGCATTTGCGGCGTGACCGCAAGGATATTGCTCAGCGGAGCGTGGTCAGCGGCGACCCCTGTCATCAACTTTTCTATGGCTGGTGCGTCTGATGCTCTCGGTGGCTGTTTCCAAGTGGACGCCCAGGAGAGCCTTCCGGCCAGCAGCACCAGCATGACGATACCGACAGCGAGGCTTGCCCACCTACCGGCTTTGTCCTTTCTTTCCTCGCGTTGTAAGTTACGCCTCCGTTCGACCTGTCCAATTACCATTCGAGCGAGAGGGTTGTTGCCCACTAGGCGCGCTCCGTCGGTGAACATCTGAAACAGAATATTCTCTCCGCGCTGACTGACGATCGTGACTTTCGTCAGATCAATCACGAACACGGCGCCTTCCTGTGCCCGGAGCTCCTCATCCCATCTTCCTTTAAGGTTCGACAGCCAAGGGTCGACAAGACTGCCCTCGAGAGCCCACATCCGCTGCGTTTGGTTAGTAATTGTCGTGACCTTGAACATGATTGCTTTCTCCTCGATAGCATGGAAGGGCAATGCCCATGCCAAACCCTCTGCGCGCTAAATCGCTGAATCCAGACACAAGTGGGTCACTGTGTAACTTTCGTGCCAGAACTGTCGAGGCGAACGCGACAGATGATCGAGGCCGGGTTCACTCTTGGTCCTTGGCTTCTTTTGAGTCCCCGGCATCGCGGGGGAAATAGTTTCTCCCCTGGCTCTTGTGCCGGCGTGTGAGCTGTTCCACGATGTGTCTGGCAAACACTCCGCGACATTGAAACTTTGCTCCGTGCCGCATCAGCTCCAGCAGCGCATTTTCTCCTTCTCGGCTGATGACGGTCACGTCGCCGATGTCAACGACGAACTCGCGTCCACCAAGATCGGCGGCCAGTGCTTTCCAGGTCTGGTTGAGCTCCGTTACCCAGGGTGCGATCAGCTTTCCCTCGAGAACAATCCGGCGTGGCGCAGAAGTATCGAGAATTGAGATCTTCAACATCGCGAGTCGCAGTTCGACAACCAGGCAGAGGCAAGGCTGATGCCAATGTGCGCTCACGATAAGTCGAAGAAAGTAAAGGCGGGCTCGACGGTCGAAGAGACCAATGTCAAAACTGTCGACGTCACTCTCAGCAGCCCAGGAACACAACTCCAGGAAGTTGGATCAGAATAGGTAGAGTGTGAGTGGGCCGCGGAGTCGACGTTGGTCAGGTCAGTAAAACTGTTTCGGATTTATTCCTAGTCTTTTTATACGAGACAGAAGCGTCGTGCGACGGACACTCATACGTGCGGCAGCTCCATCCGAGCCTCCGATGCGGCCTTTGCTCTCGCGCAGCACCCGTACAATCTCTTCGCGCTGTCCATTATCATGTTCATCTTTATCGGTATCGTTTTTCGCCGCGGCGTGACGCAAGGCGCTGATCGTTTCTCGCACAATTAGACCAATGTCTTCGGCCCCACTGCCGCCCGCGGGAGTGGCGAGTCCGTCCGTGCTCAATTTGCGTAGCTCGGCTAGTGGTACCTCCAGGGACGTGCCGCGTGTGAGGATCACCGCTCGCTCTATCAAATTCTCCAGTTCGCGGATGTTTCCGGGCCAGTCCCAGTTGGTCAGCCCCCTCATCGCGGCATCTGGAATCGCCTCAATGTTCTTTTGCATTTGTCTCGAAAACTTTTGGACGAAGTAACGAACCAGCAAAGGAATATCTTCCATGCGTTCTCGGAGCGCTGGAACGCGGATCGGAAACACGTTCAGCCGATAGTACAAATCACTTCGGAATTCACGAGCTGCAATCATCTTCTCCAGGTCGCGATTCGTGGCCGCCACCAAGCGTACATTTACTTTTCGCGTGTGGGTGCTGCCGAGCCGCTCGAATTCCCGCTCCTGCAAAGCGCGCAACAGTTTGGGCTGGATTTCAATGGGAATGTCTCCCACTTCGTCCAGAAATAGCGTGCCCTGATCGGCTAGTTCCAGTCGTCCGATCTTTTGCGTGATTGCCCCCGTGAAGGCGCCCTTTTCATGTCCAAACAATTCGCTCTCGAGCAGACCGGTGGGGATGGCGGCACAGTTGAGCTTAACAAAGGTACGTTCTTTGCGGCGGCTATGATCATGAAGAGCGCGAGCGATCAGCTCTTTTCCCGTGCCGGTCTCACCCAGCAGGAGGACCGTAGAATCGCTGGGCGCGACTTTCTCGACCAGTTCCAGAACGCGCCTCAGTGCCGGACTGTTCCCATGGATCTGCTCAAAATTGATCTCGCTGCGAATCTCTTCTTCGAGATACACCTTCTCCCGGGCGATCTTCTCTTTGAGTTCGGAGATTTCACGATAGGCAAGCGCATTCTGAACCGCGACCGCTATCTGGCCCGATGCTTGACTGAGAAAATCAGCGTCCTCTTCGCTAAAGAGGTGTTCGTTTCGTCGGGCAAGGCACAATACGCCGAGCGCCCGTCCACGGTTGACTAGTGGAACCCTACACTGAGCTTTGAATCCTTCACCAACGCCTCTCTCGTACGCTTCAGGACCTAGGGTCGCCGCATCAGGTTGGTTCACAATTACCGGCTTGAGAGTTTCAAGAGCGATCGCGCTAGCACGATCTGTCCGACTGAGCAGCTCCTCCGCGACGAATCCCCTGCTGGCTGGGAAGTCGAGAGCGTAAACCAAAGAGGTGCCAGTTGCTGAATCTGGAAAGGTAACACCCACGGCATCGCAGTGCATCACCTCGCGAACGTTGGCGCAGATCGAGCGCAGCAGTTCTCGGATGTCGAGGTTGGAGGTAATTCTGTTGGCCAAATCCAACAGGAGCTTGAGTCGAGCATTTTGCTGTTCCAGTTCCGACCGTGCAGATTGGGATTTCTTTAAATTAAGGCCGTCGTCAACGGCCAACGCGACCCCACGCGCAAGCAACCCGAAGAACTTGACGTCATCGCAGGTGTACGCATTGCGCTGCTCACTGGCAATGCCCAGCGTTCCTAGGCGCCGGTGCGCGGTGGTCAACGGCACACGAACGAGTGAGCCGAGTTCGACACCAGCCTCCGCGAGCAGTTGCCTTAAGCGCGGGAAACGCTGGTCCCCGTTATAGTCGGCAATGTGGAGCGGCTCCTGCGTATGGTAGACATGCCACATCGATGTTTCCTCGATTGGCAGATCGGGGAAAGCAATCGGCCCCTTTCCCCAAACATGCCATTCGATTTCTTTGGAATTGTCCTTAAAGACAACTACGTCGAGATGATGGA
>JGI12635J15846_10001011_pt1 | contig 24631 bp, 14 predicted proteins | sample BlaSpr_A8_OM2_M2_FD_15846 | JGI IMG/M metagenome (IMG submission 15846) | reverse complement strand
AGGATTTTGATGGCGCGTTCCCAGAAGGTGGTGGCGTTGATGCGCAAGGACAAAACGCTGGCGACCATGCCGCCGATGAGGCCGACAAAAACGGAGATGGTGGTGAGGAGCGGAAGGGTGATGAGGGCGGCAAGGACTCGGGGAGTGACGAGCTTGCGGCTGGGGTCTGTGCCCATGGCGCGCATGGCGTCGACTTGTTCGGTGACGAGCATGGAGCCGAGTTCGGAGGCGATGCCGGAGGAGCAGCGGCCGGCGACGAGGAGGCCGGTGATGGAGGGGCCGAGTTCGCGAACGAGGGCGAGGGAGACGATGTCGCCGGTGAGCGAGGCCTGGCCGAAACGCTCGAATTGCGTGCCCGTTTGGAGAACCATGACCGCGCCGATGAAAAAGCCGGACAGGAGGACGATGGGGAGCGAGCCGACGCCGATGTCGTCCATCTGCTCGAGAGTATCCTGGATGTAGCGGGGGCCGGAGGCGAGGTTGGTGAGGGCGTGGAGAGAGAGAATTGAATAGTTCTGGACTTTGAGGACGCTGGTTTTGGCGAGGTCCTGGAGGACCTCCACGACGGAGGGGACTTCGGGAGCGCGGGCTTCTTGCGGTGCAGCCTGGATAGGAGTGTCAGCCACGAGTTTCTCGGGAACGGTTCGAAGAGAGCGTAACTGGGGAGGCGGCGAGCGTCAAGGCAAAGAGTGGGCAGGAATGCGTCGGTTACCTATTATGTGCTATACGCCAGTGTCCGGAACGGAACAGACATAGAGTTTCGCGGGGTCTAGCATCCTGTTGAGGCGCTGACGTGCAACCTCAACGGCAGAAAAAAGTGGCCCGAGCATACAGGATCGAAGGGTCTATTGTCCTGTATCGCTCTGCGGCGAGAAGACAACTCAAAGCGGAAAGATCGCTGGTGCGTGCGGAGCCGTGGTGGGGTATGGTCCTCGGGATCCCGCTGTTTTTAAGGACACTGCTTCGTCTTGTTATTGCGTGTCCCCACCGGCACAAGGGCCCTCCGATAACACTGCGCGAGTCAATCCCATCCAATCTGCCCGGCCGATCCGGTTATGGACGAGGAACCTACATTACTTGCCTGGATTGCGGTCAAAAATTCGCTTACAACTACAAGACCAGGCAACTGGTAGATTTCTGGGGCATTCATGACGCGGAAGCACGGGCAGGAGTTCGGCGGAAAGTTGCTGAATTCTTTTCGCCTCTTCGAGGTTTCGCTGCAAAGGCCGGCAGGCTGAAGATGCGGATTCCGATGAGTGAGCTTGCCAGGTCGGTGCACCGCCTCGGAATTTTGATGAAGGGCCACTAGACTAAGTGTCGACGCTAGATTGCCAGTGGATGAGTACCTCGTTCAGACTCGAAACAAACATAAACCCCACCAGAAAACACCCAAGCTGCGGGTAAGGCGTTTAAGGAACCTGACGATTCGAGCTTCGCCTTTCTTGCCGACCTCTGGTCAGTGCCTAGTTGCGCCCCATCGGAAACTGATCCACTTCAAGTGGTTGAGCGGGACGGATGGCCTGGAGAATTCTCCTTGATGGCGACTTGGATTTGTGCGGAAACGCGAGTGGGCGTCACGGCAAAGAGTGGCGCGGTGGTGGAAGAGTTTCGGATTACCCGACCTTGCAGGAGTAAGCAGAGCACAAGTTCGGTTTTTTGGAAAAGCGAATGGGTGGCGACACTTGATTTGTGGAAAGATGAGCGGGATGTACCTATAATCGCGCCATTCCAGTGGATTCCACGCGATATCCGTGGCGCATCGTGGCCATCGCGGCCATCAGCCTGATAGGAAATGTATATCTGGGCTACTACATGCTGTTTGGGCTGGCATCCGATGGCATGGACCTCGACCAGCAATCCGGGCGAGTTGTGGTGACGGATGTGGGCGAACAGACGGCCGGGGCGCGCGCCGGTTTCGAGGCGGGCGATCAAATCTTAAGCATAAACGGGCAGCGAATTGGAACGGTGGTGGACTGGTTGGCGCAACGGATGAATTTTGAAGCCGACCAGCCAACGGCGATTCGTGTGCAGCGCGGGGTGAACACCCGCGACTTGACGATGGTGATTCACGGGAGAATCTGGGACGAATGGAATAATACGGTTCGTGCTTCAAACATTATTTTCCTGGCCTACAAATTCATCACGTTGATGATCGGATTGTTCGTGGTGTTTAACCGGCCGCGTGATTTTGTGTCCAGGCTGGGAGGCTGGGTGCTGGTGGTGATGGCGACGGTGTTTGAAGGATTCCAATGGGGGCTGGCGACGGCGACACGGGCTTTGCCGTTGATAGTGGCAGTGCCGGTGATGCTGGTGTATGTGAGCGCGGCATTTCGCACGCCGCTGCTGGCGGCGTTTTTCTGTTTGTACCCGAAGCGGTTGTTTGAGAACCGATGGTTGTGGGCAGGATTTTGCGCCGTGCCAACCGTAGCGACGGTGTACGCGCTTTATCTTTTTGGCAGGACGGTGTACGACCCGGAACATTTGACAGGGCTGGCGCCGCCGTGGGTGCTGATTGTGTTCGGCGTGCAAAGCCTGGCGTATCTGGGGGCGGTGCTGGTGGCTTTGCCGGTGAGTTACTGGAAACTGGAAACGGTGACGGACCGGCGACGCTTCCGGGTGCTGGTGTTTGGAGCGCTGGTGGCGATGGTGTTTTATCTGCCGCGAGTGATCGGCACATCGCTGATCCATCTGAGCCCATGGTTCTATCGCATTTTCGATTCGCCGTACGTGTATATGGCGTGCACGCTGGGCATGTTGATATTCCCGATGTCGTTCGCATACGCGATTTTGAAGCAGCGATTGTTCGATGTGCGGGTGATCATCCGGCGAGGAGTGCAGTATGCGCTGGCGCGGAGAGTCCTGCTGGCGATTCCAGTGGTGGCGATAGGGCTGCTGGTGGCGACGGTGATCGCCCAGGGAAGGCAGCCGCTGTTTTCCGTGCTGAAGACGCATGCGGGGAGTTACGTGGCGATCGCCGCGCTTGCAGCATTGGCATCGACGCAGAGACAGAAATGGCTGTCGGCGCTGGACCGGAGATTTTTCAGGGACAAGTATGACGCGCAGCAATTGTTCCGCGAAATCGTGGAAGATATCCGGCGGGCGGAGAGCGTGGAAGAAGTGGCGCCCCGAGTGGTGGGACGCGTGGCGGAGGCATTGCATACACAAGGATGCGGATTGCTGATGCGCAGGTCAGGAGAGAGCGTTTATCGCGTCGTGGCCGCAGCGCCACCGGGCTCGCTCTCGACGGACTTGCCCGCAACGAACAAATTAATACCGCTGGTGCGAATGCTGGAGTGCCCGGTGCCGATTACACAGGCGGGAACCGGCTGGCTGGGGCAGCAACTGCCGCAGGTGGACAAGGAGTTCCTGCAGAAGGCGCGAATCGAATTGCTGGTGCCAATAGCGCTGAAGGAGGGAAGCACGGAGGCTTTGCTGGTGCTGGGAGGAAAGTTGTCGGAGGAACCGTACAGTGAAGAAGACACGGCACTCCTGGAAAACGTGGCGGGCGCGCTGGCACTTTTGCTTATGCGAGGGAGCGCAATGCAAGCGGGGCGTTCGTTTGAGGAGTGTCCCGCGTGCGGAACGTGTTACGACACGGGAACGACGCGATGCAGCAAAGAAGGAACGGCGTTGATGTTGGTGGCGACTGCGCGGATGTTGGGAGGACGCTACCGGCTGGAGAGAAAGTTAGAACAGGGCGGCATGGGAAAGGTGTACCGAGCGACGGACATGTCGCTGAACCGCGAAGTGGCGGTGAAGATGATTCGGGACGAATTTTTCGCGGACCGAAAGGCGATCGAGAAATTCCGGCAGGAGTCACAGGTGACGGGAAGCCTTGCTCATCCCAATGTGGTAACCGTATATGACTTCGGGGTAGAGGCGGGGCAGCGAGTGTTTCTGGTGATGGAACTGTTGGAGGGGATCACGCTGCGGCAGGAACTGCGAACGAAGAAACGCCTGGATGCGGCGAGGACGCTGGAGTTGTTTGAAGGGATTTGCGCCGGAGTGGAAGCGGCACATGCGCGGGGGCTGATTCACCGGGATCTGAAGCCGGAGAATATCTTCCTGTCGCAGAAAGATGTGAGGGAGGTCGTGAAGATAACCGACTTCGGGATCGCGAAGGCGCTGCCGCTGTCCGCGGATGAAACGAGAGACACGATTACGGGAGTTGTGGTCGGAACGATGAAGTATATGTCGCCGGAACAACTGCGGGGGCGCTCGGCTTCGGCTCGCTGGGACCTGTGGGCGCTAGCCGTGATTGCGTATGAAGCACTTTGCGGATGCGCTCCGTTTACGGGGGAGGATTCGGTGATTCTACAGGGCGCAATCATGGGAATGAATTTCACGCCGGTAACGGAACTGCTGCCGGAGGCACCGCCGCGATGGCAGGCGTTTTTCGAAGGCGCGTTTGCACATGCCGAGGAGCAACGGGCGGAATCGGTGGCGGTGTTTTGGAAGGAATTGCGGGAGTGTTTGGAGGGAGGTGCTGGAAGTTGAAAGTTGAGAGGGAGAAGAGCGGCGTGAACAAAGCCCAAGAGCTGTGAGTTGTTTCCGAACAACAAACCATCCTAGTGTGAGGAATGTCAGGGGGCGGGGACGTTGGCGGAGAATTGGGCTTGGTTTTCGGTTTGGGCGAGTTGGTCGCGGAGGGTGGCGGCTTCGCCGCGATCCTTTTGGGCCTGTTGGCGGTACTGAACCGCGCCGACTGTGCCGATCGCGTTGAAGATTTTGCCCATGGCATCGTTTTTCTTGCCGGAGTGTTCGAGCTGGTCGGCGAAATTGTCCTGTTGCGCGGCGTCGGCATCGAGTTCGTTGATGCGGCGGACGAGATCCTTGATGCGCTCCTGGCGCTGGGCCTGGACGATGGCGGCATCGGTGGCGGATGCGTTGGCGGCTTCCCAGGCGTCGTCACTCTGGAGTTGCAGGATGCTGGTGATGGCGCGGAGATTGTTGATGCCGTTCTGGTTGCCTTGATCGGCGGAGAGACGATACCACGCGAGGGCTTTGGCGAAATCGGGCTGCACGCCTTGCCCGAACTGAAACATCCAACCGAGCTGATTTTCCGCGTTGCTATTTCCCTGCCCCGCGGCTTTGTAAAACCAAGAGAGGGCCTGGCGGTAGTCGGTTTGGACACCGGTGCCGTGCTGGAAGATGTAGCCGATGTTTTCCTGGGCGTCGGCGTTGCCGTGTTCGGCGGCTTTGTAATACCAGGAGAGGGCTTCGATGTAATCCTGAGGCTGGCCCCAGCCTTCCCCGGCCATGTAGCCGAGTTGGTTTTCGGCGTTGGAGTTGCCGTGGGCGGCGGCGCGGCGATACCAGGCGATGGCCTGGGCGTAGTCTGGTTTGCCGACGAAGCCGCACTGGTAGTAGTAGCCGAGTGCCTGTTCGGCGTCGGAATAATTTTGATCGGCGGCTTTGCTATTGAGGTCGAAGGCTTGATGGTAATCGCGACGGACTCCGCGGGCGTTTTGGTACATGGAGGCTAGATTGTATTGGGCGAGAGCGTAGCCCTGGTTGGCGGCGGAGCGGTAGTAGGTTACTGCGCGGGCGTAGTCCGTTTTTACACCGAAGTCATGTTCGTACATGTTGCCGAGCCGGTTTTGCGCGGGAGCGAAACCCTGGTCGGCGGACTTGCGGTACCAGATCAAGGCTTGGGTGTAGTCTTGCGCGACACCGCGGCCGCGGAAATAGAGATTGGCGAGAGCGAATTGGGCTTGGGCGTCGCCGGCGGCGGCTTGCTTTTGAAGCGAATAGAAATCGTTGGCTTGTGGTGGCGCTGGCTGGATGGGATCCTGGGCTTGCGCGTGAGTGGTGGCAACCAGCGCGAGGGCAAAGAAGGCTGACAGCGTGGCCCTGGTCAGAAAGTTCATGGGCGTTTCCCCCGTCGAGAATAATCAGAGAGATGAGCGGGAAGGACGGGACTGGAGTGGCAGCGTTCTACCCTATTGGACTCGCTGCGCCGCGTTCCGCCAAGACCGCATCCCACCGCACGCAATTAAGTGCCTTGTTCAAAAGACTGGCAGACAGGAGCGAACCTAACGATAGGCCGCTAGTACCAAAGGGAGAGAATGTGCTCAATCTTCTACTTCTGGGTTTTAGAGCAGGGGCAAAACTTCGCCGCTGGTGCGCACGCCCGCGCCGATGGCGCTTTCGTTCGCGGGGCTGGACTCGACGTCTTGCGCGCCGAAGGAGATGCGGCCGATCTGCTGGCGCGCGTAAAAGCGCGCCGAGGGCACGCGGGTTACTTGGCCACCGGAGCCGATGATGGGAGCGGAGAAGGGCCAGCCGGGCTTGGGATAGACCATGCTGTGTCCCCAGCGATAGAGGTAGACCGCGACGACGTCGCGATCGAAATCGAAATTGCGGCCGGCGAGGACGCGGTTCATGTCGGAGCGGAGGGAATCCTCGTAGCTGGAAAAGGGCGTGGTCAGCAGCTTAATACGCTCGTTTGGCTGATCGGCGACGGAAGCGGTGTTTCCGCCGTAGAACGTGAGCACGGTCTGACGATTGGGGTTGAGGCGATTGGGGCCAACCCAGTCCGCGATGACAAAATCGGCCCAGTATTTGCTACCCCAATAGTAGCCGTCGTAGCCGAGGTCGACGACCGGCGCGGCGCTGCGGATGGTTACATTGGCGGTGACAACGGGGCTGAGCGTTACCTGGTCGAAGGCGTCGGCTTGCGATGAACTCAGCAGTTGCGCGCAGGCGGTGCGCGCGGTGTGCGACTGTCCGGCGAAAACAACAGCTTTGGCGGTGGCGCGATAGAACTGGCCGTTGAGGAAATAGACGACGGAGGCATTATTGGTTGCCGTGTCGCCGCGCAGCACCATGGCGCCCTGGCGGATGCGGACGTTGTTGTTGGCGCTGTCCATCGCCGCCAGATTGTAGGGATTGGCGAGCAATTCGGCGTCCGTGCTGCCGGCGATCGCGGAAGGAATCAGCCATTTCACGACGTGACGCAGCATTCCAGAGTTTCCGCCGGGATAGGCAAATTCTGGAAAATATTCGGCGGCGGTAAAACTGATGGATGTGTAGGCGCTGACCTGGCTGGTGGTTCCATCCAATGCGTCGATGGCGTATCGGGTGTAGAAATCGGAGACGGCCGGATGATAACCCTGGACCTGGGTGAGGTAGTGGTCCCAGGTCATGGGAGAGAGGTAATCATATTTGGGATCGCTGTTGTCGGCGGGATCGGTCGGCGAACCGGGCTTGTGATACCAGTTCATCAGGTCGGCGCGAGCGGCTTTCAGGTCGTTGACGATATTGTTGGGATACGGGACGCTGGCGAGCCCTTTGCCGTAGGTGTCGAGGTTCCAACTCGCGGTGCCTGGATTGACATACGGCGTCATGCTATCGAAGAAGTAGCTGTAAAACGGCGAAGGGACGATGTAGTTCTGCCAAAGAATTCCGGTGGTGTTGTAAATATTGTTGAGGAAGTCCGCGTACGGCTGGACGGCGTAGGCCGTGGCTGTCGATGCGATGTCGGGAATCGGAGGCGCGTCGTCGCGATTGGCGTTGCCGCCCGGTGTGCGCTGGCCGTCCAGGATGAGAATCTTGGTGCCGGGCCGCTGTTGCGTTATGTAGAACGCGGCGGAGCATCCGGACATGCCCGATCCGACGATGATCACGTCATAGTTTCCGTTGTCTGCGAGGATCGGCTGGCTGCCTTGATAGGAGTCGCAGGGTGAGGGAGAGAGCACGACGGAATTGGTCTTGAACGTGAGGCGGTTGTCTCGCAACCAGTGGGCAATATTGAAGACGGAGCGCAGGTTGCCGCCGCGGGTCACGTTTGGATCCGTGCCGATCGGGCCATCGCAGGGGAAGGTGGGCGAGGGTGCGAGTTGGGCAAATGCCCTCATCGGAACCGAGCTGCCGACGCTTGCTGTCCCCGCGGCGATCAACATGCCATTGATGAAGTCGCGGCGCTTGATACCGTCATCGCGTTTGTGATCGGACATAGAGCCTCCCTGCGAAAGTTGTGGGCGGAGGACGATTGTGAATAGGGAGAACCTATAACTGGATTGGCATAAAAGGCAAGGTTATTTTTTTATAGGAAGGTGGGAGGATGGATCGCTCGTACTGGTGAGAGAGAATGTGCTCAATTTTCTACTACCAGGGCGGGAGGATGTCCGGTGATTCGACTGATTAAGAGTTGGTGACGTACTCTGGAATTTGGCTGCCAGTATTGGCTATCTATGGGTGGCTTCTCTGCGGACCACGACTTCGATTGGTACCTTATGGATCGTTTGTACAATGCGGTTAACGTCAGCCTGCGAAATGACGGTGGAGCTATTTTTCTTTTGACCAAAAATCAAATCCAGGTGACCATCCGCTGGAAAAAGTTCGACGCTTAATCGTTTCGGGGGATTCTGTGGAAGCCCGTATTGGAATCCTTTGAACTCCTTTCCCTGAACGGCAAATATCCCAGAGTTCGGGTCCCCGCCGACACAAATGGCCTTCACCATGAGCAACACACCCTGGCTCACAGCCGTTTTCCTGTCAGTGAAGAAACTAATTTTGTCCGGCGTTGTCTCGAGGATGAGGCGCTTAAAATTGTAGTCGGACTGCAATGCCTCATCACCATAGATTTTTCGGAAGGTATCTTTGTCGATTTTACCCTGCTCAAGGAGGTAATTCATGAACTCATGTGGCTGTCCGCTCCACACGGATAGAACATTTCCCGAACGAAAAGCAATAATCGCCTTATTCCCACCAACTATTTTGGTTTTCTCGCTATCGATATCGGTCCAGGGAACCTCAAATTCGTAGCCGAAATAAGAGAGAGTTGTGCCTGATGCATGTGAAATGGATAAGTCTAGTAGAGGGACAGGGGTTCGCTGGACAAACGGAAGCTTCCGTGCGGTATTGTGAGCCTCTAGAGCGAAAAAAGTCTGAGTGCCAAAAAGCCAAAGGTAGGTCACACACGCTACAACCACAATTCCAAGTGAGATGAGAACGCGCTTCCAGCGGGACATAGATTCCGGTCTCCTGTCGAGGCGACGAAACGCTCTTTAATCGATCCGCTAAACCGCGCCAGGTTCTGCACGGTGCCATATTGTTATGGTGCATGTTTAGCCCCCTCAGAGGAACTGGCACAAAGTTCAGGAGTCGCTAAACTGCAATCAAGGATGCCATGGAAAAGGGGGGCGGCTGGACGGAAATGGGCGTGGCCGATACACTGATTGTTTATGCTTCGATTCTATACGGCGGGTGAATCGCATGGGCAGGGGCTGCTGACGTTTTTGTCGGGGCTGCCGGCGGGATTGCCTGTGGATGCGGAATTTATCAACCACGAATTGCACCGGCGGCAGTTGGGGTACGGGCGCGGCGGTCGGCAGAAGATCGAGAAGGATGCGGCGGATGTTTTTGCGGGAGTGCGGCTGGGGCAGACGATTGGGGCGCCGATTGCGCTGACGATTGAGAACCGCGACTGGCAAAATTGGGAGAAGATTCTGCCGGTTGGGGTTTCGGACGCGCCGGAAACGCAATCGCGGAAGCTGACGGCGCCGCGGCCGGGGCATGCGGACCTGGCGGGCTCGCAGAAATTCAATTTTCACGATGCGCGGTATGTACTGGAGCGGGCTTCGGCGCGGGAGACGGCGGCGCGGGTGGCAGCGGGAGCGTTTGCGAAGCTGCTGCTGAAAGAGTTTGGGACGGAGATTGCGAGCCACGTGATTCAGGTGGGGCATGTGCGGCTGGAGCGCGCGGCGAAATGGGAAGAGATTCGCGCGGTGTGCGGGGATCTGGAATCGCCGCTGCGGTGCGTGGACGCGGCGGTGCAGGAAAAGATGAAGGCGGAAGTGGATGCGGCGCTGAAGGCCGGGGATACGGTGGGCGGCGTGTTTGAGATTGTGGCGCACAATGTGCCGGTGGGGCTGGGTTCGCACGCGCAGTGGGATGAGAAGCTGGACGGAAGGCTGGCGCAGGCGTTGATGAGCGTGCAGGCGGTGAAGGGCGTGGAGATTGGCGCGGGGATACTGGCGGCGGGGTCGTATGGAAGCGAAGTGCAGGACGAGATTTCGTACGATAAGAAGGCGCGGAGATTCCGGCGGTCGAGCAACCGGGCTGGCGGGGTGGAAGGCGGGATCACGAATGGCGAGGACGTGGTGATCCGGGGATACCTGAAGCCGATTTCGACGCTGCGGAAGGCGATGGGAACCGCGGACATGGTGACGAAGGAGCCGGTGCGGGCGGCTTACGAGCGTTCGGACTGGTGCGTGGTGCCGGCGGGGGGAGTGGCGGGCGAGGCGATGGTGGCACTTGTGTTAGCGGATGCTTTTCTGCAAAAATTTGGAGGAGATTCGCTGGCGGAGATGCGGCGGAATTTCGACAACTATGGCCGACAAATCGACGAGTTCTAAAGGCTCCACGGTGACCGCCGAGACGACGACGGCGGCGCCCAAGGGGAAAATTCATCCGATCGTGAAGTACGGCGATCCGGTGCTGGAGAGGCCTGCCGCGACGATCACGAAATTTGACGTGGAGCTGGAGCAACTGGTGGAGGATATGTTTGCTTCGATGTACGCGGCGAATGGTGTGGGCCTGGCGTCGCCGCAGATCGGGAAGAGCATCCGGCTGGCGGTGGTGGACGTGACGGTCGGAAAGAATCCGGAGGCGAAGATTGTGCTGGTGAATCCGGAGATTATTCACGCGGAAGGCGAAGTGCGCGAAGAGGAAGGGTGCCTTTCGGTTCCGGGTTTTCGCGGGTATGTGGTGCGGCCGCAGTTTGTGACGGTGCGGGCGCAGAATGCGAAGGGCGAAACGTTTGAGATTCGCGGGGAGAATTTGCTGGCGCGGGCGTTTTGCCACGAGATCGATCACCTGAGCGGGATTTTGTTTTTGACGCACCTGAGCATGCTGAAGCGCGATTTGATCAAGCGGAAGATCAAGAAACTGCGGAAAGAGGGCGAGTGGTAGCGCCCGCGCGCCGACGGGTGAGCCGCCCGTGAACCGGATACGCATCGTATTTTGTGGCACGCCGCAGTTTGCTGTTCCCTCCTTGAAGTATCTTCTGACACAAGCGGATTTTGAGATTGTGAGCGTGTATACGCAGCCGGACCGTCCGCGGGGGCGGGGCCAGGAGATTTCGTTTTCGCCGGTGAAGGAAGCGGCGGTGGCGGCCGGGCTCGCTGTGCAGCAGCCGGCGAAGGTGCGGGCGCCGGAGGTGGAAGAGCATCTGAGGAAGGTGGCGCCGGATGCGATTGTGATTATTGCGTATGGGCAGATTATTCCGGCGCGGCTGCTGCCGATTCCGCGATTGGGGTGGATCAATTTGCATGCTTCCCTGCTGCCGAAGTATCGCGGGGCGGCGCCGATTCAGTGGGCAATTGCGAGCGGAGAGACGGTGACAGGAAATACGACGATGCGGATTGACGCGGGGATGGATACCGGGGAGATGCTGCTGCAGGAAGAGTTGCGGATTGGCGCGGAGGAGACGGCGCCGGAATTGGCGGGGCGGCTGGCGGAGGCGGGGGCGGCGTTGATGGCGGGGACGCTGCGGGGATTGGAGCGCGGAGAGTTGGCGGGGCGCGCGCAGAATCATACGGAGGCGACGCTGGCTCCGATGTTGAAGCGCGAGGACGGAAGGATTGAGTGGCGGCGGACGGCGACGGAGATTTACAACCGGATGCGGGGATTTGCGCCGTGGCCGGGGGCGTACACGGAGTTTCGGGGGCAGACGTGCCATTTGCGGGGGAAGCCAATTGCGGGAGATGCGATGGGGGAGCCGGGGACGATTTTGGTGGAGAAGGATTTGGTGACCGTGATTTGTGGCGGAGGCAGCCTGTTAGGAATTACGCACGTCAAACAAGAGGGGCGGAGGGAGATCGCGGCGGGGGAGTTTGTGCGGGGGGCGCGGATGGAGAGTGGGGAGAGATTCGGGAAGTGACGGGATGGGTGGTTTGTAAAAATGAGGCAGAAAAAAGAAAGAAAGAGTTAACAAAGAGGGCGCAGAGACGCAAAGAAGAGGGAGAAAGGAAAAAACCCGCACCCTGAAAACCGCAGGGTGCGGCACCCGGCGGGATTCGGCGGTAATTGAGCGTCGCGAGTGACGGATGGGAAAAGCGCACAGCCAGGAATGGCTGTGCCACGGGAAGAGCGGCCCGCCTCGGAAGGCGGGCCCTACAAGTGCGAGAGCGTTGAGGGATTGGAACGGGTGGTTTGCGCGGGGAGTGGCGGTGCGTCATACTCGGGGATTGTTGCAGAGAGAATTTTGTTGTGGGATCGGGAGCCTACCTTATATATGCAGACCCTGCCTGGGAATTTCGGTAAACAAGGGAAATCTGGAGCTGTGCGAAGGAATGCGCATCGAGTGGCTTGCCTGGTGCTGGCGGCGCAACTGGTGAGCTTGCCGGGATTGGCAGCGGGAGAGAAGGATAAGCCTGCGGCGAAAGCGCCGGGGGACGCGATGCTGCAGACGATGCAGGCGGAGTTGAATCGCGCGAAGACGGATTTGGCGAAGAGCGATCCGGCTCCTTATTTCCTGAGTTACACGGTGTACGACCAGGACCAGATTTTTATTGCGGGCGCTTATGGGGCGTTGCTTTCGGATACGGCGGTGAAGCGGCGCAATACCGATGTGACGATGCGCGTTGGCACGCCGGATCTTGATAACACGCACGGGCAGAGCCGGTCGAGCGGGATGACTTCGGGAAGTTTGCCTTTGCAGGATGATCCGGACGCGACGGCGCGGGTGCTGTGGGAGTTGACGGACCGGGAGTACAAGCGGGCGGCGCCGGCGTATTTGAATGTGAAGACGAACACGGCGGTGAAGGCGGAAGAAGAGGATAAGTCGCCGGATTTCTCGAAGGAAGACCCGAAGATTCACGTAGGGGAGAAGTTGACCGCGCCGCCATTTGACCGCAAGGCGTGGGAGGACGAGGTTCGCCGGGTGTCGGCAGCGTTCCGGAAGTATGGGGACGTTTATTACGCGACGGTGATTTTGCAGGTGGGATCGTCGAATGCGCGGATGGTGTCGAGCGAGGGAGCGGCGATTGAGACGCCGAGCGCTACGGCGCGGCTGGTGATGGAAGCGCAGACGCGCGCGGACGACGGGATGGATTTGTTGCGCGTGGAAACGTTTCAGGCACCGGCGGTGAGTGGATTGCCGAGCGAAGCGGTGCTGATGGCTAAGGCCGACAAGATGGCGGCGGACTTAAAAGAGCTGCGGAAAGCGCCGGTGGCGGAGCCTTATGACGGGCCGGCATTGCTGAGCGGGCGGGCGGCGGCAGTATTTTTCCATGAAGTGCTGGGGCACCGGATGGAGGGACACCGGCAGCGGGACGAAGAAGAGGGACAGACGTTTACGAAGAAGGTTGGGCAGGAAGTGCTGCCGAAATTTTTGAGTGTGGTGGACGATCCGACGATAGGTGAAATTAACGGGATCAAGCTGGCGGGAACGTACGAGTTCGACAATGAAGGGACGCCGGCAGAGCGGGTGGTGGTGATTCAGGACGGAGTGCTGAAGAATTTTCTGACGTCGCGGATGCCGATCACGGGATTCGACAAGTCGAACGGGCACGGGCGGAACCAGCCGGGATTGATGCCGACGGGGCGGCAGGGGAATCTGATTGTGTCGTCGAGCCAGAAGGTTCCTGAGAAGCAGTTGCGGCAGATGCTGATTGACGAGGCGAAGAAGCAGGGGAAGCCATACGGATTGTATTTCGACGACATTCAGGGCGGATTTACGCTGACGACGCGATCGTTGCCGCAAGCGTTTCAGGTGCTGCCGGTGATTGTTTATAAGGTGTATGCGGATGGGCGGCCGGATGAACTGGTGCGCGGCGTGGACATTGTGGGGACGCCGCTGGCGGCGCTGACACGGATTATCACGACGGGCGACACGCAGCAGGTGTTCAACGGAGTTTGCGGAGCGGAGAGCGGGAGCGTGCCGGTCTCGGCGGTGGCTCCAGCGATGCTGTTCAGCGAGATGGAAGTGCAGAAGCGCGCGCACGGGCGAGAGCGGCCGCCGATTTTACCGGCGCCGGGAGTGGACGGCGGGGCGGGAAGCAGTGCGAAGGATAGTTCCACGGGGGTGAAGCCGTGAGCGGTTTGAAGAGCGCGGTGAGTCTGCTTGCGGCGGTGTTGTTGTCGGGAACGGTGAGCGTGTGCCCGAGCATGGCTGCGGGACCGGAGAAATTAGCTGGCGACGCGGCAACGGCGAAGGCGCATGAGGTGGCGAAGGGCGACGTGCTGCTGGAAGCGTTGCTGACGGAGCTTGATCGATCCAGAGACCGGTTGAAGATGGACCAGGTGAAGCCGCCGTACTACATCGAATACCGCGTGGAGGATGTGGAGAATTACGATGCGGAGGCGGCGTTTGGCGCGGTGCTGAGCTCGCAGCGGCAGCATCTGAGGGTGCTGCGCGTGGTGGTGCGCATCGGCGAGTACAAGCAGGACAGTTTTTACAACCAGGGGATGGGAGGGGCGACGATTTTGCCGCTGGACGATGATCCGATTGCGCTGCGGCGACAGATCTGGCTGATGACGGATGAAGCGTACAAGTCGGCGGCGGACGCGTACGCGGAGAAGCTTTCGGCGTTGAAGCAGTTCAGCGCGGACCCGAATCCGATTGATGATTTTGCGAAGGCGCCGGTGGTGACGAAGGTGGAGGCGGTGGCGGCACTGAAGGTGGACGAAAGTACGTGGAAGCAGACGCTGCAGGAGATGACTAACCTGTTCCGGAAATATCCGGAGGTGCAGACGGTTTCGGCGTCAGCGCGATTCAGCGCGGTGAATCAATACTTTGTGAACTCGGAAGGCACCATCGTGCGAAGTGGCAGAGTGAACTCGACGCTGACATTCAATGGTGCGACTCAGGCCGCGGATGGAATGCGGCTGCAGAGGAATCCGTACTGGACGGAAACGCGCCCGGAGGATTTGCCGAAGCGGGAGGAATTGCTGAAGGAGACGACGCAGGCGCTGGACACACTGAAAGCGCTGCGGGAAGCGCCGATCGTGGAGGAGTCGTATCGCGGGCCGGTGTTGTTTGCACCCGACGCGGCGGACGACATCATGGCGGGACTGGTGGGGGGAAACATTCTGGGACGCAAGCCGCAGCTTGGGCGACCGAACCGGACGGTGGGAGCGTTTGCGACCAGCTACAAGACGCGGATCCTGCCGAAATTTTTGAGCGTGGTGGATGATCCGACGATGAAGGAGTTCGATGGTAAGAAATTGGTGGGCTCCTACGACGTTGACAGCGAAGGCGTGCCGGCGCAGGCAGTGACGGTGGTGGACGACGGGACGCTGCAGAATTATTTGGTTGGGCGGCAGCCGATCCGGGACTTCCCTGCCTCGAACGGACACGGGCGGGCGTCGCCGGGGACGGCGGCATTCCCCACGATTGGGACGCTGATCTTCAAGAGTTCGGAGCCGGAGACGGCGGCGGGGCTGAAGAAGAAGTTGACGACGATGGCTGGCGAGCAGAACAAGAAGTTTGGCTACCGCGTGGATACGCTGGGGCCGGGGAATGCGCCGAGGTTGTTGTATCGCGTGTACGCCGCGGACGGGCATGAGGAGCTGGTGCGCGGGGCGGTGTTCAACGAGCTGGATGTACGGGCGTTGCGGAATGATTTGATCGCGCTGGGAAACGATCCGCTGGTGAGCAACCGCGTGGGCGGCGTGCCGCAGACGATTATTGCGCCGTCGCTGTTGTTTGATGAATTGGAAGTGAAGAGGGCGGATACCAGCAAGGAGAAGTTGCCGGAGTATCCGGCGCCGGAACTGAAGAAGTAATGAAGTAAAGAAGTAAGGATGGAAAGAAAGAGAATTCGCGATCGGGCGGAGTTGTATGCCGCGGTTGGTTTGGGTGGTTGAAGTTTGCGTCGTAAAAGCGAAGGCTTTGCTTTCGCACTCCAAGGTGGGCGATGACGCTGCGGGAACGATTGGAATGGCTTAGCCGGATGACGTTTCTGGTGTTCATCCTGGCGTCGGCGGCATTTTTGAGCGCGATTACGGCGATGCGCGTGGCGATTCACGGCCGCGAAGTATCCATGCCCAACCTGGTGGGAAAGAACGTGGCGGAGGCGGGGCAGTCGCTGCGTTCGAAGGGATTGCTGCTGCGGGTGGCGGATCGGGTGTACAGCGATTTGCCGATCAATCAGGTGGTGCGGCAGACGCCGCCGCCGGGGATGTTGATGAAGGTATCGCAGCAGGCGCACGTGGTGCTGAGCCTGGGGCAGAAACAACTGGAGATTCCATCGCTGGAGGGCAACACGCTGCGGGCATCGCGGATTGAGTTGCTGCGAGAAGGATTGCAAGTGGGCGAGGTTTCGAATGTGTCCATGGCGGATGAAACGCCGGACACGGTGGTGCTGCAGAATCCCAAGCAAGGAAGAAATGCGGCGACGCCGAGAGTGGACGTGCTGGTTGCGGGTGTGCCGCGGGAAGCCAGTTACGTGATGCCGTATCTGATCGGGTTGAGCGAGATCGAGGCGCAGCGGCGGCTGGATCTGGCAAAGCTGCACCGGAAGCTGAATTATTTGTCGGCGCCGCAATGGCCGCACGCGACGGTGATTGACCAGGCGCCGCTGGCGGGGACGCGGATCGGGGTTAGCACGGAAGTGGAATTGGCGGTGGCGAATTGAGTTACAGCAAGAGTGGCTGAATCCTTCCTGGTTTTTAAATTTCAAGAACATTTAGAAGATCCATAGGAGCTGGGTGGTTAGGTTGAAATTGAAAAAGCGGCAGCCTCCCTGCCGCACTCAAAAGTAAGAAAAGAGCACAGTCAAGAGTGACTGTGCCACAGGCGAAGAGGTGGGACGCGATTCTGCGAACGCCGCGCTAGCGGAGATAGCCCCAGTTGTGGAGTTTGTCGGAGTCTTCAGCCCAGCGGTCGCCGATGTCGGTGCGGTAGTACATGTTGGGGATTAGGATGTTTTTGATGCGGGAGTAGGCTTGGGCCTGGGCTTGCTTCATGGTTTGGCCGAGGCCGACTACGATCAGGACGACGCCGGAAGTGCCGGCGACGAGCCACTGTTGATTGACGATTTTTACGTCTTCGATGTGGATGCCTTCGTTTGTGGGGCGCTTGAAGACGATGGCGGCGTTTTTGGAGAAGGATTCGAAGGTGGCTTCGTCGTCGAAGGGAAAGGGCGGAACGACGATGCGGACGCCGACCTGGAAGCCGCTGCGGGTGCGCCATTTGGGATCGAGGCCGCCCGCGAGTTCCCAGAAGAAATCGCTGATGGGCGTGAGGATGCCTTCCTGCTGGATGCTGATGGTGGGATAGCCGAAGCGCGAAGTGAATTCGAGCGGATAGATGCCGTTGTTGTTGACGATGCAGTTGACGTCGATGTAGCCGATGTAGCCTTCTTCGGCGAGCTTGGGTTCCATTTTCAGCAAGGTGCGGTTGAAGAGAGCGTTGGGCTCGCTCCAGAACATGGTGGTGCCCATTTCACCGGTGGGAGGACCGACTTCGCCGGGAAATAATTTTTTGTGCTCGAAGTTGATGTTGATCGGATTGATGAATTTTTTGCCGTTGAAGAAACCGCCGACGGCGACTTCGACGCCGTTGACGCGGCGCTGGAGCTGGAAAACTTTGATTTCGTCGGAGAAGGCTTTTTTGTAGGCCTCTAACATGCCGACTACGTCGTCGCCGTTTTCTTCCTCGCCTACGAAGAGGCGGCGCTTGACGTTCTGGGCTTCACCGCTGGGCTTGATGACGTAGCGGTCGGGATTTTTTTTCACGAATTCGATGGCGGGGTCGAAGGAGTCGAATTCCTGGTAGGGGATGATGGTGACGCCGGCCTTCTTGAGTTCTTCCTGGCCGAAGGAGCGGTCGTCTTCGAGATTGTCGGTGTAGGGAGTGCCGCCGATGACGGGCTTGCCGGCGGCGCGGAGGGCCTGGGCTTTGGCGCCCTGGCCGAGGGTGTCATCAAAGACGACGATGTCGGCCCATTTGCAGTCCTTTTCGTAGTCGCTGGACTTGGGGACAAAGCCGTCGGCGATGTCGCGTTCTTTTTCGTTTTCGACGTAATAGCGGACTTCGTGGCCTTCCTTGACGACCTGCCAGGCGATATCGCCGATCAGGCTGGAGAGTGAGACGAAGAGAAATTTCTTTTTGTCCATGAGCGCGGCCGCGTCCCTCCGGGAACGAACGGGTTGGAAGTATTGTAGTTAGGGTTGAGGAAGATGGGAATTACAAAACGGTGAAAAAGTGGGAGAGGAGCGCGGGTCGGGAGCGGTGCGAGTTTCAGCGATTCGAGGAATGGTGGAGATGTTGCCACGGTCCCTCCGTCCCGGTGCAGCACGCGGGACGCAAAATGCGCGCTCCGTGGCCGGCGCGCCCAAAGACGGCGCGGAAGAAAAAACCGACCACTCCGGTCGGGATGACGGAAATCGGAAACGGGAAACCCAAGAGCGGCCCGCCTCCCTTCCTACGTCAGGGCGAGCGGAGGCGGGCCCTGCAAAGGCAAGAGGAAGGAAACAGCGCCCGCCTCGGAAGGCGGCCGCTACATAAGCCCGCGGAAAACCGCGGAGGCACCGGGACGCATCACATGACTCGGCAATCGGTGTACTGGCCGGAAGGGCAAAGATCGCGGGGCACCTGTCCTTTTGTTCAGGGTATACTAGGGGCGTCCGAACCGCAGGTGAGGGGTATCACCCATCCATCCATGAGCCGCGGCGCGGAGCCAGAATGCCAACTGTGAGGTGTGGATTGCGGCGATTACCGCTTCTTCTCATGAGTGCGCTTGTATTGGTATCCGCCAGTCAGTGCACCGCCCAGATTTTACACAAGAAGAAAAAAGTCAATAAGTCCACGGATGCAACGAACACGGCCGAGCCGGACAAGCAGCTCTACGACAAGGCCGTAAACGACATCAAGCACGGGCGCCACGAGGTGGGGCGTTTGGGTTTGCAGACGCTGATCAATACCTACCCGGACAGCGAGTTCCTGGCTAAGGCCAAGCTGGCGATAGCGGACTCTTACTTCAAGGAAGGCGGGACCGCCAATACGACGCAGGCGGTGGCGGGCTATAAGGACTTCATCGTGTTTTTCCCGTTCCTGCCGGAAGCGGCGTACGCACAGATGCAGGTGGCGATGGCCAACTACAACGAAATGGCCAAGGCAGACCGCGACAGCACCCACACGAAACTGGCGGAGGAAGAGTTTCAGACGTTCCTGCAGAAGTATCCCAAAGACCCGCTGGCGCCGCAGGCAGAGCAGCGGCTGCGGGAAGTGCAGGAGGTTTTGGCGGAGGGACAATTCCGCATCGCTTACTACTACTACGTGAAGGGCGACCGGCGGGCGGCGGCTGGGCGACTGGCGCCGCTGGTGAGCCGTTACCCGTTGTACAGCAAATCGGATGAGGCGTTGTGGATGCTGGGCGATGTTTTTGAGAAGAGCGAGCGGAAGGACGTTGCCGGGGGATATTACTTCCTGCTGGTGAAGAATTATCCGCTTTCGAAGAAGGCGCCGGAAGCAAAAGACAAATTGAAGACGTTCGGAGTGCCCATTCCCCAGCCGGATCCAAAGGCGGTGGCGTGGATGACGGCGGAGCAGAACGCACCGCGGCCGAAGGAGACTCCGGTTCATCGGGCGATGGGTATTCTGCACAATTCGCCTGACGTTCACACAGCGGCGTATCACGGAAATCCGCAGATGGAGCCGGAATCGGATAATGGCCCGACGGACACTTTGAGCGGGGGGAACCGCACGACACTGGTATCGGGAAGCGTAGGGAGTTCGCCGAGTTCGCCCAGCTCGCCCGCCGTTGTTGAGACGGTGAGGCCTGGGGACCCGGCGCCGGCAAGGCCACCGGGAGCGGAAGATACGAGTTCGGGAGCGACGGGAGACAGTTCGAGCTCGACTTCGACGACGAACGCGGACGGGAGCACGGCGAGTTCGACGGATACCGCGACTGCTGACACGGCAAAGACAGACGGGACGGCAACGGACAGCTCCACGACGAATGCGACGACAACTGCCACACCGGCCGCGACGGACGCGAATAACAACCAGAAGGAATCGAGTAGCAAGAAGAAGGGGATAAAGAAGCTGATTCCCTGGTAGGCGTGGGCTTGGGCACATGCAGGTGGCTGGTAAGAAAGAAAAGGCGCCCGCCTCAGAAGGCGGCCGCTACAAAGGCAAGAGGGGCCACCTGAAGGTGGCCGCTACAGGGCGAGGGGTGCGGCGGGTGCCGCACCCCTTGTCCGTTGGGACAGGTAGTTGATTTAGCACAGAGCATAGCTACTTCCGACACACTCGCGATTGTCCTGATTGACGCCTTCGCCGCTGAGTGCTCCAATACATTTTGTATCACTGTCTCCCAGTTGAAATGGGTGTCTGGAGGACGTTCGGTGGCCAAGATTCTGGTTGCGGACGACAACAGCAACATACAAAAAATGGTGGGGCTTGCCCTGAAGGATCAGGGCATCGACGTCGTCGCCGTCGGCAACGGTGAAGCTGCGGTTCGGAAGATCTCGGATATTCGCCCCGACCTGGTGCTGGCCGATGTGTTTATGCCGGTGCGCAACGGGTATGAAGTGTGCAAGTACGTCAAAGACGATCGAACCCTTTGCCATATTCCGGTGATTCTGCTGGTGGGAGCTTTTGATCCCCTGGATGAACAAGAAGCGCAACGAGTGGGAGCGGATGGGGTACTGAAGAAGCCGTTTGTGCCGCCGGATCCCTTGATTGCGATGGTGAAGTCTGCGTTGGCGCGAGCTGGTGTCCCATTGGGGAACGGGCCTGCGGCCGCTGAGAAGACGCCGGCAGCCGGCGCGCGCGTCGCAAAAGAGGTTTTGAGTCCCGTGGCGAGCGCCAAACTCGCGGCGGTGACAGCGGTGCCGGAAGCCGAAGTGGAACCTGTGATGGGAACGTTTTCTACGCCTTCGCCATCGGTGAAGATTGCGGCCGGAAGCGAGCCCCTGGCATTTGGGAGCCTGTTGGAAACGCCGGAAGAGGAAGACGACATTGCGTTCGCGGCCAAGCCGATTCAGGAATTGGAAGAGGCGAGACATTGGGGCTCCGGAAACGAATCGGACGAAGTGGAAGAAGAGGAAGACGAAGAGAGTTCCGGGCGAGGCGGGTGGCGGCCGGGCGGCCTGGATGAATCGCTGGAAGAGATCGCGACGTCATCGAAGAATGCGAAGGTGCAGGATTGGCGCGAAGAGGCGTTTCACGGGAGCTCGCCGGCAAACGGCGCCGCGGGGCACAAGTGGACGCCGGTGGAGGCCGCTCCGGTAGAGGAATTGGCGGGGGCGCCGCGAGTTGGAGTTTCAACGCTGGAAAGCAAGCCTTTGGGATCCCCTGCTCCGTTTGCGGGAGATGCGTGGGCGGCAGCGTTGGCGACGAGTGTGCAGGAAAAGATTGTCGGCGCCGGCGAACAAGCCGCGGAAGTTTCCGCGCCCGTAGACGCGAATGCGACTGTGATTGAACCAGCACCGCAGGCTGCGGAGGCCACCGGACCTGCGAACTGGTCGAGCGTGACGGATACGCCGTGGGAACTGGAAGCGAAGAAAGCGTCGCTGCTTGCGGCAACGTGGGACGCGCCTGCTTCTTCGGCGCCACCAAGTGTTACGGAGGCGGAGCAATTCTTTCAGGAAGAGCCAGTTGCGGCGGTGACTGAGGCGCCGAGTACGGTGGTCAACGAGTTTGTGGAGCAGACTTCTTTCCATGGGGCTTCGGAATTTAGCGAGGAGCAGCGGGCCGAGGCAGGAGAAGCGCCGGCGGCAGCATCCGCGGAGAGCGCAGAGACGAAGAGTTCGGAAGCGGCGTTGGAACTTCCCGAGCTGGACTTCTCGGCGCCGGAAGCGGTTGCGGAATCGGCGTACGCTTCAAACGCGGCTGCTGGGCCAAACGAAACGCAAGAAATTCCGGTGTATCAGGAACCGGCAACGAGTTACATTTCGCCGGTAGAGACGCGGGAGACCGAAGAACCTGTGGCAGCGGAAGAACCCGCGCAGGTGACGGAGGCGGCGGAAGAGGTAATTCACGAAGCGGAGCCAGCGGCACCGGTAGCGGAACAGCAACCGCTGGATATGGATGCGCTGGTGGCACGGGTGGTTGCGAAGATGAATCCGGACGTGTTGCAGAGGGTGACGCAGGAGATTTTGAAGCCGGTGATTGAGGCGCTGATTAAGGACGAGTTGGCTTCGAAGAGATAGTTTTAGATTGAAAAATGGTTTTGTGTGTGGAGGCCACCTTCGGGTGGCCTCTTCTTTTTTGGTGGTGAGCTCGATTGATGCGAAAAGCAGATCCCTCACCCGCAAAGGACGCGGGTTCGGGACGACAGCTATAGGAGGCTTTCCGCAGATTGATTGTACATGTAGACAGCCGGGGCCACTTGAAGGTGGTCGCTACACAATAAAAGGCGCCCGCCTCAGAAGGCGGCCGCTACAAAAGCAAGAGGGGCCACCTGAAGGCGAGCGCTACGCTGGGCTTGAATTGACGGGGGTTGCGGGGTGACCTTATATTCGAAGATTACCCTGCGTCGGTTGGAGCGCGCCTTGCGCTGCTGCGCGGGAAGACTGGGAGAACGCATCGAAATGCCGCGGGAAATCGCCAAAGCCTATGAACCAAAACAGATTGAGCCGCGCTGGGCGGAATTCTGGGTGAAGGAAGAGTTGTTTAAGGCCGACCCTGGGAAGGCGGGGCCGGTGTTTTCGATCGTGATTCCGCCGCCGAACGTGACCGGGTCGCTGCACATCGGGCACATGCTGGACCACACGGAGATTGATATTTTGACGCGGTGGCACCGGATGCGCGGGTACAACACTCTATATTTGCCGGGGACGGACCATGCGGGAATTTCGACGCAGCGGGTGGTGGTGCGGCAACTGGCGGACCGAGGGATCAATTACCGGGATTTGGGGCGCGAGGAGTTCATCAAGCGCGTGTGGCAATGGAAGGAAGAGAGCGGCGGCACGATTCAGCGGCAAATGAAGCAGATTGGGGAGTCATGCGACTGGTCGCGGGAGAAGTTCACGTTGTCGCCGGAGCTTTCGCGCGTGGTGATTGAAGTATTTGTGCGGTTGTATGAGGAGGGATTGATTTACCGGGATAACCGGCTGCTGAACTGGTGTCCGGTGTGTTTGACGGTGTTGAGCGACCTGGAAGTGATTCACGAGGAGCGGCCGGGGCACCTTTGGTACATCAAGTATCCGGTGGTGGGTACTTCGGAATTTCTGACGGTGGCGACGACGAGGCCGGAGACGATGCTGGGGGACACGGCGGTGGCGGTGCATCCGGAAGATGAGCGATACAAGCATCTGATCGGGCGCAGGGCGATGCTGCCGCTGATGAATCGCGAGATTCCGATCATTGGCGATGGGATGGTGGACCGGGAGTTTGGCACCGGGGCGGTGAAAATTACGCCGGCGCATGATCCGAACGATTTCGAAGTGGGCAAGCGGCATGGGTTGCCGCAGATTGACGTGATGGCCGACGACGGGCACATGAACGGGCACGCTGGGGCGTATGCGGGGCTGGGCCGCTTTGTTGCACGGAAGAAAATTGTGGAGGATCTGAAAGAGCAGGGATTGCTGGAAAAAATCACCGATCACGTGAGCGCGATCGGGATTTGTGAGCGCAGCAAGACGATTGTGGAGCCGCGAGCCTCGACGCAGTGGTTCTGCCGGATGAAGCCGCTGGCGGAGCCGGCGATTGAAGCGGTGGAGCGTGGCGAGATACTGATCACGCCGGAAAACCGACGGCAGGAATATTTCAACTGGATGAGAAATATCCGGGACTGGACGCTTTCGCGGCAATTGTGGTGGGGGCATCGGATTCCGGTATGGTATTGCCACAAGTTAGTAAATGGTTGCGGAGAAATTATCGTGGCTCGTGAGGAGCCAACGCGGTGCCCGAAGTGCGGGAACGCTAAGCTTGAACACGATCCAGACGTGCTGGATACGTGGTTCAGCTCGGGGTTGTGGCCGTTTTCGACGCTGGGGTGGCCGGAGAAGACCTCGGATTTTCAGAAGTATTACCCGACGAGTTTGCTGATTACCGGGTATGACATTTTGTTTTTCTGGGTGGCGCGGATGGCCATGCTGGGAATTCACTTTACGGGGCAAGTTCCCTTCCGCGCGGTGTATCTGCACTCACTCGTGCGGACGACGAGCGGGGAGAAGATGTCGAAGTCGAAGGGGACGGGATTGGATCCGGTGGCGCTGAATGAGCAGTATGGAACGGATGCGATGCGGTTTTGCCTGGCGTCGATGGCGGCGCCGGGGACGGACATTGTGCTGTCGGACGACCGGCTGCTGGGGGCACGGTCATTTGCGAATAAGATCTGGAATGCGGCGCGGTTTCTGTTTGTGAATTTGGATAAGTATGAGGAGGGCGGGGCTTCGATTGACGCGCTGGCGGCACCGGAGGTGCGGGCGAAGGCGCCGTATGCGTTCGAAGGGAAAGTGCCACTGGCGGATCGGTGGCTTTTTGCGCGGGTGGCGACCACCGTGGATACGGTGAACGATGCGCTGGCGAATTACAGGTTTCATGAGGCGGCGCAGGCGGTCTACCAATTTTTTTGGGGCGATTTCTGCGACTGGTATATCGAGTGGGTGAAGCCGGATTTGCAGAATGCGGATCGCGGGCGGGCGGATGTGGCATGGAAGAATCTGTTCGCGGGATTTGATGCGGCGCTGCGGCTGCTGCACCCGTTCATGCCGTTTTTGACGGAGG
>JGI12635J15846_10001007_pt1 | contig 24689 bp, 24 predicted proteins | sample BlaSpr_A8_OM2_M2_FD_15846 | JGI IMG/M metagenome (IMG submission 15846) | reverse complement strand
ATGTGGAAAAGACTTGCGCGGCATCGCTTTCAAACCCCAGAATACGGCCGGCCAAATCTTCGGCAAACATAGCTTCCGCCGCTGCCAGCAGGGCTTCCCTGCGTTTGCCCTGGCTGAGTAGCTCAATTCCATAAAAGATTTCCGCCTCGGTGATCGACGTGGTAAATAGTTCCGTCGCCGGCTGTGCGGCCACCCATGCCACAACCCGAGGAGACGGCTTGGCTCTCATGAGCTCGGAGAGCACATTCGTGTCCAGAATGATCATTCGTCAAATTCCGGAACTTTGCGGATAGCGTCGCGTCGAGGCAATTCGATTTCGACCCCGCCAAACACGGCAAATCGCCGGCGAATGGACTCTGCCAGGTTGTTCCTCGTCGGCGAGGAGGTGGTTAGAGCAGCCCGCAAAATTTCCCTCGCTTCTTCCTCCATCGAATGCCCGTGATGCGCCGCCCGCACCCTCAACCGGCTCTTGGTGTTCTCGTCCAGTTGGCGGATCGTAATCGTAGCCATGCTGTCAATGATAGCATAGCTAGCAATGAATGCTAAGATACAAGATCAGTCCACGGTAACTGGTTGGCCGCGGCTTAATTAAGTGGTCACCAGGCGTAATTCCTCAAAGAACGCCGGATACGACACTCCCGCTGCGTCAGCGCCAAGAATCATCGTCTCGCCTTCTGCCCGCAACCCTGCTACCGCGAAAGCCATGGCAATTCGATGATCGCCGAACGAATCCAGTTCCGCGCCATGCAGATGCTGGCCTCCCGGAATTCGCATGCCGTCCGCGCGCTCCTCGATCTCCGCGCCCATTTTGCGCAGGTTGGTCGCAACCGCCGCGATGCGATCCGACTCTTTCACGCGCAGCTCTTTGGCGTCGCGCACCTCGAGGCCGCCTTCGGAATACGGCGCAAGCGCCGCCAGCACTGGGATCTCATCGATCAACGCGGCCGTATCGGCTCCTGCAATCACGGCACCCTTCCATGCCGCGCCGTGCGCCTCGATCGTGCCCACCAATTCGCCATGATCTTCCTCCAGATGCGCGACGGAAACTTTCAGTCCCATCTGAATCAGGACATCGAGCAGTCGCGCTCGCGTCGGATTCATGAGAATTCCGGGTAAAGTAATCTGCGATCCCGGAAATAAAGCCGCCGCGCAGAGAAAAAAGGCCGCACTTGAAAGATCGCCCGGCACATGCGCCTCAATCGCGCGCAGTCGCTGTCCTCCGGCAATCCGCGACGCGTTCCCCACTCGCTCAACTTCCGCTCCAAACGCCCGCAACGCGATTTCGCCGTGATCACGAGTGCGAATCGGCTCCTCCACTACCGTTTCGCCATCGGCAAACAGTCCGGCAAACAGCACGCACGATTTCACCTGCGCGCTCGCCACTTCCGGCTTGTAGTGAATTGCCTTCAGAGATCCGCCGACAATTTTAAGTGGAGGACGTCCGCCGTCGCTCGAAGAAATCTGCGCGCCCATCTCAGACAGCGGCTTCATGATGCGCGCCATCGGACGATGCGAAAGCGATTCATCTCCGCACAACTCGCTCGAAAAGGGCTGCCCCGCAAGAATTCCGCTCAACATGCGCATGGTCGATCCGGAATTTCCGCAATCGAGCACTTGCGAAGGAGCATGGAGCAGTGGCGCTGCGCCACGCACTTCGATCGCCCCACCGTTTTCCTTTTCGCCTTCTAGGCGCTTCCATTCGCATCCTAGTTTGGCGACGCAATCAAGGGTGCTGGCACAATCGCGCGCGGCCGAGAAGTTATGGAACCGGCTCGTGCCCTCGGCAAGGGCCGCCAGCATGGCGTAGCGATGCGAGATGGATTTGTCCCCCGGAATACGAACGACGCCACCCACAGAACGTGCGGGCCGCACGATGACATTCGAACCGGCGTGCTTCGAATCAGCAGACATGAAATTAATATAGCGGAGATTTTCTGCAAGGTCAGAGGTGAGAGGCCAGATTGCAGAAGTGGATGTCTAGATTTTCACTTCTGCAATCTGGCCCCTTACCTCTGCAATCTCTACTGCGTCCGCATGCGCCCGGCCGCTTCCGCGAGAATTTCCTGCGGCACTTCACGTAGTTTGACATCGAATTCGAACATCGGAGTCTCCGAACCGCGCCCCCAGCGCGCCACTTCCCAATGCGCGCGGACGAACTTGACCTCCGGCCGCGCCGTCAAATTGAGCAGCAAGGGAATTTCCTCGCGATAGAATTTCTGCGGAAAAGCCACAATCGGCTTGGCATCCCACGCGGAGCCATCCGCTGATCCAAAGATGCTGACATCGAGCGACTCCTGCTCGATGATGTTGGTGATGGCGAGCGTCAACAGAAAAATCCGACCCTTCGCGCCACTCACGTCAATCTCAAGCCCATCGCCTTTGGCGTTGACCACCGTTCTTTCGGGAACAAGAAACGCTTCCATCATGACGCGGAGATTCTAGCAGAGAGGCAAACTCGAGAGCGGCGACTTCGCGCCGACACGCGGGCGATGTGGCGCGATCATGCCAAATCCCTCCGTCGCACCCTCGCTAAGTAACGACCGAATCCAGGAATTGCCGCAACACTTTCCCCACCGCGTCCGGCTGCTCCCACGGCGCGTAATGGCCTGCCTTCGGAATCACTTTCAACTGGCTGCCGGCAATATTCTGCCGCATCAGGTCGCCGTCGGACACGGGCGAGAGTACATCTTCTTCTCCAATCACGATCAGCGCTGGCACGTTGATCGTCTTCAGATCGCCGACGGAGTCGGGACGCTCCGCCATTCCCCGCAGCACCAGGCTGATATCTTCGGCAGACATTTTGCGCATCATGGTGCGCGCTCCGTCGACCCGATCCGGACGTGCGGCCAATGTCGTGCGCCCCATCAATTTCGGAATCATTGCCTCAAGAAACGGCTCAGGTCCCTCCCCCAGCACGCTGGCCGCGGATTTCAAGCGATGGGCGCGGGCTTCGGATGTGTCGGCCTGAGGCCGCGTGTCACAAAGCGCAAGCGCGCCCACGCGCGCGCGAAAACGCCGCCAGAATTCAAACAGAACGTAGCCGCCGATCGAACAACCGACGAATGCGGCCCTGCCAATGCCCTCAGCATCGAGCACGCGCGCAATGTCGCTGGCGTGCTTTGACATGAAAGCCGACCCTTCGCCTATTTCCGAATCACCGTGCCCGCGCAGGTCTGGAAGAAGCAGCCGGTAGCGCGAATCAAGCGCCACCGCTATCGGATTCCAAAATCCGTGATGGCAGGGAAAAGGATGGAGCAGTACGACCGGCGGGCCGCTCCCGCGAACCTCGTAGAAGATCTCAGCATCGTCGCTGCGCAGGGACGGCAAGGTGTCAGGTCTCGGAGTATCGCTTTCGGGTTACCGGAGGCGCACCGCCTTTTAGCTGGTGACTGGTTGCTGCGAAGCAGACGCGGGCAGCAGCAACGGCTCTTCAGGGATAATGATCCATCCGAGAATATAAGCGATGATCCCCGGGAAGATTCCGCAACAGAGTGTGATGAAAAACCAGAGGATGCGCACGAGCGACACATCGAGATCGAGATAGCGAGCCAGACCGGCGCAAACGCCCCCGATTTTCCGGTCCGCGCGAGAACGCATCAGCTTCTTCGGCACCGGCACCACCCCCACCACGTTGCCGCAGTGAGAGCAAAAGCGCCCATCTTCAGCGATAGCCTTGCCGCAACCGTTGCAATACATAGTCGTGACCCCCTAGTTTATGATACGACGACTACAGGGAAAATGTTTCAGGATCAGCTCTTGGCTCTTGGCTCTTGGCTTCTAGCTTTTAGCTAATGTCGAAGTGCTAGCAGCTGAATGCCACCTCGGTTACTCGCGATACGCCTCCTTGATTCTCTTCCGCGCCTTATCCGCTTCGGCGTTGCCGGAGTTCGTTGCCACCACCGCCTCGTATTTCTTCACCGCCAAATCGCGCTTTTGGAGCTGGTCATACATTTCGCCGGCTCCGAGGTTCGCCTTCTGCAACAATTCCGGATCGGCGCCCGTCACCTCACCAACCAACTCATACGCCGCAGCCGCAGCCTGATAGTTTTTTTCGCTGCGCAGCAGGTCGCCCAGTCCGATTCCCGCGATTTCATAATGCAGACTGCCGTATTTTCCATCGCGCCCGTTCTGCCACACTCGCCGATACTGCGCCTCCGCCTCATCTTTCTTACCCGACGCGCGCAGCAAATTCGCTTCTTCCAGCGGCAACAGATAATTGCGCGGAAACCGCGGACCGATCTCGCCCGCGATCCGCAAAGCCTCGCCATAGCGATGTTCACGGCGCAGAAAAACCATTAGCACGATACCCGCGTCAACGCTGGTTTCGCCGTTGCCACGGTAGGCATCGCTCAGATAGCGCAGCCCTTTTTCTTTGTCGCCGTTCAAGCCCACCAGCGCCACTGCCATCTTTATCGCCAGCGACAGGTTCCCCATCACATAGTTATGCGCACCAACGACGAGTTTGGCATCGGTGTATTGCGGATTCAATTCGAGCACGCGCTCATGATCGCGCCGCGCTCCGACGGCATTGCGCAACGCCGAAAACCATGCGCGCTCGATGAGCGCAGTGTAGAGCGCGAACTGTCCGCGCGTAACCCCGCGGGCATAGAGCATGTCGACGTTATCTGGATTGCTCGCCAGTTCAGTGTTCTCAAGTTTCTCGGCTTGCTCCACCAACTGCTTGATGCGCTCCTTCTGCGCCGGATCGGCGGGACGATGCGCCAGCCCAATGAAATTGTCGTTCGAGTAATCACCCGTATTCATCGCGCCCATGCGATACAACTCCCGGACCTGAATCGCCGAGAGCAGATGATTCACTGCAAACGGATCATTCGGATGCCGCGCCAGAATTTTCTCGAAATCCTGAATTGCGGCATCGTGATCGAGATTGTAGTAGTGCTCGAAAGCGGCCTGATTCAACGGATCGGACGGACGAAGTGCACTCGACGCCGGAGGGTCAGCGGCCATCGAAATCCGGACAATAAACAGCAGGATAACGGCAGCTAAAGCGGGGCGATGCCGGAGGAGGAGGAAAACCACGCTTCTTTAGTTTAACTGATTGGAAAGGTTGACGAGCATTCGTTAAGGCAATCGTTTGAAACGATAAAGTTGATAACCGCTAGACCGGCAGCTCTTCTTGCAGCCACCCGCCGGCGACCTCTGGCTTGGGCTCGCTCGCAAGATCGAGGATCAGCCGCTCCAGCACCAGTCGCTTGCCCGGAGGATTCGAGCGCAGCGCCAGATCGGCCTTTGCGACAAGACGAATGGCGCGCGTCAATTCGCGCTTCGATTTGTAACGTCGCGCCTGCCGGATTATATCGTCCGCCGCAAACGGAGGCACGCGAAAGCCCTGCCACAACGCTGCCCACAGCATGCGCTGGTCGCGCACGTTGCGCTCCAGGATCACCAGCATCTGCCGAAAAGTTTTCGCCAGCATATAGAGATGCCCGATCGCAGCTTCTTCGCCGCCGCCCGTCGAAAGCAGCGCATCGAGCACGGCCAGCGCGCGCACGCGATCTTTCGACGAAATCGCGTCGGTCAATTCATAGAGCGAACGCTGCTTCGCGGCCAGCACCATGGTCTCGACGTCGACCAGCGTTATATTTTTGTTTTCGCCGACGTAAAGAATGAGCTTCTCCACTTCGTTCGACACCATCATCATGTCGGCGCCGAGCGCATCGACCAACTCGCGCGCGCCATCGGCATCGATCTTCACTCCGCGCGTCGCGCAATATTCGCCGATCCAACGAACGGCTTCACCCTCCTGCACGCGCGCCAGTTCGACGATGCCGCAAAACGGACCCAAATCCTCGCGGATCTTCTGGTAGCGATCCTTGTCGGTCATCTCCATGCGGCGGGCGTCGGCCGGAATGCTGATGTGATCGGCAACAAACACCAGCAGCGCGTCGGGATTCGGATTCTTGCAATAGACTTCGATGGCTGCGATCTTCTCTTCGTTCGATCCGCGACCAAACAAATTCTTCACGCCGCGCACGAAGAACACCTGAAATGGCGCCATCAGCGAGGGCGTGCGTGCGCGATCCAGAATTTCGTTCACCGAAGTCTCGGCGAGGTCAAATTCGAACAATCCGAAATCGCGCGAGTCGGGTGCGACCAGGTGCTCAAGAATGGCATCGCGGCAGCGCTTGCGAAAGAACGCTTCGTCGCCAACCAACACATACGCCGGCCGCAGCTTGTGCGACTCAAGGTCCGAGAAAAAGCGGTTCGCCTGACCGAAGGCGCGCATCAACATTTCTCCAGCATCGGCATTTCTCCAACGCCAGAAGGCCTCAACATCAGTAGGCCTCCAGAATATTGGCTACCAGCGTGTGCGCGAAATCCCGCGACAGCCGATCGACGGCCGGAGAATCTTCCTGAAAAAAACTCGGCAGATCGCGCGAGATTTCATACTGATCGTGAAAAAGATACGCCGGATTCTCGAAGAGCACCTTGCCCTGACGGTCCGACAGCGTGACCTGTATGCTCACCGTGACCAGAGCGCTGACCGCGCGCCCGGTTTGCGAATCATACGCCAGCGGTGTAGCCGACGCCGAAAGCACCGTCGCCTTCAGCACCGCATCAGCGTCGCCATTCGCTTCATGCACCACGTGATATTGCGTGCGGGCGTTGAATTCGCGCACTACCGCATCGGTGAGCACCTGCTCCACACGAAAGGTCTGGCTAAGGCTGACGAAGCCGGGAATCGCAATGGAGTGAATGTTCTGCGGCAGATCGCCCGCGCCCACACGGTGGTAGCCGCAACCCGCAGCCATCAATACTGCGATCGACAACAGTGTCAATGCCGCGGTCGACGCCATCCCGAAACCCAGGGCTCGCGCGCCCACCCAACGCCTCATTGGATCTGCCCTCGCGGACGCGAGGCAGTCAGCGTTTCCGCGCACTCAACGGCGTTTAACGCGGCCACGCGCAGGTTGTCAGTCGTCGCCCAAATCCACACCCCGTTTTTGTGATTGGAGTCCACGGCGAACGACGCCAGAATGTCTCCCTGACCGGCCGCGTTCACGCTAGTCGGCATCTCCTCTAAGCTGGCGCTGACGACGATGTGTTCTCCCGCCAGCGCAGCCGACAAATCTGCGAGCGCGACAGGCTTCTCCATCTCGAAGTAAACAGAAAAACCATGCCCATGGAAGACCGGCGCATGCAGCACCTGTAATGCAGGCTCGGTTGCGCCGTGCGCAATTTGCCGATAGTGCTTCAGAATTCGCTCCGATACCGCCTGCAGCGACAAATTCGACCGTTGCCCGTAGCGTGCGACCATGTTAAACGCCACCTGAATGTCGAACACATTTTTCGGCAATTCCTGAAAGGAGAGCAGATTCACCGTCTGCTCGTGCAGTTCGTCCATTCCCTTCTGGCCGTTCTCGGAAGCTGGTTCAAATACGCTCGCGATCATGCGTTCGATTTTGCCCGCTGTCGCGCTCGCCTTCTCGATGCGCAGGGCGAGCAACGCAAGAACAGTAGCCGCCGGATGAGCAACCACTACTGGCCCCGGCTGCAACTCAGGCGCAACGGGTTGGCCCGTCTGGCGCTCAATCCACGGCGAGCGGATCGAGGCTCCCGCTTCATTTTCCAGCGCGAACGAAAGGTCGACAATAGTGTCGCCGAGATCGCGTGCGGCCTTCCAGTTATTCCGGGTCGAGCGCTGATCGGACGCGAAGAAAGCAAAATCCACTTTCTCAAATTGTTCCGAGCGAACGCTCTGGATAAAGCTCATTTCGTCGCCAACGGCTTCAAGTTGGCCGAGGGATTCGTCGTCATCGAGCAGGCGCACGTCGACGGCGGGGAAATTCCGTTCGCGCAGAATTTCGGCAACCTCTTTTCCCTTGAGCGACGCCGCGCCCACAACGGCGATGCGATAAATATTCGTGCCACGCAAATCAGCGGGCGAGGCAGACTTCGAAAGGGGAAACTTCGGAGCAGCAGTCATGGATTCTGCGATGCCTCCCGATATGGCGGAGGCGCCGGGGGAGTCTTGCGGTGGAAGATCCATTGCAAGCGCCACAGCACGCCCGAAGCCATGTAGAGAATTGCAATCGCGAACAGCGCGGGACCGGAAAAGAACCAGATCGACGCGCCCACCACGCCAAAAATTACAACCAGCCGAAAAGGATGGCGAGAACGGAAATCAATGTCCTTAAAGCTGTAAAACCGCCACGTGCTTACCATCAGGTAGCCGACCACCACCACCATCATCAACCAACTCACCGATGTAACCCACGAAGTCAACGGCTCACCGCCGGAAAAATGCACAACGGCCGCAATCACTCCCGCTCCCGCCGGAATCGGCATGCCGACAAAATATTTCTTGCCCGGACGTCCCGGATTCGAAGGCTGCGGATTTTTGGCGATATTAAAGCGCGCCAAGCGGCTCGCTCCCGCAATCAGAAAGGCAAAGCAAGCGATCGAGCCCAATTGCGTAATCTTCAGATGCAGGTCGGGAAAAGTCTTGACGACCGGCAAAAGATGGAAGCCCCACATCCACGCGAGCAGCGCCGGCGCAACGCCAAACGTAATCACGTCGGCCAGCGAATCGAGCTCTCTGCCGAAATCACTGGCGGTATTGGTCATNCGCGCGATACGCCCATCAAGGCCATCGAATAGCACGGCAAAACCAATCGCTTTGGCGGCGAAATCCATGTGCCACGCTTCACTCTGACTGCCATGCACCGTCTGGAGAATCGCGTAGAACCCCGCCGCAATATTCGCCGTCGTAAATAGCGAGGGCAATATATACATGCCCTTACGCAATTTTCCGCGGGAACGGTCCGATTCGCGGCGGCGCGGCGCCAGTTCTTCGACATTTGATGACATGTTCAATGCGCCTCCCGCTGCGCCCCTTGCGGAACTCCTTGCTTACTGGCAGCGCTCATGCGGACACCGGCCGGGCCGGCATGAACCGCTTGCGCGATCGGCAACAGAGCCAGTATCGAAGCGCCCCCTTTAACACGATCGCCGACCTTCACCTGAATCGCGGCATCGCGATCGAACAGAACATCCACGCGCGAACCAAACTTGATCAGCCCGACCCGTTCGCCGCACGCTAGTTGGTCTCCCATGCAAAAATTGAAAACGATGCGCCGCGCGATCAAACCGGCAATCTGTTTGAATATTACGATACGGCCGTCGCCTTCCACGGTGACAATATTCTGCTCGTTCTCCTCCGCCGAATGCGCGCTCATGGCATTGAGAAACTTGCCCCGCTGATAGCGCACCTCGCGGATCACCCCGGCGACCGGCGAGCGGTTCACGTGTACGTCAAACACGCTCAGAAAGATGCTGATGCGGCTGCGCGCGATGCCGTTGGCAGTAACGACGGAAACATCGGTGACCTTGCCGTCTCCCGGAGAAACCACTGGAATAACGCCGTCGGCGGCTTGCGGAATCTGCCGTTCGGGATCGCGGAAAAACCAAAGGAAAAATGCCCCTAGCACGAGCACGGGAAGGGCATAAGGCCAAACCGCCAGCCAGGCAATCACGCCCGCTGCCAGCAGGCATCCCGCCCCATAGAAGTAGCCGTCGCGCACCATAAGAGAATCAGGTTCATTATATGGTGTAAGGGGATTGGTGGCGCGTTGTTGGCTGTTGTTTCTAACGACTGAGAGTCCGCCGGCTGGCACTGAAGGGTGTTTGCACGATCGAGCACTCGTTTATCTGGCGCTCGCCAAAACGGCGGCCTAGTGATCGATCCAGCGCCGTTGTTCAGCGGTCTCCGGAATCGCAATTCCGCGCGCTGAACTTAAGGTCTTAACGGCGTTGTCAGGAGTGAGGCCTTTTGCGACCAGAAGGCAGGCCCCCACCAAACCTGTGCGGCCGACTCCCTGCCGGCAGCGGAGTACAACATTCTTCCCTGCGGAAAGATCCGCGTCGAGTCGTTCCCACATGGCCGAAACTTCTGATTCCGAGTTCGGCACCTCGCGATCGGGAATCGGCAATGAAACGAATTTCATCCCTTGCGCCTTCACGTCTCGCGCCTCGCGCTTGAGATCAAGCTCTTGTTCCTCTTCNGGAGTCAGCAACGAAAGCACCGTGTCAATGCCAGCCCCGCGCCACGCCGCCATTTCCTCGTCCAGCCAGTCACCGCCCCGCGGACGGGAAGCGAGAGCCAGCTTGCCAGACTATGGGCCATCAACCCAATCAAGCCTAGTCCCCATCGCTCAGCAATCCTCTTTCACAATTGATCTCACGGGGGAGCGCGTCAACGTCTACGCCTCGGCCGCGCCGGAGGTGAATTCTGTGACGACCGTCGAGCATAGTTCCATCCGTCCGTGTTTTCAGGCAGTCCTTCCGGCCAGGCAAGAGTGAAATCCGCAGCACGTCAGTTGTTCGTCGTGCCATCTCTTCGAGCTTTGCTGGACTGAGCGAAGCATCCGGATGTAGCGGCTTCAGCGGAAAAGCTGAGGGAGTATTCGACACATTTTGCCGTTGTCTGAAATCGGCGTCTGTGCGCGGATTCTAACCAAACTGCAATAAAAAAGGGCGCTTAGACACGCCTGGTGCGCAGACACAACTAGCATGGTGGGGGCGACGATGTGGCGCTCAGGCCGATCGGTCTGCTCACCTATCTATTACCTATGCAGAATGCCGATAGACCTGGTGCTCTAGGCTCTGCATCTGGTCTTTGAGGCGCAGCTTCAGCTTCTTCAGCCGCACTTCCTCTAGTTTTTCGTCTTCGGTGAGATACCGCTTTTCGGTGAGGGATTCCAGCCTTTGGGAGTATTGCGAATGCTCCTGAACCAGTCGCTGGAACTGCTCATGACCGGTCAGGAGTTGCTCTCTTGGAGTCAGCATCCTTGCCAGACCTCCTGTTATGTTTTGTTACCGCCAAGTTAAAAAGTAGCACAGAAATCAATAGCCATTCAATGATATTTCATAGAAAGATTTCCACCGCTCGCCAGCCGGTCTAAGACGCAAAGCTGCACAGAAAGTAGTGCAGAATCAGCAACTTTCGGCCCAACTCATCGATCGAAACGAAGCTCATAAAGCAGAGCGTCCTCCTCTGGAACCTGATAATACAATCGGCGCCGCCCGACCCCGCGAAAACCGTGTTTTTCATACAATCTGCGCGCCGCCAAGTTCGACTCGCGCACTTCGAGCAAAATAGCCGATGCCGGCCCCTCGAGCGCCCGTTGAATCAAGGCGAGCATTAGCGCGCTCGCGATGCTCCGGCGTAGAAATTCCGCAGCGACCACCACATTCTCAATCTCCCACTCACCCGCCACGATCTGCGCGCAAATAAATCCGCAAAGCTTGCCAGCGTCTTCGCGGCCGCATTCCGCCACCAAGACGACCCCATCGTTCATTAACTTGCAGTACTGCGCGGAAGTCCAGTGCGCGGCGCTCGCCGCCTGTTGTTCGATGGAGATAATCGCCGGTACATCGCTCAACGCGGCGAATCGTATAACCACGAGCATAAAGAATAAACCGTTGGCAGTTTCAGCTTTTCGGCCTGGCGAAGATTTCAGCGTCGGAACGGCGAATGTAGTTCGCCTCCAGATCCTCGGGATGAACCGTTTCCCCGCGTTGAAGATGCTCCCAGCCGAGCCGAGCAATCGCCGCACTATTCGGATACTCAATCAGTTCAAAGCGAACTTCGGCGGCCCGAAGAATCTCAGCCAAAACGCCATCAGGCGTAATCGCGAGCCCATCCTTCGATTTGGCTTCCGCAACCAATTCTTCCCTGCTCAGCAACCGTTCACTGTGCATGCAAACCTGCGGCGCGAGCTCGTACTCACCAACATAGACGTCGCCCCGGCCCGCATCCAGCACGCTGCGCACACGATCGCGCGTTTGACTGCGGCACGCGACCGCCTCCAACAATGAAATAGCAACGATCGGCTTCTCCAGCGCCTCGGCCAGCCCTTTGATGGCCGCCAAACCCACGCGCAATCCAGTGAACGATCCCGGACCGTTTACCACCGCAAATGCTCCCAAGTCGCGCTTGCTGTGCCGGTGCTTTTCGAGCAATGCCGCGATCTCCGGCACGAGTTGCGCCGAAAACGCGCCACCCGCGAGCGGAACAACTTCAAGAATGTCGATTTCGCTTTGGCCCGAGGTGACGCAGGCCAGCGCCAGACTGCCGTTCTTCCCCGAAGTGTCAACGGCGAGCAGAAGCATAGAAAACATTGCTAATCAGTTTATGAGTTGTCATCCGGAGCGAAGCGCAGGACCTATGTATCGGGCTCGCGCCTGAATCCATGGGGTCCCACGCTTCGTTCCGTTAGCGCAGCCGGCGGATTTGTCACTGGCGAGTTAACGTTCGAATTGCAAATTGATTCAGTGCCCGCCGCCCTCGACCAGCTCCAGCAGCACTCCCGCCGTGCTCTGCGGATGCACAAACACATAGCGATGTCCACCCGCGCCCGTCTTGATCTCGTTCGACACCAGCCGCACCCCATCGCTCTGTAATTTCGCAACCGCCGCCGCCAGATCCGGAACCCGCATGCAAACATGATGCAAACCCTCGCCATGCTTGGCGATGAACTTGGCAATCGTCGAATCCTGCGAAGTCGCCTCCAGCAACTCCAGCCGGCTCTCGCCCACCGGCACCATGACGACGCGCACCTTCTCCTGCTCCACCGTCTCTTCCGGAGAAACGCTCAGCCCCAGCTTCTCGTAGATAGCCTTCGCCGCTCCCAGCGATTTCACCGCGATGCCCAGATGGTCAATGCTGAACATAAATCCTCCACCCCGCAATCCTTCACCCCGCCCAAATCGCGTAGCCCCAGACGCCCTCGTCTGAGGAGGCGAGCAAAGCTCGCCAATGCCGACACCGCCAAACTCGTCACGCCAGACGATGCTGCTCGCCCTACCTGCCTTTTGCAGATGCCGCGACAAGCTCCTCCACCAGCGAATACGGATCGCGCTTGTGCTCAGCGATCTCCGCCGCATAGCGTTCGAGGCTGCCGCGCTCCATCTGCCCACGCGCCTTTTCAAGCATGGCATCGCGCAGCATCTCCACCAGTCGCTCCTGCCAGTTCTCGACATTCTTTTTCAAGAGGAGATTTTCCTTCTTCAGATACGCCTCAAACTCCGCAATCGCCTCCGCCAACTCTGCGGTGCCCGCGCCATCACTCGCAACCGTCTTCACAATCGGAGGCGTCCACTTGTCATGCCGCGTAGCCAGCGATTGCAGCGCGCGAATCTCGCGCTCCACGCGCTCTGCCCCCTCGCGATCGCTTTTATTGATGACGAAAATATCGGCAATCTCCATGATCCCGGCTTTAATCGTTTGCACATCGTCGCCCATGCCCGGCACGAGAATCACGACGGTGACATCGGCCAGCCGCACAATATCAATCTCGTCCTGCCCCACCCCGACCGTCTCAATCATCACCAGGTCGCGCCCCGAGGCATCGAGCACGGTCGCGGCGTCAGCAGTCGCGCGCGCCAGGCCGCCAAGCGATCCGCGCGTGGCCATGCTGCGTATGTAAATCCCCGGATCGGCATAGTGGTCCTGCATCCGTATGCGATCGCCCAAGATCGCGCCACCCGTATAAGGACTGGTAGGATCGACCGCGATGATCCCGACCGTTCGATTTTCTTTGCGATAATGCTTGGCCAGCTGATCGACCAGCGTGCTCTTCCCCGCTCCGGGAGCGCCCGTCAACCCAATCACACGCGCCTTGCCCGTGTGAGGAAACAGAGACTTGAGCAGATCAGACCAGCCGGGGGCGCGGTTCTCAACGGTTGAGATAGCGCGAGACAGCGCGCGCGCATCACCCGACCGAAGCAGGTCAACAAGAGTTGTACTCGGCTGAGTCAAACAGGATAGTGTAACAACCGGTTCCAATCCGCGGTCACGCAATTCCGTTTTTCAGAACGGAGGCTCGAGTCACGCAGAAAACCGACTGCAGGAGAAAAATCTTTCCTTCCGCCCATTCATCGCCCAATCGCCGTCGGATGCTTAGGCTGATACAGCCCAATTTTCCCGCCTCCAGGCAGCGAAATCGTAGTGACACTGCCCCAGCGCTCCTCATTCACAGCGCCACAATTGACTTTCTTGGCCTTCAGCGATTCCATCGTCGCCTTCAGGTCGTCGCACATGAAGTAGAGCTCGTGCACGTCATTCTCGCCGGGATGAAACGCAGCCTCCGCCGCCGGCAGCGCAAAAATCAGCCAGCCGTGCCCGGCATCGCCCGCGGGAAATTTAAGAACATCGCGAAAGAAAGCGCGGTCGCTTTCCGCATCCTTGCTGTACACGATGACGTGAGCCCCGTTGATCATGGCTGCTACCTCCTCCTGTGAAACAAGCGATGCACTTTCCTCTAGCCAACCGACGAGCAATACCTTTTGACCTCAGCCGCCGCACGCCTGACGATGAATCAAGGAAGAAACCGAAGGCCATATGGAGATGACCCACGCAAGCCGCAGTTGGAACAATACGCGAAACGGCGAGGGCAAGACCCAGCCGCTGCCCTCGACGACGTTCAACGTTCTAGCCACCTACCTGGAGTGGGAGCGCCAAGATTTCGCAGAAGCCATACCGGGCATCCGGCATGGACACGAAGATGTGAAAGCCGGCCGCGCCAGGCCCGCTGCCGGGTTTCTCGCCGATCTGCGCCGCAAGCATGACCTTCCGCGTTGAAACAACGGCAGCGGCTGAAGCAGAAGCAGATGCAGTTCTCGACTGGCTTCTATCCGAACACGCCGGAGACACAGCAACACGCTGGTTCCTTTCGCTGAATTTCCAGCGCGCTGTGCTCTAGCACCGGAGAACTCCGCCTTCCTTTCGAAGTGCGCCAGATGCTCTGCGGCCACGGACCGCACGTGTATCGCATTCTCTTCACGATTGAGGAGAGGACGGTCTACGTGCACATACGCCACGGCAAACGCCAACCACCTAAACAGTAACCGCTTTAATCCTTCAGGAGCTGCCGCGCGATCACCAGCCGCTGAATTTCGCTCGTCCCTTCGCCGATCGTGCAGAGCTTCACATCGCGATAAAACTTCTCTGCCGGATAATCTTTGATAAACCCATATCCGCCGTGAATCTGCACGCCTTCATTGGCGCACCTCACCGCGACCTCGCTGGCATAAAGCTTGGCCATCGACGATTCGAGTGTGGTCTTCATCCCCGCATCTTTCATAGCCGCGGCCCGCAGCGTCAGAAGTTTGGCCGCTTCGATCTCCGTCGCCATGTCGGCCAGCTTCCACTGGATCGCCTGAAATTCCGAGATCGCCTGCCCAAACTGCTTGCGCTCTTTCGAATATTTCAGCGCGGCACCGTACGCGCCTTCCGCCATGCCCAGCGACAGCGCGGCGATCGAGATGCGTCCTCCATCCAGCACCCGCATAGCATCGATAAATCCGTCGCCTTCCTTGCCCAGCAAATTTTCCGACGGCACAAAGCAATCTTCGAAGATCAGCTCTGCCGTGTCGCTCGCCCGCAGGCCAAGTTTGTTCTCTTTTTTCCCCGCGCGGAATCCTTTCGTGTCTTTCTCCACGGCAAACGCCGATAGCCCATGCGTGTGCGCCGCGCGATCCGTGACCGCAATCACCACCAGCACATCGGCATAATGACCATTGGTGATGAAGGTCTTTGAGCCGTTGAGCACCCAACCGCCCTTCGCCCGGGTCGCCGTCATGCGCGCGCTGCCCGCATCCGATCCCGCCGAAGGTTCGGTCAATCCCCAGGCGCCAATAAATTCGCCACTCGCGAGCTTCGGCACATACTTCTTTTTCTGCGCCTCGTTTCCCGCGATAAAAATATGGTTCGAGCAAAGAGAGGTATGCGCGGCGACGATAATTCCCACCGATCCGTCGACGCGCGAAAGCTCAGCCACGGCCGTCGCATACTCGACGTAGCCCATGCCCGCACCGCCGTACTCCTGCGGAAAGATCATCCCCATCAATCCGAGCTTGCCCAGCTCTTTGATCGTGGCCAGCGGAAACTCGCACGCCTCATCCCAGCGCATGACGTGCGGCGCGATCTCGCGCTCCGCAAACTCGCGCACCGTTTTCTTGAGCTGCAGTTGCTCTTCGTTTAACTGGAAGTCCAAATCTCCTCCATTAAGTTCCCGGCGTGTATTTAAGAGACCTGCCCTGCCCCCTAAAGTTCGTCCAAACCGAAGGGAAACCGGCTCGTAATTCGTTCTTAAAGTTGTGGGTTGGATGCCGTGGGGATGGCGCTAAAACTGACGCCCAACTTCTCATTTAAGCACGGCAGGCAATAATCGCGAAATCTTCGTACCGACCGGTTGGTAATACGGTTTGCGTCAGCGCCGGGGCCGCAAGAAAGGCATTAAACGGAGCATGGTACTTGTTTCCCCAGAACCATTTCCGGGGTATACTCTCGTAGCATATCGGAGTGCTGGGTTCTCGATCTCCCCCCGACGAACTGAGGCAAACGCTGCCTTTGTCAGAGGACCGAGGCGCGCTCCTCTCCCCAGCTCGCCGTATCCGGGCCAACTTCATGGATGAGCGCGACCGCAGACGCAAAGACTCGGACAGCCCGACCATGCCGGGCACTCGTCTGCCCGGCTGCGAGGACGCCATCGGCGCGGCCGCTCTAACGCCTCCTCCGCTCTCCAATGCGCCTATCTCGGACGCGCAAACCCTCCCGCATGGCAGCGGTCTTCCTGGCCTGACCCAGGCTCTGCCTTACGTCCGCCAGGGGCAGCCGTCGCTCTCGTCATCCAAGCCATCCGTCGGCGGTGGGGGTGTCTCCGCCTTTCTCAGCCTTCAACCCGGCGTGCTTTTCGGCGGGCGCTATGAAATCCTCGGCATCCTTGGGCAAGGCGGCATGGGCGCCGTCTACAAGGCCCGCGACCGCGAACTCGACCGCCTCATCGCGCTCAAAGTCATCCGTCCAGAACTCGCAACCGACCCCGCCATTCTTCAGCGCTTTAAGCAAGAGCTGATTCTCTCGCGCAACATCACGCACAAAAACGTCGTGCGCATCTTCGATCTCGGCGAGGCCGAGGGCATCCGCTTCATCAGCATGGAATATGTCGACGGCGAAGATCTCCGCACACTTCTGCGGCGCGCCGGAAAGTTCACGCCGCAGGAAGCGATCGCCGTCATCGAGCAAGTTTGCCGCGCCCTCGATTCCGCCCACTCCGAAGGCGTGATCCATCGCGACCTCAAGCCTCAGAACATCATGCGCGACCGCCACGGCCGCATCGTGGTCATGGATTTCGGTCTCGCACGCTCGCTCGGCGATTCCGGCCTCACTCAGACCGGCGCCCTCGTTGGCACCCTCGAATACATGTCGCCCGAGCAAGCCCTAGGCAGCACGCTCGACCAGCGCTCCGACATTTTCAGCGTCGGCCTGATTTTCTTCGAGCTGCTCACCGGCAAAGCTCCCTACCACGCCGACACGGCCATCGCCAGCCTGATGAAGCGCACCCGCGAGGACGCGAAACCCGCATCCGATGTCGATGCCTCTGTTCCCAAATCGCTGAGCGCGATCGTCGGCCGCTGCCTTGAGCGCGAACCGGCCAACCGTTATCACTCCGCCGTCGAGCTGTTGCAGCAATTGTCGACGTGGGAGGCCAACCCCAACATCACCGCTGAAACGCTCTCGAAGATGATCGCGCATCCCATCATCCGCCGCTCCCGTTTCAGCCTCGATCTTCCGGGCAAGAGTTGGATGTGGATCGCCGGAGCCGTGCTCGTCGTCGCGCTCGCCACCTTTGCCGGACGCACCATGCTCAATCGATCCGGCCCATCCTACGGCCAAATGCCGCAAGGCATTCCCTCGCTCACTCAAGGGAAGTATGTTGCGATCCTGCCTCTGAAACTCGTGGGCGATCAGAAAGCGCTAGGCTACGTTGCTGACGGCATTCAGGAAGCCTTAGCAGCCAAACTGTTTCAATTAAAAGAAGTTCATCTCGCATCCTCGGACGCTGTGGAACAAGCGGCCGCCAAGAATCTGCCCCTCGCCAAACTCGCCCGCGAACTCGGAGTCAACCTCGTGCTGCAAGGCATCGTACAGGGCAATGGCGATGCCCTCCGCGTCACTCTCAATCTCGACGATGCCACCACCGGCAAGCGTGTCTGGAGCCAGGAATTTCCCGGCGCCCCGGGCGACGTGCTCGCCTTAGAAGATCAGATTTACGGTACCGTCGCCGTCGCCCTGGCAGTGAAGCCCACCGACGACGAGCAGGCCCGCGTCGGCGCTCATCCCACCGAGAACGTGAAGGCCTACGATCTCTACCTGCAAGGCCGCAACACCTTGCGCAACGGCCACAATCAGGAAGCCTATCGCCAGGCCGTCGGCCTCTTCGAACAAGCCATCGACAAAGACGCCAACTTCGCCCTCGCCTATACCGGGCTCGCCGATTCAAGTGTTCAGATGTATCAGGAAACGAAGGAAGGCATCTGGGCGCAAAAAGCCACGTTAGCCGCGCAGCAGGCGGAGCGCCTGTCCGGCAACCTGCCCGAAGTTCATCTGTCCCTGGGCAGCGTGTATTCCACCACCGGGAAGAATACCGAGGCCGTCAGCGAGTTGAGGAAGGCTCTGGAATTGGCGCCCAACTCCGATGAAGCCTATCGCCATCTGGGCGATGCCTACAGCCGCACGGGTCAAAGCGACGAAGCCATCGCCGCTTTCCAGAAAGCGGTCGCCGCCAACACCTACTACTGGTCGAATCACAACGCTCTCGGCAATGCCTACTGGAGCCTCGGCGACAACGCCAAGGCGCTGCCCGAGTTTGAAAAGGTCATCGAACTCTCGCCAGATAATCCCACCGGTTACGAAAACATCGGCTCTGTTTATCTTCGCGAGGGCAAGTGGAGCGAGGCCATTCCGCAGTATCAGAAAGCACTCGCGCTGACGCCCGATTCCTCCACCTACTCGAACCTCGGCACCGCCAACTTCTACCTGAAGAACTACGACCAGGCCACCAAGATGTACGAAAAAGCGGCTGAAATGACTCCGAACGATGAGGTGATACTGGGCAATCTCGGTGACGCTTACCGCTGGTCAGGACATTCCGATCAGGCCGCCACCGCTTACAGCAAAGCCATCGCCCTCGCCTTCCAGGAGTTGCAAATCGATCCGCGATCAGCCGCCACCATGGGTGACCTCGGCCTGCTCTATGCCAAGAAGGGCGACGCCGCGAATGCCGTGCAATACACCAATCAGGCGCGCGCCATCAAGCCTGACGATTTGGGTTTGATGTATTCGGAAGCTCAGGTAAAGACGCTGATTGGAAGGCCGGATGAGGCCTTGAAGTCACTGCGGTCGGCGCTGGATAAGGGTTACCCACCGCAGGAGGCCTGGAACGATCCCGAACTGCAAAAGCTCCAGGCCCTGCCGGAATTCTCCCAATTGGTGAACCGGAAAAAATCCCACTAAGCGTTAAAGCGGTTCTTCCACGTCTTGCGACGCGAGATCACTCCCACCAGTCCGGTCACCATCAACGCAATCGTGCCCGGCTCCGGAACCGCTCCCACGGCCGGGTTCGCATGTCCGTTGAAGCTCAATCCGCCCGGCCAGCAGCTCTTGTTGAGGCAGTTGAAAGAAATGCCGAAGTTCTGCCCGTTGTGAATTCCTTGATCCTTCCACTGCGCCTTGCCCCCGTTCGACAGCAAAATTTCGACGGAACCATTCTTCAGCGTCTGGGTCGTGCAACTCGCAAACAGGTTGGAGTGGCAGCTGATGTCCGCCGCCGGCTCGCCCGTCTCGATCAGCGCCAGTGACGTCCAGTTCTTTCCGCTCGTGTTGGTGAAAAATAACGTGCCCGATCCGCTCTCGGGAACCGTGAAGCCGAAGTTCAGGCCAACGCCCTGGCATTGCGGGCATTGCGCAAGGGATTGCGCTACGCCTTTGATAATAATCTTCGGATCTTTAATGCCATCGGCAAAGGCCATCATCGACCCAACCATGAGCAACAATGCTATGCCGCACAACTGAGAGATTTTCATCGAAGTTTTCCTGTTCACCAAAGGAATTTAGCCGGACTTTTCCCCGGCTTTTAGGGGAGTGCGCCGAGGTTAGCTCCTTCAACCGCGCCGGTCAAGAACAAATAAGCCCCATGAAGGAAAATATTTCGGGACGAATGCAAAGTATTGCTCATGTCGCCCTTGAACTGTGCAAACGCGTGCACCTCATATCTGCCGCAAGTGCATGTTATTGCGCACCCGGTTGCCCGCCCTCCCGTCCGCCGAAAAACTCGGTTCGTATCAGGGCATCAGTTTTCGTATCAGGGCATCGCTTTAGCGATGCCCTAAGCCCTCCGAAATCAGTCGCCCCTTTAGGGGCAGGCCGTCGGAAGTTTCCTTTTTCAGCCATCCGCCTCGCCCAGAAAAAAAGCCGGAACCCGAAGGCCCCGGCTGTCCAGTTGGTTGTGTGCCCGGATAAACTTTTTTATTCTGCGGCGCGATTCTTGCGCACTGAACTAAGATGCGCTTTTGAGCCCCCCAGTTGGCGGCTCTTACGCGCTCCGCCGCGGCCGCACCGTCAAGTCGCGCACCTGCGCCAGAATGCTCGACATCTGCATGCCACTCAGTTGCGCCAGAAACGGCATGATGTCGGATACGAATGGATCTTCCATCAACTCGCGCACCTCCTCCTGCCGACTTCGTTCTCCGCCAGAAAGCAGATCGGGCACGCTGACCTCGAGCGCCCTCGCCAACCTCTCCAGCGAAGACAGCGTCGGAGTCGCCTTCTCATTTTCAATTTTCGAGACGTAGGTGCGCGGCACCGACATGCGCAGCGCCAGCTGCCGCTGACTCAATCCATTGCGCAACCGCAACGATCGGATCGAGTGCGCCAGCCGCAAGTGGCCGCGTCCAGTGGAATCCATATGCACCGGCATCACCTCCGGCGCCTGTGACATGGCAGCGATCTCCGCCTCGTCCTCATCTAATGACAGATGGCAACGGCGGCAAAGACTGTTAGATGTGCGGAATTGCACGAGAGAACAACGGTCGCATCTTACAACTTCCCGTGAGTCCACGGGCGCTAAGGTTGTGGCCATTCAGGTTTTGCGAGTGCCAGAGCGGGGCTACTCTCAAAGCCAACTACTGCGTAATCTGCAGGATGCACCCTGTGGAAGTCAAGCGAAAAGTACGAGAGATGAAAGCGCTTCCTTCGATCACAACTCTGATTTCAGTCGAAAAGCGCCGAAAACTAAGGACAAATCACGAATCAACGCCAGAGTCGCACGATGTTTACTAACTGTATTCCAAATAATATTTCTTTATAATATTTCTTTGAACCGCGGGAGGTAGCCCATTCTAAATTTCGCATTCTTTGTGCGGGGAGCCTCGCCCCTTTCACCGCTCTTTCTTCAGGCGAAGGTCCCGTCCACGCCTTCCCAGTCCTCCGATTCCTGCGCAACTCAGTTTTTCCCTGCCCTCGGCGCGCGCTGGATCTTGACTCCCGCCAGAATTCGCTGCATTTCCGGATCGTCGTGCAGGTTATCGAACAAGCGGTTCCCCGCGACGTCGACAACGTCATCCTCGTGCTGATCGTAAGCGATTTTCAGATACTTCAAGGCGTCCCGCTTATTTCCTTCGAGCGCGCAGCTCCCGGCCAGAGCGAGGGGCGAAAACTTTCCCTGATCGTAGAGCTTTTGCTGTTCATTGCGCATGTTCTCGAACATGGCGTGCGCTCCGCCAGCCGCATATCCCCTCTCGGCGGCCGAGGCCACAACCAGCGCCGCGCTGTCGTGGCTCAGTACCGCGCTCTTTCTTAACTCCACCAGATAGTTCGGATAGTCGCCCATTTCCAGATAAATTCTCTCCAGGTAACGAGGTGGGGATACGAACTCCGGTTCGGCCTTTTCCATTTGCCGCAGCAGGTCAAGCGCTTCCTGCCGCCGTCCCATCCCATACAAGATGATCCCCTTGTCCGCCAGCACCGACTTGGAGGTGGGGTCGAGCGCCTGCGCGCGCTCAATTTCCGTCAGCGCCTCCGGGTAGCGCCCCATCGTTGCCAGCACCGGCGAGTACCAATGGTGGGCATTCGCGTTGTTCGGGTCGAGTTCAATGGCGCGGCGAAATTCGCGATCGGCGGTCGCAGCGTCCCACATTCCCCAAAACGAAACAAACGCCAGCGAAGCGTGCGCCTGCGACGATTTGTCATCGAGCTCAACCGCTTTGCGCGCCGCCGCCAGCGCCCGCGGATACGCTTCGCTACTCTTCATCGCGCTATATTCGCGCAGCAGGTTGTAGCAGTCAGCTAGTCCAACATAGGCATCCGAATATCCCGGATCGTGCACAATCGCCTGCGTGAAATAGTCCACCGCCTTTTGCAGATCGTCGGGCGTGCGCTTGTTCCAGTAGTAGCGGCCTTGCAGATAAAGATCCTTGGCCTCCTGATTCGCCGGATGCAACCCAGCATTCGCAGCCGAGTGCGGCGGATTGCCTGCGGCCTTTATCCCGTGAAACCCAAAGAGCATGATCCCGGCCACCAACAGTAGCGCCAGAACCAGCGCGGCATACTCCAACTTTCGCGAGGAAAACGCCGGTGGCGAAATCAAACTGTCGGGAACGGCCACCGAACTTACTGCCGGCTCTAACTCCACCTCACGCGCATCCGGTGCAAGCAGCCTGACTGTGCTCGAGGTCGGGACTCCAGAAGTCGGAGCGATCCACCGGTACCCGCGGCGCTCGATGGTTTCTATATAGATAGGATTCTCAGCGGGGTCGCCCAGCGTATCGCGCAGCCGCTTGATGGCACTGCTGATGGCACGGTCGAAATCGACAAAAACATCCTGCGGCCAAAGCGCCTGCCGGAATTCTTCGCGCGTCACAACTTCATTCGGCCGGCTGAGCAGGACTCCGAGGGCGCGAAAGGGTAGGTCCTGAATCTTTACCCTGGTTCCTTTCTTCCGCAAATCTCCCGCGCGCAAGTCCGCCTCAAATACACCGAAGCGCACAACAGTCTGGGGCTCGCCGGACACAGTCATAGGCGTCGACGCTTCCGGGGGAGGACAATCTTAAGTCTATCATCCCGAAAAGCTTCGTTGGACTAGCACTCTCGGGGTACTCCACTCCAGACAAGAACTTTTTGTAAACCATTGTAGATCAAAACAATATCTCGTCGCTTCGATATAACCGCGCCGTCGCTTTACCCCCAGCCCCCAATTCAGGGATAGTCGGCGTGCATTCGCGGTCGTCTCAGCCAGTTGGCGAGCGGCCCGCGCCGGAACACAGAACCACTAATCGGACAGCGGCAGAAATTCGAATCAAATTCAGGAGAAAACTAATGACTGCAGTTCTCAAGGCAAAGCTTCTAGTGGGTATGTTCCTGGTGGCGATAGCTGTCGCTGCGCCGGCGCAAACGATCAGCACGATTTACCAGTTCGGCAGCGGGACGAACCCAAGTCTTCCTGCGGGCGTAATGGCGCAGGGACGGGACGGGAACTTCTACGGAGTTACGCTATCGGGCAACGGATGCTGTCAGGGCATCATTTACAAAATCAGCTCGGCGGGAGAGCTCACGAGCCTGTACTCGATGGCGCAATCGGACGGAACGACGTGCAGCGGCCTGACTCTGGGCACCGATGGCAATTTCTACGGTACTTGCCATAACGGTGGGACCAACGATTACGGAACGCTATTCAAGGTGACCTCCGCCGGCGTCTTGACCGTGTTGCACAACTTCGCGGCCCAGGGATCGACCAGCGACGGATGCGAGCCCCTCGCGCCTCCGATCCAGGCCAGTAACGGAAATTTTTACGGAACCACAAGTTTTTGCGGGGCAAATAATTACGGAACGGTGTACAAGCTCACCTTGGCGGGAGCCTACAGCCTGCTGTACAGCTTCCAAGGTCCGCCGAACGACACGCTGTTGCCCTTGGGCTTGATCGAAGGCACTGATGGCGATCTATGGGGCCTGGGAAACGGCTGGATCATCAGCTATGGCGGAGTATTCAAAATCACGCTCGCGGGTAAGGAGTCGCTGTTATACACGTTCAAGGGCGATCCGGATGGCGCGGGCCCGTATACCAATCTGATTCAGGGCTCCGATGGCGACTTCTATGGAACCACCGAAGGGGGCGGCAGTGCGCAGGAAGGAACCATTTTCGAGGTCACCGCGGGCGGCAAAGAGATGGTTCTTTACAGCTTCCCGAATCAGACGGACGGCGCGTATCCTTCGTTGCCCTTGACGCAGGGGCCGGATGGCCTGTTGTATGGCGCCGCAACGGATTGCGCGGGCGGGGGCTGCTCGCAAGCCGGACTCTTCGACATCACCACCAAGGGCGCGTACAAGAACCTTTATCTCTACCCGCTCGTTTGCTCGAACTGCGGCCAGCCTGAGGCTCCGCTCTTGCTTTCCACCAACGGCACGTTTTACAGCACGACCGAGCAGGGCGGGGCCGGCGTTGGCTCGTTCTACAGCCTGAGCAATGGCTACAGACCCTTCATCTCCCTCGTGAATGTGACGTCCGGCGCAGAAGGCGCGCAGGTTGGCATTCTGGGCCAGGGTTTCAACTCGAAGTCTGTCGTTGAGTTCGGAGGCACAAAAGCCACCACCACAAAACTCACTGGCACCACCTACATTCTCGCTACCGTCCCGACGGGCGCGCTAACCGGCGACATCACCGTCACCACTGGATCGACGGTGCTGTCCACCACCGCGAGCTACAAGATCACGCCGACCTACAAAAGCTTCACGCCCCCGAGCGGCCCAGTCGGAACAGTAGTGACATTCAACGGCACCGGCCTGACTCAAACCACGAAGGTGACGATCGACAAAATATCGGCGTCACGTT
>JGI12635J15846_10001006_pt1 | contig 24708 bp, 25 predicted proteins | sample BlaSpr_A8_OM2_M2_FD_15846 | JGI IMG/M metagenome (IMG submission 15846) | reverse complement strand
CCCGATTGCGACAATCGCGGTGATTATGACAGGTCTCAAATCGTCGCGCAGGTTTTTGCTTTGCGTATCCATCGGCTGTCTCGCCAATCCGTTGCTTGCCATGCTCTCGCAGCGGTTGTGCCGTTGAGCAAGCAGCATCATCCGATTGCCAGGCGTTGAGCGAGCGATCCAAACCCGCGATCAGCGTCGCCCGGCGCGTAACCCAGAGGTAAGTTGGCAATCCGGCCAATACCACTAAATTGAATTTCATTCGGCGTGGCTGTCTCGCCAGGGCACATCCATTTCCTGGTGATCGCACTTTTTGAGCGAGCGATAGTCAAAGCTCCCGGTTGGGGAATTTGGGGCTGGGAGCAATCATCCCGCGCCACAATTAAAATCGAATTTACTTGAGCAGGCCGGCTTCTTCATGATGTTCCTCTGATCGCAACTCAAATGTCAGCTGTTGGAGCCGCCTCAATGACCCAATTCCGGCTTCTCGGTCTGTCCGGTAGCCTGCGTCGGGCCTCCAACAGCACGGCGGTGCTTCGCGGCCTTCAGGATGCGCTTGCGTCACGAGCTCTGCTCACCATTTTTTCGCTGCACGGACTGCCGCTCTATAACGAGGATGATGACGGCGAGCGTGCGCCGGAATCGGTGCGTGCCCTTCGGTCGGCCATTGAGGCGAGCGATGGGGTACTCATGATCTCGCCCGAATACAATCATGGCATGTCGGGCGTCCTGAAGAACGCGCTCGACTGGGCCTCCAGGCCCCATGGACAGTCGGTGCTCAGGAAAAAACCGGTACTGACGATGACGGCCTCGCCCGCCTTCACGGGCGGCGCGCGCGCGCAACAGCAGATGAATGAGACGCTCGCAGCGATCCCGGCGCGCCCCATTTTCCATCCCCAGATCGTCATCGGCGGCGTTCATGAGAAGGTGCGCGATGGCCGCCTGGTCGACGAGGCCGCACTTCGCTTCGCGCTTGCAGGTGTCGATGATCTTTTTGAGGAGATCAGGACAGCGCGCTCTGTTCAAGCGGCAGCATGAAAAAGAGGTCGGGCTGATGGAATTTCAGCCCGACCTCTTCGAGCGCGGTCGCAATAGCGTTCGATTTGCCCCGCGATTGGTCCGAACTTGCTCGGCAGCAGTGAACCGCCAGCCGGGGTTCGCGGTACGGACGGATCAGTAAGCCGTCGTCGGTTCGCAAGGCGGGCGAGCATTGTCCCAGGGTTGCGTCGCGAATGCGCCCACGGCCGGAGCCGGAACGCAGGCACCCCCGTCAACATAGCGCTCGGTGGTCGCATTGGCGCCCCTGATGTGGCTCTCGCGAGCCATAGCGGGAGTTGCGAGCATGGCTGCGGCAATCAGCGTGGCCGACAGAAGTTTACGCTTGGACATTCGAGTTCTCCATTTGGATATGAAGCCAATGGTGTTGGCTCGTTGACGGAAGTGGAGAAAGGACCGACCGATTAAAGGAACATTTTCCTCGCATGGTTTCAACACGGCGCGAGGTAACGCTCGCGGAGCTTCCGGCTATTTGGCTGATTCTAAAATGCTATTTAATGGTATGGCGGTTTCGGTCGGCCTATTCTTCTTGATGACGGCCCCACCGCGCTTGCCCCCGGAGGCGGTGGTCATATGGCCGCAGAGCGGACGGCGCACGCCGCGCCACCTGCCCTGAGTGTAGCGGGCGGCGCTGTCCGGCTCTTTAGGACGAAACCTATGGCAATTGCAGGTCGTTGACATGGCACTGGTCTCGGGCAAGCCTAACACTTCGGGGCCGACAGGCTCCAACCCTGCGAATGCTTTGGCCGCAGCCGGGGATCGATCGATGACAAAAGTACTACTGATCGAGGATGACAGCGAGACGGCTGAGGAAATCACCGCCGAGCTGGCCGATCGCGGCTTTGAAGTCGAATGGTCGGCCGACGGTATCGAAGGCCTCGACAAGGCGCGATCATTGCGGCCCGACGCCATGATCGTCGACCGGCTATTGCCCGGAATGGACGGCCTCACCGTCATAGAGGCGCTGAGAAAGGAACAGGTGCGCACCCCGGTGCTGGTGCTGAGCGCCCTTGGCGCCGTCGACGACCGCGTACGCGGCTTGCGGATGGGTGGCGACGACTACCTCACCAAGCCATTCGCGATTGTGGAACTCGTCGCCAGGGTGGAAGCGTTGTTGCGCAGGCCGGCGGAATCGCGTGAGACCACGTTGCGGGTAGGGCCGCTGGAACTAGATCTGATCGAGCGCACCGCCAAGCGCGGGGATCGCGTGATCGATCTTCTGCCGCGAGAGTTTCGCCTGCTCGAGTACATGATGCAGCGAAGCGATCAGCTGCTGACGCGCGCCATGCTTCTTGAGGAGGTCTGGAATTATAAGTTCATTCCGGCGACGAACCTTGTAGACGTGCATATGGGCCGGCTACGTCACAAGGTGGATGGACCCGGCGAAGCACCCATGATCCACAATGTCCGCGGTTCCGGTTTCATTCTCCGCACGGGGCCATAGGGTTCGGATGTCCAGCCTCGATGTGCCGCCGTTGGCGTGGAGCAGGATATCCGGGCAGCGAGATCCGATGCGTCAGCCGCAATTCATACGCTCGAGCACGTTTCACTGGGCACTTGCGGTGGCCGGCGTGCTCGCGGTTTTCGTCATCGTGCTGTTTGGCTTCATCTATTGGAAGACGGACGACTACCTGATCGCGCGATCCGACACAATGATTGCGAGGCAACTGAACTATATCGCTGGCTTGTCCGCCGAACGCCGGGGGATAGCGATCGATGAGCATCTGGAGCAAGATTCCCGCGGCGTTCAATATGCCGGATTATTTGGCCCGGACGGCCACAAGATCGCAGGCAACCTCGGGCAGTTTCCGCCCGAGTTGAAGACCAACGATTCTGTCCAGACCGTCACCGTCGTCCGAACGGGCGCCGCCGGGCCGGAAACCCACGCGATACGGGCTATCGCCCGCCGTATGTCGGATGGCAACGCGCTGCTGATCGGACGAGAGGTGGACGAAACCAGGGAGATTTCTCATGTCGTCGGGCAGGCGCTGGCGCTGGGCCTGTTGCCGGCGCTTTGCTTGTGCCTGCTGGCCGGCGCGTGGCTGAGCATGCGCGCCCAGAGGCGTGTGGAAGAGGTCAATCAACGGGTTCAGCGCATCATCGCTGGCGATCTGCGCGAGCGACTTCCGCACCGCAATATCGACGAGCCGTTTTCGAAGCTTGCCGTCATTGTCAATGGCATGCTCGATGAAATGGAAGCGATGATCCACGCGCTTGCCGGCGTCGGCAACGACATCGCGCACGACTTGCGGACGCCGCTGACGCGAGCCCGGCTCACCCTCGAGCGCGGTCGCACCAACGCAACCAGCCTGGAGCAGCTCCAGGGCGTTGTGGACAAGGCGATCACGAACGTTGATCAGTCGCTGGCGATCATCACGGCGCTGCTGCGCCTGGCCGAAATCGAAAACAGCCGGCGGTCGGCGGCTTTCGGCAGCGTCCCGTTGCACGAGTTGTTGGAGGAGGTCGGCGATATCTACGAACCGATCGCCGAAAACAAGAAAATCGACTTGCGGGTCGAGGCACGGCACCGGCTGAACGTGCGTGCCGACCGTGATCTTTTGTTTGAGGCGGTTGCCAACCTTGTCGACAATGCCATCAAGTTTACGCCGGAGGGCGGCAAGGTGGAGATCGAACTGCTGCGCGGCGACAGTGAAACAATCGTTCGCGTTGCTGACACCGGCTCCGGCATCAGCGAGCAGGAGCGCGATGCGGTGCTGCGGCGCTTCTACCGTTCCGACAAGATACGAAACACCCCGGGTGTGGGCCTTGGCCTCAGTCTCGTGGCAGCGATTGTGAGGCTGCACGGCTTTCGGCTCGCGATCCACTCCGGCGCCGGCGGTCGGCTTGAGATCATCTGTCCCGACCCGCAACCGGCGTGAAGCCGTAGCAACGGCGAAGCGCCGGCGTATCGCGAACCCGAAGAGCATAAAATGCTTTTTAATGGAGGCCGCCGTCGGCCGCCTCTATATGGAGTTGACCGGCACGTGCGAAAGTCATCGGCACATCGCTGAACTAAGCACGGGCAACCTTGCGCTCAATTTCGACGGAGCAATCCATGCGTTCGACCTTCTTCATAATGGCCGTTCTGGGCACGCTTGCGGCTTCCGGCAGCGCCGCGGTCAACGCCCAATCAATCGGTGTCTCGGCGACCACCGTGCCCGGTCAAGCGCCGATCGGCCACCTGCAGCCGCGGGCCCAGCAATTTGCTCCCGGCTCNCCAGCGGAACAAACCGTGCAGGACAAGATGTCGAGNTTCGATGCCCAGCAGCAGAAGGCGGATGAGGAACTCGACCAGCGCCTCAACATCTGCCGCGGGTGCTGATGGAGCGGGCACGGATAAGCTCCGCAAAATTGGCCTCAACAATCAGCAGTGAATCGTAAAACAGAATTTACTGTTCCGCCTGCGCAGTTTCATCCTAAACCCTGCTGGGCCACGGTGCTGAAAGTGCTGCGTGGCTGGCCTGCAGGGTTCCAAAGTGAAATCACGGCGCACACTCTTGCCGATCGCAGCGGCGATCTTCGTCTCCACGCTGGGCGCGGATGCGCCGAAAGCGGAGGAGACTAGCTCGAAACTCTCTCCCCAGGCACTGCAGGAAATTGCGCAGGTCGAGGCCGAAATCGACCGTATCGAAGCGCAGACGGTCGAACGCCTTGCAGCGCCGCCGGACAATCAGATCCAGCAAATCGAATTGCTCGGCAAGGCGATGCTGTACGACAAGAACTTGTCGGTATACCGCAACGAGGCTTGCGCCTTCTGCCACATGCCCGAGACGGGCTTTACCGGTCCGGTGTCGGAGTTGAACCGCACGACCGGCTCCTATCCCGGCTCGGTGCGCACGCGCTTCAGCGACCGCAAGCCGCAAACCCACGCCTATGCACCTCTCTCGCCCGTGCTGCACTATAATCCGGGGCAGGGGGATCTCGTCGGCGGAAATTTCTGGGATATGCGTGCGACAGGACGCCGGCTTGGCAATCCGGCCGCGGAGCAGGCGCAAGGTCCGCCGACCAATCCGGTGGAGATGGGTCTGCCCGATATCGCCTGTGCTGTCTATCGCGCCTCGCAGCGGCCTTATCGCGTCCTGTTCGAAAACGTCTGGGGCGCGCAGAGCTTTGCGATCGCATGGCCAGGCGACGTGGCGGAGGCCTGCGATCGGCCCGGGCCGGCGACCGCCAGTCGGCCGTTGCCGGTTCATCTGAGCCCGATTGACCGCGGCCGGGCCGGCACCACCTTCGACCAGATGGCGCAATCCATCGCCGGTTATGAGGCGTCGGCAGAGGTGACGTCATTCACCTCGAAATTCGACGCCGTACTCGCGAAAAAGGCGCAGTTCACGCCGCAGGAGCAGCTGGGATACGACCTGTTCCGCGGCAAGGGCCGATGCAACGAGTGTCACCGTGACGGCGGACCCGGCGAAGACCCGCTGTTCACCGACTTCACCGCCAGCAATATCGGCACTCCGGCCAACCCGAGGCTTCCTTACTACGGGGAAAATCAGCCCGACGCGTTGGGATATGCCGCCAATCCGCAAGGGACGTCGTTTGTCGATGGCGGCGTCGGCACTTTTCTCAAGCAGGGACACCTGCTGAGCCAGCCCTCGGCGGTGGATCAACGATGGCTCAAGCTGGCGCCGGACAATCAGGCGCGAATGCAGGTGCCGACGCTGCGCAATGTCGACAAGCGCCCCTCTCCAGCCTTCGTGAAAGCGTACGGGCATAATGGATACTTCACCAGCCTGAAAGGGATCGTGCATTTCTACAACACGCGTGACGTCCTGCCGCGATGCAAGCCGCACGATCCCGGCGAGGGCACGACGTGCTGGCCCGCGCCGGAATCGACCGACAACATGAACACCAGCAAAGTCGGCCACCTCGGCCTGTCTGACTCGGAAGAGGACGCGCTCATCGCCTTCATGCAGACCCTGACTGACGGCTTTATGCCGCGCGATCCGTAGCAGCGATCATATTTGAGAAATCTTCCAAAAGTGGAACCGGCGGGCTCCGATAAGCACACGCCGCGCCCGGCGTCTCGGTGCGGCGCTTGAGGGCTCGGCTCCTTTCTCAAAGCCGCGAGTTGAACGGCGCCGCGCCTCATCGGTACATCCCTCCGACCTTGGTCAGCGCATGACCACCGAATAGCCCCGGCGACGACTCCAGAGCCAAAATCGCCTTGGTCTCGATGGCGTAAACCAGGGTGAACAAAGCCGCAGCAACAAGTCCCACTTTGACGTACATGAAGCGCTTCGTCATCGCGCGATATTCCGGATGTCGGCGGGGCCGCGGCATTCGTGCGTTTGGGGATCACTGAGGCGACCCTTGCCGCAACCGCCGACAAAAGCGCTTGCAGACAGGTCGGGCCAGGCGATGGTCGGCGGCAGCGGCGGATTATCGATCTCTGCTGAGCCCGGAAAGGCCGGCTTGGTCTGAAAGGATCCGATCGCTTGGCAACTGGACCAGGTGAAGGTCGCGACGACAGTTACCAGGATCGGAAAGCCGATACGGCGAAGCACCGCGGTAGGCATTTAAGTCTCCACGTTCAGGGTCTGGTTTGAAGCAGAGCCCACGGATTCCGCGTCACGTTTGACGTCGGTAACCCCACGTTAGATGCGGACACGACGGAGAACGATTAAATTGGGATTTAGGGGGTTCAAATCGGATTGAAGCGGATTGCTCCACATTGGCGCGTGCGTGAAACTACAACGGGTCGAGTAACGAACGTGTCCGCTAACCGCCGGCCGTGACGGTCCGAGCGCGTTGTTCGGCGGGCTGATAGTCGCCGCTGAGAGAGAGATCGAGCTCCCGCCACACCGAGACCATCGCCTCCACCAGCTGTGCGATCAGCCGAGTGTCATGCAGCGGGGTGGGGGTGATCCTCAATCGCTCGGTGCCTCTGGCAACCGTGGGATAATTGATCGGCTGGATGTAGATCCCGTGCTCCTCGAGCAGGAGATCGCTTGCCTGTTTGCACAGATCTGGATCGCCGACCATGACCGGCACAATATGGGTCTCTGTCGCCAGCAGTGGCAGGCCGGCTTTCCGCAGCGCTGCCTTGGTCGCGGCCACTGCAGCGCGCTGGCCCGCGCGCTCCGCCTCCGATGTCTTGAGATGGGCGATCGACGACGTCGCAGCCGCGGCTACCGCGGGTGGCAAGGCCGTTGTGAAGATAAATCCGGGGGCATGGGAGCGGACGGCGTCCACCACCGCGCTGTGGCCTGCGATGTAGCCGCCAAGCGCGCCGAAGGCCTTTGCGAGCGTTCCCTCGATAACGTCGATGCGCGCCATCACGCCGTCCCGCTCGGCGATGCCGGCGCCGCGCCGCCCGTACATGCCGACGGCATGCACTTCGTCGAGATAGGTCATCGCGTTATAGCGCTCCGCAAGCGTGCAAATCGCTTCGAGTGGAGCGACATCGCCATCCATCGAATAGACGCTCTCGAAGACGATCAGCTTCGGCCGGCCGGGCGCGGCGCGCGATAGTAATTGCTCCAGGTGCTGAAGGTCGTTATGGCGCCAGATCTGCCTGGCGCAGCCGGCGGCACGGACGCCTTCGATCATCGAGTTGTGATTGAGCGCGTCGGACAGGATCAGGCAGTCGGGAAGGAGCCTCGCGATCGTCGCGATGCCTGTATGGTTGGAGACGTAGCCCGACGTGAAAACCAGTGCCGCTTCCTTGCCATGCAGGTCCGCCAGCTCGGCCTCGAGCTCCACCAGCGCCCGATTCGTGCCCGAGATGTTGCGCGTTCCGCCCGCGCCCGCACCCATCGTGCGCGCCGCGGCGCACATCGCATCGATCACCTTCGGGTGTTGGCCCATGCCGAGATAATCGTTGGAGCACCAGACCACGACCTCCCGCTTGCCGCTCGGGCTGTTCCAGAGCGCTTTCGGAAACTGTCCCGCCTTGCGCTCGAGGTCAGCGAAGACGCGATAGCGCTGCTCGTGTTTCAGAGCGGTGATGGCAGATTGAAAATTCCCGACATAGTCGAACATCCCTGGAAATCCTTTTATTGGACCATCTGCGCTATCGGAGCAAAGAGCGCGTTCGCCGCCGATCGGCCACCAATCCGGGGCAGCCTATCGGCGAGAACGCCTGAGGCTGCCTCAATCGACCGGCTCAGGCTGTTTGAGCCCGAGGGCCTTCGCCACCCCGGCCCCATAGGCCGGATCGGCGCGGGTGCAATTGTCGACGTGCCGCTGCTTGATGTGCGGCCTTGCGTCGCCCAGCGCCCGCGCCGTGTTCTCGAACAACGCCTTCTTTTGTTGCGGCGTCATCTTGCGAAACAGACTGCCGGGTTGCTCCCAATGATCATCGTCAACGCGGTGGTCAAAGTGCGCCGCATCGCCCTCGATCGGCATCGCCGGCTCGGCGAAATCCGGCTGGTTGTCCCAAAGTCCCGCGCTGTTGGGGTTGAAAGTGAGCGTCCCGCCCAGGTTGCCGTCGGTGCGCATCTTGCCGTCGCGATGGTAGCTTTGAAACGGGCATCTGGGCGCGTTGACCGGGATATGGTTGAAGTTGATGCCGAGCCGATAGCGTTGGGTGTCGCCATAAGAGAACAGCCGGCCTTGAAGCATCTTGTCGGGAGAAAAGCCGATGCCGGGCACGATGTTGGCGGGCGAGAAGGCGGCCTGCTCGACTTCCGCGAAATAGTTGTCCGGGTAGCGATTGAGCTCCATCACTCCGACCTCGATCAGCGGATACTCCGCTTTCGGCCAGACCTTAGTCAGGTCGAAGGGACTGTGCCGATGAGTCTTTGCCTGCGCTTCGGTCATCACCTGGATGAAAAGCGTCCAGCGCGGGAAGTCGCCCGCTTCGATCGCGTTGAGCAGGTCGCGGCCGTGGCTTTCGCGATCCTTGGCGACGAGGGCCTCAGCCTCGGTATCGCTGAGGTTCTGGATTCCCTGCTGCGAGCGGAAGTGGAACTTGACCCAGACGCGCTCATTGGCAGCATTGATCATCGAGAAGGTGTGGCTGCCGAAGAGATGCATGTGACGGAAGCTTTTCGGGATGCCGCGGTCCGACATGACGATGGTGACCTGGTGCAGCGCCTCGGGCAGCAGCGACCAGAAATCCCAGTTGTTGTCGGCGCTGCGCAAGCCCGTGCGGGGATCGCGCTTGATCGCATGGTTGAGGTCGGGGAAACGCAGCGGATCGCGGAAGAAGAACACCGGCGTATTGTTGCCGACGATGTCCCAGTTGCCGTCCTCGGTGTAGAACTTTATCGCGGTGCCGCGGATGTCGCGTTCCGCGTCGGCTGCGCCTCTTTCGCCGGCGACCGTGGAGAAACGCACAAACATCGGTGTCTGCTTGCCGATCTTCGAGAAAATCCTGGCCTTGGTGTAGCGGCTGATGTCGTGCGTCACCGTGAAGGTGCCATGGGCTCCCCAGCCCTTGGCGTGCATGCGCCGCTCCGGGATCACTTCGCGGTCGAAATGCGCCAGCTTCTCGATCAGCCAGATATCCTGGAGCAGAGCGGGGCCCCGCGGACCGGCGGTCATGATGTTGGTGTTATCGGCGACCGGGGCGCCGGTGGCATTGGTAAATCGCTCCGTTTTGGACATGGTTGGCTCCAGGGTGTTGGACATGATTGGCTTGTGAATGTAGGAAACCTTGCGCGCGGCCGCCGACCGCGCGATTTTCTCGATTGAAGGAGGGGGAGCGCCTTACCCGCGCCAGGCGGAAGCGCGGATCACGCTGCAGAAGTTGCCACGGCTGAAATGCGGATCCTTATCCGCGAGCACGTCGGCTTTAACATTGCCGAATGTCGTCTCCGGCTTGTGCTTGATGCCGTTGTAAAAGGCCCGGATGATGTCTTCCTTGAAATGCGCACTGCGCGGGTGCGCACGCACCACCGCCTCGCGCTCGGCGTCGCTGTACTCGTTGTAGCCAAGCCCGAGCACATCCATTTCGACGCCGGCCGTCACCAGGGCGACGACCGGGTGCATGTGCTGGGGAATGCCTGGGGTCGTGTGCAAGGCGATCGCGGTCCAGACTGTGTCGACATCCTGTTGCGCGATGCCGTGGCTGCGCAGGAAGTCACGTGCAACGTTCGCGCCGTCAACTTCAAAGCGCTCTTCCGCGCTGCTGTGCTTATGGGTCAAGCCCATGTCATGAAACATCGCTCCCGCATAGAGCAGCTCGGGATCGTATTTGTATCCCTGACGTTTGCCGGCCAGTGTGCCCCAGTAATAGACCCGGCTCGAATGGTGAAACAGCAGCGGCGTTTCGGTGTCCCGCACCAGCTCCGTTATTTCGCGAGCGAGCTTGCTGTCGGGAATTCTTATTCCTGCAAGATCGGAATTTACTTTCACGTCGATATTCATTGCGTGTCTCCTGCCGATTGACCGGCTCTCAGGGGGATAATGTCAGCTTGGCCACGGCTGCGGACGGGGCGTCTGACCATCGGAATCTCACCTCGCGCCTCCGGCAGCATCGCGACAAAGAAGCGGACGGCTGCTGCCTGCCTTAGTGAGGGAGGGGGCATAAGGCACGCGCGAAGCCGTCCGCTTTGGCAGCCATTCGTCATCGCGCCAGAGAGAGACGCGGCGGGGCTGCTTGGTGTGAAGTTAGCTCCGGCCAGCCAGCGGCTCCATTAAACAGACGTTTAGTCGGAGCAAATTCAGGTTTAGCGGGATCGTCATCGATGGCGACCCGCTGCAACGCTGGATGGCCGGTCGAATTCAGAACGCGCTCCGGTATCGTGAAAGCGCGCGGGGGCTACCATAGGCCCACATGGGCTCGTCGCATTCGGTTGGGCCGTGGTCGGTCATGCAAGCGGCGCTCCAGGTAGGCGCAGCAACCTCGCGGCCCTCATACGCATGCGGCAGCGCGACATGTTCGGTCGTTCGCGCCTGAGCTGTAGCTGACATCGCGAGCGCGAGCAGCGATGTTGCCAGTAGGTATGTCATCTTCATAGTCCGGCTCCTTGATTGTGGGCGCGAAGCGACAGCGCGAATCGAGGTCGCTCGCATCGGTGATGCGTTGCCAACCGATCAGAGTGCGCTCACAAGCGCAGATTGCTTGGCCGAGATTGCTGTGCATCGTTTGTTTTTTGCGCCGATTTGACGGAGGTGTGAGTGGCCTCGGTTCCCGGGCAAGCCCGCGCATCCCTGTCCGCCGCCTGCCGCGGACCCAATCGAATTGCCGGATTTCGTCGAAATGCTGTAATCTTGGCCCCGCGAGACCCGGGACGCACTGCGAATGACGCGCAACCAGATCACGAATTTCCGTAATTCAGCAGCGCGGCGTTTTTCCCCGGCGGCGGTGGTATTGCATCGCCTTCAGGCGGAACGAGCAAGGGGGATGACAGGATCTGGTGCTGCTCAATGGTGGTCGACCATGATTTCCCGGTATGCAGCGGCGGTCGTGTCGGTCGCCGTTGCGATCATTGCCGCTGATCTTATCACGCGCCTGCTGAATGCCGAAGCGATTGCATCGGCGATGCTTTGCGCTGTTATTTTCGCGGCGTGGATCGGCGGTTTCGGCCCGGCGCTATTGGCGATCACGCTCGCTCTTTTGGCGTTTCATTATTATCTGGCGCCTCCGATCAATTCATTCACCTGGAAGCAGGATTTATCAGCTGTTGGTATTTCAGAGGTGCCGCGTCTGGTCCTGTTTTTCATTACATCGCTGATTGTTGCATTCCTGATCTCGGCGCAGAGGAAGGCAACAGAAATTCTCCGGCGTTCCGATGATCACCTGCGAGTGGCGATGGAGGATCAAAAGCGGATTGAAGCGGCACTCCTGCACAGCGAAATGTATTTGACCGAAGCGCAGCGATTGAGCGGTACCGGGAGCTTCGGATGGAACGTCGCCAGCGGAGAAATTACCTGGTCGGACGAAACGTTTCGAATCTTTGGATGCGACCGGGCGACGCAACCGACCGTTGAATTTATTGTCCAGCGGACCCATCCAGATGATCGCACAGCCGTGCAAGACACCATCGATCGCGCGTCGCGCGAGGGAAAGGATTTCGATCATGAATACCGGCTGGTGATGCGGGACGGTTCAGTGAAAAATGTCCATGCAGTGGCGCATGCCCTGAGGAATGCATCGGGTGGTATCGAATTTGTGGGCGCGGTAACGGACGTTACGGCGTTGCAAGAAGCTATTGACGAAATCAAGAAGTCCGAGGATCGGCTTCGACTGGTCATCGACACGATCCCTACCTTGGTGTGGCGCTCTGGGCCCAACGGGCGGCCCGAATTCTTCAATCAGCCGACACTCGATTACACTGGCCTCTCATTGAACAGCGCCGTGGAGGGATGGGCTCGTTCGGTTCATCCGGACGATCTGGAAAATCTGTCGATGATGTGGCGCAAGATACGGGATTCTGGCGCGCGAGGCGAGACAGAAGGACGGCTCCAGCGCTTTGACGGCAAATATCGCTGGTTTCTATTCCGCGTCGAGCCACTGCGCGATGAGGCAGGCAATATCGTCAACTGGTACGGGTCAGCGACCGACATCGAGGACCGCAGGCAGACAGAAAATGCGCTCCGACAGAGCGAAGCGTATTTGGCCCAGGCACAGCGATTGAGCCTCAGCGGCACCTTCGGCTGGCGTGTCGTCACTGGCGAGAATACCTGGTCAAAGGAAACCTACAGGATTTTTGGATACGATGAGGGGTCTCCGGTCAACGTCGATATGGTTCTTGCGCGCGCGCATCCGGAAGATCGGGCTGCGGTGCAAAAGGCCATTGACCGTGCCTCCATCGAGGGAAATGACTATGATCAAGAGTATCGATTGCTGATGCCGGATGGCTCAGTGAAATATGTCCATGGCGTCGCTCGGGCTCAAAGAGATGGGTCGGGCAACCTCGAATACATCGGGGCGGTGACCGATGTGACGGTTGCAAGGGAGACCGAACGGAAACTGCGGCGCAGCGAGGCCTATTTGGCCGAAGCCCAGCGCTTGAGTCGCACGAGTAGCTGGGCCTGGGATGCGCGGCGGCGCGAGTTCGTGTATCGGTCTCCCGAAGCGTATCAATTGTTGGGGCTAGATCCGGAAAAGGACGCTGTATCACAGCAACCCTTATGGGATCGTGTTCACCACGAGGACAGGGACCGGATTATCGAAACGGTGCGGCAGGCTGTCCGAGTGAAAACGGACTTCGAAGGCGACTACCGCATCGTTCTTCCGGACGGTTCGATCAGATATGTGCATTCCGTCGGGCATCCGGTCGTCGGTAACGACGGTGAAGTGATCGAATTGGTTGGAACGCATATCGATGTCACCGAGCAGCACCTTGCAAAGGAGGCGCTGCAAAAGGCGTTTGACGAAATCAAGAAGTCCGAGGATCGGCTTCGACTGGTCATCGACACGATCCCGACGCTGGTCTGGCGCGCCGGACCAGACGGGGTGCCCGATTTCCTCAATCAACCGGCGCTCGACTACACCGGCCTCACACCGGATCAAACCGAAACCGGCTGGCCTCGCGCTTTTCATCCCGACGACAAGAAGGGCATGTTGGTGAAGTGGAGCGCAATACGGGCGTCCGGAATGCCAGGCGAGCTTGAAGCCCGGCTCCGGCGTTTCGATGGTGAATACCGCTGGTTCCTGTTCCGCGCCGAGCCGCTGCGCGATGAGTCGGGCAACATTGTCAAATGGTATGGGTCGTCTACCGATATCGAGGACCGCAAGCGGGCCGAGGAGGCGCTTCGCGAGAGCGAGCAGCGGTTTCGTGATTATGCCGAAACGGCTTCCGATTGGTTCTGGGAGGCCGGACCGGACCACGCGGTCACCCGCGTATCGGAACACGTCGGCGAAATCGGCCTCGTGCCGTCAGGCCTGGCCGGCCTGTTTCGCTGGGATATTGCAACCGATACCGAATCGGAACCCGAAAAATGGCGAATGCATCGGGCGACGCTCGACGCCCGTCAGCCATTTCGCGATTTCGTATACACCGTAAATGGGAGTGGATCCACGGTATACGTCCGAACGAGCGGCAAGCCGATTTACGACGCGAATGGCAATTTTCTCGGCTATCGGGGCACCGGTACCAATATTACGGCGACGATCCGCGCCGATCAGGCCGAACTGGCGCTGCGGGAAGCGCAGGCGGAACTTGCGCATGTTACACGCGTGACCACGCTCGGCGAACTCACGGCATCCATCGCGCACGAAATAAGCCAGCCGATCGCCGCTGCCACTGCCAACGCCGAGGCCTGTCTGCGCTGGCTCGACCGCAACCCGCCTGACCTCGCCGCTGCGCGCCGCTCGGTCGAATGGGTCGTCAACGACAGCGGCCGGGCGAGCGAGGTGATCCGCCGTGTCCGGGCGCTAGCGAAAAAATCCGACATGGAGAAGGTGCCGCTCGACATCAATGAAGTGATCAGGGAGGCTATCGTGTTGGTACAGCGCGAATTGAGCGGCCACCTTGTATCCTTGCGAACCGAGTTGGCGCCGGCTCTCCCCACGATCCCTGGTGATCGGGTTCAGCTGCAACAGGTGATCATCAACCTGGTCATGAACGGCATCGAAGCCATGCTGCCGATCATGGATCGGCCGCGCGAACTGGTGATTCGATCAGGCCAGGACGAGGCACACCGCGTGTTCGTGAGTGTGACGGATTCGGGCGTCGGAATCTCTGCCGAGAACGCAAACCGGCTGTTCAACGCCTTCTTCACCACCAAGTCCAGCGGCATGGGCATGGGACTCTCGATCTGCCGTTCGATCGTCGAAGCCCATGGAGGGCGGATAACGGCTTCGCCCAATGAGGGGCCGGGTGCGATGTTTCAATTCGTGCTGCCCCCGCTACAGGAGGAGGCGTCGTGACCGAGCGCTCCAAACCATCGGGTCAGCCTGCCAGCGCCAGGGAACCGATCATCTTCATTGTCGAAGACGACGAATTGGTGCGACGAGCGCTGGGCAATCTCTTTCAATCGGTGGGATTGGAGGTCGAGATGTTCGGGTCGGCCTCCGAGATGCTGCAAAGCAAGCTTCCCGACGTCGCCAGCTGCCTGGTCCTTGATGTCAGGCTGCCCGGATTAAGCGGTCTGGACTTCCAGGCTGAACTGGCCAAGGCGAACATCCATATTCCCATCATCTTCATGACCGGCCATGGCGACATTCCGATGACCGTCAGGGCCATGAAGGGCGGGGCAGTCGATTTCCTGACCAAGCCGTTTCGCGATCAGGACATGCTGGACGCCGTGACGTTGGCGATTGAACGGGATCGCAAGCGGCGCGAGGCTGAGCGGATCGTCGCCAAGTTGCAGACCTTGTTTGAGACCCTGACCGGCCGCGAGCGAGACGTCATGGCTTTGGTCGCTTCCGGTCTCATGAACAAGCAGGTAGCCGGCGAGCTTGGCCTTGCCGAGATTACCGTGAAGATCTATCGGGGGCACATCATGAAGAAGATGGGCGCAAGGTCGCTGGCCGATTTGGTCAGAATGGCCGAGACGCTCGGAATTCGTCGCGCCAAACCCTAGCGGTTACCTTGTGTTTCGGCAGCGAACTCCCCCGCGACTACACCAAGGTTTAGTCGGCGCAAACCAATGCGGCACACGGATCAACCATCGTAGGATCGGGGCCGCTGATCCCTCTCGGCTAAGCTGGCAACAATAAGGGAAAAATTGCACGACCGGTCTCTGGTCAATGCGACATATGCGGCGGAGGTTCAGATGGCGAAGAATGGTTCCTTTGATCGCATGATGACGCGGCGAAAGCTCATTGCCGCGGCAGGGGCCGCAGGCGTGGCCCTCTCGAGGCCGGCGTGGGCGCAAAAAATGGTGGATCTTCCGCTGCCCGGCGGTCCCGACGCGCGACAGATCACAACCAGCTTTCCGCAGAAAGGGCCGATGATCCTGCAGCGGACCCGGCCGCCGCTCCTGGAAACCCCGTTTGAGGTTTTCGACAAAGGTGTCTTCACCCCCAATGACCAGTTTTATGTCCGCTGGCACTGGGCGCTCATCCCAACCGATATCGACGTCGCCAAGTTCAGCCTGACCGTGCGCGGCCATGTCAATCAAACATTGTCGCTGTCGCTGCATGATATCGTTCACGAGTTGCCGAGCGTTCAACTGGCCGCGCTGAATCAATGCTCCGGAAATTCGCGCGGGTTCTTCCAGCCGCGCGTCAGCGGCGGGCAATGGGCGAACGGCGCCATGGGCAATGCGCTCTGGACCGGGGTCCGCCTCAAGGACGTGCTGGACAAGGCTGGCGTGAAACCGGGCGCCGTGCAGGTTCGGTTCAAGGGGCTGGAAGAACCCGTCGTGGCGGATGCGCCGCACTTCATGAAGTCATTGGACATCGACCACGCGCGGGACGGGGAGGTGATGATCGCCTATGCCATGAATGGCGAGCAGCTGCCCCTGGTGAACGGATTTCCCCTGCGGCTGGTCGTGCCCGGCTGGTACGCGACCTATTGGGTCAAGATGCTGAATGATATTGAAGTGCTGGACCAGCCCGACACCAATTACTGGACCAAGGTTGCCTACACCATTCCCGACACGCCACACGCCAACATCAAGCCCGGCGAAACAGACGTGAAGATGATTCCGATCAGCCGGATGGTCCCCAGATCCTTTGTCACAAATGTTGCGTCAGGCACCAAGCTGAAAGCCGCTGCACCGACGACGTTGCGCGGCATTGCATTCGGCGGCGACTGTGGCGTGGCGAGCGTCGACTTCTCGATCGACCGCGGCCAGAGCTGGCATCAGACGCAACTGGGAAAGGATGAGGGCAAATACGGATTTCGGCAGTGGCAGACGCAACTCACGCTGCCCGCCGCCGGTGAGTACAGCGTGTTGACCCGCTGCACGAATAGCAACGGGGTTGCGCAACCCGACGCGCCGAATTGGAACCCGGCCGGCTTCATGCGCAACGTCCTGGAATCGGCCGATGTCACCGCGGTTTGACGGAGTGTTCACGATGTTTCGCAACCTGCTGCCGGCTGTCGCTCTGCTCGGACTGGTGTCGATACCTGTCGCCGCGCGCGCCGCTCCGCCACTCGAGCTGAAGTCGGTGAAGCTCGACCTCCCGGACAGCGACCGAATGTTCCCTGACGGTCCCGGGTCGGATGCGATCAACAATAACTGCCTGGCCTGTCACTCCGCCGACATGGTGCTCNATCAACCATCATTTTCGAAGCAAGGCTGGACGGCGGAGGTCAACAAGATGATCAACAACTACAAAGCCCCNGTAGCCCCGGAGGATGTTGGTCCGATTGTCGACTATCTGGCCGCACTCAAGGGCGCGAAATANACGGCAGCTTTCGCATCGCAAAAAAACCGGCCGAAAATTCNGTTATCCACAAGGTTCTCTTACGAACAAACCTATGTATGATTTCACAATCCTGATTCATTGCTCACTTTTTGGCTGGGGCAGTTTCAAGGCAAGCGCCTCGCTCCCAACTCTGGAAGGTCGTCTCGTCTATGCTTTCGGTAATTTCGGTTGTTGACGACGATGCTTCCGTTCGGGCCGCGACCGACAATCTTCTCAGTTCGCTTGGCTACCCGGTCCAGACATTTGCGTCGGCCGAGGAGTTCCTGCGATCGACCCACTTGCACTCGTCGTCGTGCGTCATTGCGGATGTGCAGATGCCGGGCATGAGCGGGTTGGACCTGCTGACCCATGTGCGTGCCCGGGGCCACAACGCGCCGTTTATCTTTATCACCGCATTTCCCGAAGACAGCGTCCGCGCCCGCGCGCTGAGGGCCGGAGCCATTGGTTTCCTGGCCAAGCCATATGCCGCGCCGGCGTTGATCAACTGCGTCGAGACAGCCCTCCGTCAGGGCGACCTTGGCAGCTGAGACAGCCAAAGCCGGGTGAACGATTTCATGCCCCCTGCGGCGGCATTGGGCCGGGATCGACGTCTCCGAAGCGAATTCTCCGGCGCTAAACCAAGGTATGGGCGGCCCAAACCAACACGGCATTCGAACCAACCTCCGTAGGATCGAACCGTTCGCGTTGACCAGGCTAGATTAACGCTTGGAATTGGACCCGGCGATGCGCCGGGCAGGTGCGAGCCGGACGAGTGAAACACGCAAAGGGTTGAACTCATGTCGACGAAGTCATGCCTGCTTCGTTCCAAGCTCATCAACTTGTCGCCAAGACCAGCAGAAGCGCGCGACGTTTTCCAATTGCCTGAGTTCACGCGGTCGACCACGCTGCGTTGGACCGCGCTGGTGGCGGTAATATTTGCAGCCTTCACCGCCGCATTGCTCGGGTTCGTCTACTTGAAAACGAAGCATGACCTGACGATGCGATTCGACCGTGTGATCTCCTTGCAGATGGACATCCTTGCAACCTTGCCGCCCGGGCAGATACTCGACGCAATCAACAAGGGTCTAAGGCAGGATACGGCTCGCGTTCGGCTTGTAGGATTATTTGGCGCAGATGGAGAAAGGATCGCCGGCAATGTGGAACGGCAACCACCTGATCTCAAGGCAGACAGGACGGTTCAAAGCGCCGTGGTAGACCGAATCGACGGAGGCGTGCGGGAGAAACAAGCGGTGCGCCTGATCGCGCAGAGTTTGCCTGATGGCAATCTGCTTGTGATCGGACGAAATGCCGATGAAATCGAAGAAATTGCCCGCGTCGTTGGCCGGGCACTCGTGCTCGGCCTGATTCCCGCGGTGCTCCTTTGTATTGCGGTTGGGGTGGCGCTGAACGCGCGTGCCCAAAGGCGCATCATGGAGGTCAATGAGCGGGCACAGCGCATTGTCGCCGGCAACCTGCGTGAAAGACTTCCGCATGGCGACCCTGATGAGCCGTTCTCAAAGCTTGCGATGATCGTCAACGGCATGCTCGACGAGATGGAAACCCTCATCCACTCCCTTGCCGGTGTCGGTCACGATATCGCGCATGACCTGCGCACACCCCTTACCCGAGCCAGGCTGATGCTTGAGCGCGGTCGCACCAACGCCGGAACGCTGGAGCAGCTGCAGGCAGTTGCTGACAAAACGTTGGAGGCGCTCGATCAGTCACTTTCGATTATCACCGCGATCTTGCGGCTTGCGGAGATCGAAAAGAGTCAGCGATCGGCCGGCTTCGGCAAAGTCTCGCTTGCGGACCTCGTACGCGAGGTGGGCGACATGTACGAGCCGATCGCCGAAGATAAAGGTGTTAGCCTTGCAGTCCTATCACCCCGCGAATTGAATGTTTATGGTGACCGGGATCTCCTGGTCGAGGCGGTCGCTAACCTTGTCGACAACGCCGTCAAGTATACGCCGGCCGGCGGGCAGGTGGAAATCGGACTGGTTCGCGACAATGGTGAGACCATAGTGCGCATCAAGGACACTGGTTCAGGCATAAGCGAACACGAAAGCGACGCCGTCCTGAGGCGATTCTACCGGTCGGACAAGACGAGGCACACATCCGGTCTGGGTCTTGGCCTGAACCTGGTAGCGGCCATCGTAAAGTTGCACGGCTTCCGATTCACCATTCGCCCGGGAGCTGGATGCGTCGTCGAGATTGCCTGCCCATATGCGCCGACGCCAGTGTTGACGATCGGAGACGAGCCGAGGGGCACGGTGCAGCGTCACTCAACGGTCGTCTGCTCGTAGGCGTCCAGCACGCGGGTGGAATAGACGAGGGCGGCACCGGCATTGACGGCTGTCGCGACGCCGAGCGCTTCAACGATCTCTTCCCGAGAGGCGCCGTGACGCGCCGCCGCTTCGGCGTGCACGGCGATACAGCCGTCGCAGCGCACGGTGACGGCGACCGCAAGCGAAATCAGCTCGCGGGTCTTCGGCCCGAGCAGGTTGGTCTTTTGGCCCGCGGCACTCAGCGCTTGATAGCCCCTGATCGTGTCGGGGCTGAGTTTGGCAATTTCGCCGATCCGGACGGTCAGCTGCTGGCGATAGGTGTTCCATTCGAGCATGGCCATTTGACTTCTCCATATTTCGGCCTAACTGGCCCTTCCGAGAGCGCGGGCGTACCGTGCGCCGGTTTTTTCGACCTCACCCCGGTCTGACGTCGACGTTGAATGCATTGCCGTTGACCGTGCGTAGCTCGAGCGTCGCGGCACCATGGACCCCACCAATTCCCGCAGCGCTCGTCGCGGGCAGTGTGATCGTNGCCGTCGCGCCCATCTGCGCCCGCAAGCCGAACGGGCCCGGTGCAAATCGATTATAGGCGAACTCGTTGGCGATGGCGGAAGCCGGCAGATGGCTGAGCGCAGTCCCGTCCCATTGCTCGAGCACGGTGCCGTCATGCGATTTCAGCGCTGCGGTCATCACATTTGAAGGCGCCGCCGGCGTTCCGCCATCGAGGTAGGCATGGAAGCGCACGGCGCCGCTCGGCAGCACAACGCCGTCGGTTAGACTGAGGTGATGCTTGCCGGGGCTGACCGGACCGCCGTGAAACGGCGTGACTACCGAGCCGCGGTAATAATTGTAGGTGGCGACATTGAAGACGACGGTTGCCGCAAATACCGCGAGAGCAAATTTCCTGAACGTCCCGGTTCGAATCGGAAGCGGCAAGGCGCCCGACATCCAGCGGAACCAGCGGCGTCGGGCGAGTTCAGGGTTGCGCGCCAGCAGCGCGTTGTCCAGCGAGAATGCGCTGCTGCCGGCAAGCATCAGGGTGGCGCCGATCGCCAGATTGCAGGCTGCCATGGTCCATTCATCGATGCAGGTCGCGCCCTGCCAGCCGAACATCAGCATCAGCACGACTGAAAGGCCGATCGAGGTCAGCGCAGCGAGGCGAGTGAGCAAGCCGGTCATCAAGCACAGCCCCGTGATCAGCTCGGCGGCGCTGAACAGGATCAGGGAGGCATAGAGCAGATAGAAATGCTGCAGTAGAAAAGCGATGATATGGCCGGTTCCGAGCAACGCGCCCGGCATCGCCGACTGGAATTTGTTGGCCATCCAGCTTGCCGCGTTGGGATCAAGCTTGGCGGGCGCATAGATGAAGCGGCGCGAACCGCCGCCCCAATAGACGAACCCTTGAATGAAGCGAATGGAAAGCAGAGCGACGGCGGCGACGTGCAGCGTGTCTGCCTTGCTGCGCCGGACCGCCGGGTTGGCGGCGGCCGCCGCGCCGCCAAGGGTGAGGGTGGACATAAGAGCCTTCCTTGTTGGGGCGACGGACCTCAGTGTTACGTTGCGTAGTGAAAGCCGACCTGCTGCAATTCAGGCAGCGTGCCAGTGGCGCCGGGAATCAGAACCGCGCCATCCACCAGATGGTTGGTCAATTCAGCCGCGAGCGCGGCATGCGAGAGCCTGTCCGGATTGATGTCGAGCTTGATGAGAGCTGCTGCGTGTTCCCAGATCGCGTTATGGCAGGACATGAAGACCACGCCGCGCCGCATCAATGCCGGTATCGAATTATCGTCGCCGGAGAAAGGGCCCGCCGGATCCTCGAAATTCGCGGGATCGGCGGCCGCCGCCTTGCGGTCGACCATCAGCGTATTCGTCTCGAAATCCTCGCCGGCCAGTTTCGTGAGCTGATACTTGTCCCACATGGCCTGGTCAAACAGCGCGAGCTGCGCCGTCCCGTGGGTCACCGAAACCGCGAGGAAATCCGGGTGGTCGAACGACCAGATCTGCGAATTGAGCGCGTTGCGCATCAAGTCAAGCCAGGGGCCTCCGATCTTGGTGTTGTCCCAGGCCTGCTTTCGCACAGCCCCGTAGGTGAAAACCTCGGTCAATGCTTCGTGATCCCATTGCTCTGGATGGTTCAGGATCATTGGCACGGTCTTGAAATCGCGGCGACGGGGCGCCTGCGCCAGACGCTTCTTCAATTCCTCCAGATATCTGGCACCGGGAGGCGTCAAATCAGGCCGGACGACGGCTGTCGCGGGCCCGGCCGCGGCCGAGGCAACACCGATCGCGGCGCTCGCCATGGTCAAAGCGAATGTTCGCAATACGCCCCGTCTACCGGTGATGAGCTTCATTGCCGCCAATCCTGTCGTGCCTTTCAGGCAAATAGGCAGCAGGCTCTATCGAGACGAGTAAATCATTTTTTACGCCTGCCGCTGTTGACGCCATGCACTGGACCGTCCGCAACGACGCGGCTTCTAAAGCAGAATTTAATAGCGTCAGTGAATTGCAAGCCCATATCAGCATCAACGCTAACGGTGTTTTCCATTCCGCAATGCACCGGGTAATCGGTAATCACACAAGGAACAGAACCATGATGAAAAATTTTGCCTTGGCGGCATCGGTATTGATGCTGGCCACGATCTCGGGGCAGGTATTCGCGAAGTCGGCTGCGCCCTCGGATCGGCAAGCCTTCTACGCCGCCAATGCCTCCGATGGGGCCGTTGCGACCGAGACGGACGCGACCACTGCGTACCGCTATCATGGCGGACCGAAATCGGACGATTGATGTTCGTGCGCGGTTGCACGCCGCGAGGTTTTACGCGGCGTGCCGCGCCGCCAGGCTCTAAATGGGGTCAATATGTTGACGCTCACCAAACAGGACTCGATCGTAATTGCAATTACGCTCGGCCTTGCGCTCGGTGTAGCTTTCGCGATTCCGGCGTTTTACACGACTTCGAATATAACGATCGAGGATCGGCAGGCGCCTGCGTTATCGAATCGCAATCCGGTGGAGCACCTTGCCAAACGGAAAGTTACCGGGGTCCATGATATGGACTTCGCATGGCAGGGATCCGGAGCGGATGATGGCATGGACGAGGGAATGCCCACGGACCGCTCGCCAATGACCCGCCGGTAGATTCTTCAGAAGCGGAAGCGCAGCCCAGCCGTGGGGGCGATCGAATTGCGATTGAGGTAGCCGCTCGCCAGGCCGCCATTGACCTGCGAGAACATGAGTCCGGCGTAGGCATCAAATTTCTTCGCGAACTGCCAATCGACGACAAAGGAAACAGCGTCGAACGTCCCGTGGCACGTCGCCGGCGGCGCGCCGCTGGCAGGAGCGCAGTTGACGGGCAGGCCGAACGCGGGCTGGTCGTAATGATAATACGCGCCGATCACATCCAGATTGTCAGTGACGTCGTATTTCACTCCGGTCCAGAATACGTGGAATAACTTGTCGCCGGCGTCGTAAGTCGTGTTGCTGATGTTCGTGCCGTTGATCCCAATGCAGGCGGCGCAGACGAAGTCTCCCGCGATATCACTAAAACCAGTACCGGGGGCAAACCGATTGCTGGGCGGCGCATATTGGATGAATTCGTACCCAGCAAACAGCTTGACCGGCCCGTTGCTGTATTTGCCAACCAGCATCACGCTCGAATTGTCGGAGAGCGTCGCGGTGAGAAACTGCGGCAGCACCGCCGGCAGCGTGTTGCCGCCAAGCGTTATCGACACGGCGTTCTGGACGTGGCTGCCGATCGCGTCGAACGAAAGCGTGCCGCCGGCCAAATTGGTAATGTCCCCGCCGAGTTGGAGCTGGTAGGAACCAGTCGCGGCGTTGTTCAGCTCGTAGCCGCCGAATTGCCAGAGCGCCGCGACCCTGAACTGGCCAATGTCGACATGATACTTCACCGACGTGCTAAACCGGCAGTCTTGGGTGTCGCCCACGCCGCAGGTGATTCCCTGCCAGCCGATCGGCGAGAAGGCGTACGAAGCGCTCATCGGATCGTAGGCAAAAACGGCGTCCAAAGTCAGCGTATTTTGCCGGAAAACGGTCAAGGTGCCATAGGGTGTACTGACGCCCAAATAGCCCACGGAATTGTAAAATTGCCCGGCCCGGCTGGAGTCGGCGAACGAGTCCTGGCTGGTGAGCGGCACGCCGATGTTCTGAAAATCAGAATGCGGTCCGTTGGCGAGGTGCAGGGAATAAGGATCGAAGCCGGCCTGCAGATCGAAAATAAAAGCCCACCCTGGGGCGATCGGCTCGTTCCCCTTGATCCCGATGTTTGACTGGGTCAAACCGTTCGGGCCGAGGTCCCAACGCGGGTGATTGCTGTACTTCTGGATGAGATAATCTACCCCGACGGCGGATGTGCCATTGAAGGGCGCGCCGTGGCTGCGCCAGCTCACACCCGCGTCGATCGTGCCGTAGACCGTGATTCCATTCCAGGTCAGCGGGCATTTCGTGAGGACAAAGTCCTCAAGGCTGCCACAGGTCGCCGGCTGGGAAGGAACCTTCGCGCTCGCAGCGGGGGCAGCTTTCGTCACGACGGTGTCGTCGGCCGACGCAGCCGTCGCGTAAGCGGCAAACAGGAGCAGACCTGATATTGCCGTGCGCCAAGCCATGCGAGCCATCGCGCCCTCCGACGTTCTCCCGCACCATCCCCCAATCCGTACGGCCGTAGTTTCGCCTCAACAGCCTCCGTGATCAAGCTCGATCCGACGCCCCGGAAGAGTTCCATCGGATGTGTGTCCTTTCGGCAAGGCGACTCTTGCTGCGAGACGGGCCCGATCGCTCAGTCTCTCGATCCGGCCAGGGCGAGGTAGGTCGCTGTCGCATGATTTTCGAGAGCCCGGACGGCGCCCTCGCAGTGATCGGCGTAGCAATCGGTATCGCAATAGGAGAGCCGCGTCGCGATCTCTCGCAGATAGCTCGCGCCGATCGGCTTGCAACACAGCGCGCAGGCAGATTGCCGGCACGGCGTCCTGCCATTCACCAGGATAAATCTCATGTGCTGCCTCCTAAATGCGGCCTGCGTTGTGCGCGTCGCCAATAGGCGACAAGAATGCTCCCCAGCAGGAGCTTGCATAAAAGGTTCATTGCGCAGTCTCCTTGCCTTGAAATCCCGTGATTGCGACCGCGACGGTTTGTTGGGCGGTGTAAAGGCGCAGTAACCACCTGCGGTCGCT
>JGI12635J15846_10001005_pt1 | contig 24715 bp, 21 predicted proteins | sample BlaSpr_A8_OM2_M2_FD_15846 | JGI IMG/M metagenome (IMG submission 15846) | reverse complement strand
GATTCACTCTCGGGTAAACGTCACGAGCGCCAAGCCCTCCGTTACAGCGGCGGGCGCAGACGCAGTGGAAATTCACCTTTCGATGCAGCCGGAGTTTTCCGCCGAACGGGCCGCGGAACTGCAAAAGGAACGACGGAAAGAACAAAGTGCCAGGCGGTGGTTGGACATAACGTTATTGACCGCCGCCATCATGTTTGGCTCCTGGTTATTCTTCTTCATCATTTATCCCGTTCCACACCCCAGCGTGCAACGAATGGTGCGCATTACCAATGCCGGAGACATTGACGAGACAGGCGGCATCGTTTCGGACGGCAGCCGAATTTTTTTTCGTGAGCGCTTCGGTGAGCGTTGGCACTTGATGCAAACCTCGGTGGAAGGAGGGAACGCGGAAGTGGTTGCCGCGCCATTTGCCAATACCCGGCTGTTCGCTATTTCGCCTGATCATTCCGTATTTCTCATCGGAGAGTTTAACCGCCCAGATGACGAAATGCCCCTTTGGCTATGGCCCGTGCAAGGAGGCGCACCACGAAGNTTGGGGGATGCTATCGGNCGCGATCCNGCGTGGTCGCCCGACGGCAGCCAGGTTGTTTTNGTGCACGAACGANGACTGTTCGNGGTGCACTCTGATGGAACTCAACTTCACGAGATTGCGCGCCCCAATGGGCGGCCTCACGCTCCAGCGTGGTCCGTGGACGGAGAAACGATTCGCTTCCACAGCGAGAATACAGGTACCAACGGCTCTTCTATTTGGGAGATGAATGCCGACGGCAGCAAGTTACATCGCATCTTTGCCAGCGGGACGCAACCGGTTTCGCAATCCTCTGGTCAGTGGACGGCGGATGGAAAATACTTTTTGTTTTCGGGGTGTCAAAACGACGAGTGTAATCTGTGGGCCATGCGGGAAACGTGGAACTGGTTCCGGCGTACAAACCAGGGGCCTGTGCAGCTCACGCGTGGGCCCGACTCACTGCACGTTTCGATCCCAGCGCAAACCGGCTCGCGAGTATTCGCCTTCAGCTTACGATCGCATCGCGAACTAACGAAGATCGATCCAAAAACGAATGGCTCGGTTTTTTTAATGCCGACTCTTCGGGCTGACGAAGCGGTAGTTTCTCCGGAAGGCCAATCGCTTCTATATATCGACCGGCCAGGCGGATCGCTGTGGCTCAGCAGGATGGATACCAAGAAGCAACTGCGATTGACCGATTCGCCGTTGGTGGCGGCCGCGCCCAGATGGTCGCGCGATGGAAAGCGCATTTTATTCACGGGCGTGCAACCGGGTCACGCGCGGCAAATCTATATCTTGTCATCAGACGGGGGAGGCTTGCGCGCAGTGTTACCGGAAGGACGCGAAGGAGCATCCGCAGACTGGTCTCCTGACGACACGCAAATTGTGGTCAGTATGCGAGATGTAAAAATCCCTCCAAAGTTCGGAATTTATTTGTTCAAGCCCAGGACTGGCGAGTTCACTCTGTTGCCGGATTCGCGCGGATTCGCGGAACCCCGGTGGTCTCCGGACGGCCGTTATATTGCGGCACTGGATGAAAGCAAACATCATCTGGTGCTTTACGATTTTCAGACCAAGAAATGGAGTTCGTTGGCGGAAGGCGGTCTGATCGGTATTCCTTACTGGTCCGACAACGGCGAATCCATCTATTTTCAGGATCAACTTGAAAGGGAACAATCGGTCTACTGCGTAGGTGTAGAGGGCGGCCAGCCGCAGCGCGTGTACGGCTTTGGAGATGTTCTGCAAAGCCCGGCGCACTACCTGTTCAACGGCCTGGATGCTAAAGGCTGGTTGTATGTAACCGTAGAGCGCCGGCTGACCGACATTTACGCCCTGGATCTGGATTTGCCTTAAGCTCGGCAAATTTCATTACCTGGCGGTTATTTTTTCCGGGTGTAAATGAAATCATATTCCACCTTCCACGTTTTCCCGCCGTCGGTTGAGCCCTGACTGAATTGACGCACTTTATCCTTGCCGGATGGAATAAATTGCAAGTGACGTTTTAATTTAGTGCCATCCTTCTGTGGTATTTTGTCGGTCCAAAAATCCATTACTCTATCGTTCAGTCCGCCGTAAAAATGAATCATTCCCCCGGCATTGTCGTTCCAGAACTGTTCCCAGCGGTTAAGGTCAGCGTTGTAAATATTGAAACTCTTTCCCTGATATCCGATGTTGCCCGCGCTGGTCCAGTTTTCCTGAATGACGCAGTCCCCCAGGATTAGCTCAATTTTGCTGCTGCCCGCGGGATTGGCACCGTCCGCAGTGACCACATCCCACTCTCCAATCCAGAAATCGAACTGGCGATTCAGTGGATTGTAGGCGCACGGTTTTAAATTGTGGGTGGCTTGTTCAACGATTTTCGCAAACCGCGCGTCGGCGCGTAGCGAGGATAATTCCTGATCGCTAGTGAGACGATCCGGTTCGCTAAATCCGTCTTGCGCTGCTTTCTGAAGATGCTCAAATGCCTTTTCCGTATCGTGCTTGGAAGCGTAGGCCAGTGCCATTCCGTATTCGGCGATGCCAGGAGGCAATCCTACTTCCATTGATTTCTTGTAGGCCGCTATGGCCTCGTCCTGCTTGTCGAGGGCATGCAAAGAAGCGGCCAGCCGATACCAGGCACGTCCGTTACTCGGCTGATGCAAAGTGATTTGTTGGTACAGCAACGCAGCCTTCGTCCAATCCTTAGCTTGGTAGGCCCCGTTTGCTTTTGCGGCTTCGTCAACGGCTGGGGCAGCCTGGGCTACCTGTTGCGCTGTGGTTGGCCTGGAATCGATGATCGGCGCCAGACATGAGGCAACGCAAAGGCTGATGGACATGCTTATGAGATGGGTATAGCGGAGGCGCGGCATCATGTCCTTCCACTTCGACACCCGAGATGAATTTTGCGAGAGCGTCGAGATTTCGCCTGGGATGTTACCGAGCCTTTAGACGTGAGTTTCTCAGCAATGGCACAGCCGAAGTTGTCACAACGCTTTCATACTTTTGTAACAATTCTAAACTTTAGATGAATTGCACCGCTGATGAGCAGATTTGGTTCTAATTTTCATAACAAACCACCGTGATTCGGTCAGGGTTTAGCAGAAAAGCGGGAACTTTATTGAAAATACTGCGTATTTAAAACAAAACGCACCTCCGTACGTCTATATGTACCAAGGGTGATGTCGATGACAACGGGAGTGGTTCCCATGCAGGCAAGTTACGATCCGACTCGCACGGAGAGCATCCCGCTCTCGTCCGGGCGCTATATCCGCCTGGGCCCGTTTCAAATCGATCAACAACGCCAAGAGATTACAAAGAACGGGGAAAAGCTAAGACTGCAAGGGAAAGTGTACCGGGTACTGATGACGCTGCTTGAGAAGCCCGGCGAAGTGGTTACCCGGGAAGAACTGCGCCAGCGATTATGGCCCGCGGAAACTTACGTCAATTACGACGCAAATGTTAACACCACTGTTAACAAGTTAAGACTCGCGCTGGGCGATTCCTCGGACAAGCCCATCTATATTGAGACGATCCCGCGAAAGGGCTATTGCCTGTTGGTGCAGCCGGAAATATCCGCGACCCCAAAGCTAGTGACCGCCTCGATTTCTGAACCGGCCGAGTTACCAGGAAAGCATTCTGAGAGTAGCGATGCCAGGCTGAAGGCGGCGATGTGGAACGTCGCGGCGATAATCGGCCTCCTGCTGGCGGGAATCCTGGTGGGCGCAGGCTTGACGCGATTGTGGATTTCACACCTCGCTCCCATTGGTCCCTGGCAATAAAAAGAGTAGTTTTTCTTGACCTTCCGGAAACTTTGCGGCTGCTGAAAAGATTCACTGTGAGTCCGTTTGCCCTCGTGCGGTAATGCCCCGCATTTCCAATCCGTGTAGACTTCCCTCCTTATGCTTACCGCGATCACGCGCGGCGTCAGCCCCACGATGGCAAATTGCGAGCTGACCTTCATGACCCGTGCGCCAATCGATCTCGCAAAAGCCCTAGAACAACATCGAGCGTACGAGCAAGTGCTTGAACAATTTGGTGCCAAAGTTATTTCTCTCCCTGCCGAACCGGCTCTTGCGGATTCCATGTTTGTCGAAGATCCGGCGATGGTGCTTGACGAAGTAGCGTTAATTTTCCCGCTGGGCACGGCATCTCGGCGCGCGGAAGCAGCTTCACTGGCGAAGGCCTTATCGAAGTTTCGTGAACTAAAGTATGTGCAGCTGCCTGGCACCGCGGAAGGCGGCGATATTTTGCGCGTCGAGCGTCACCTGTTCGCGGGGCTTTCTAAGCGCACGAATGAAGACGGCATCCGGCAATTGCAATCGATCGTCGGAGAACACGGCTACACCGTGACGGCGGTGCCGGTCAGCGGATGCTTGCATCTTAAATCTGCGGTGACGTTTCTCGGACGGAATACACTCCTTGCCAATCGGAAATGGTTTGATGCATCCTGCATGACTGGCTTCGAGTGGATTGATGTTGCGCCGGAGGAACCGCATGCGGCAAACGCCCTGGCCTTTGGGGACACGGTAATTTTGCCGGCGTCTTTCCCGTTAACGCGCACGCGCATTGAAGCGCGAGGATTCAAAGTGTTGGCGTTGGATATTTCGGAGCTGCAAAAAGCGGAATCGGGGCTGACATGCTCAAGCCTATTGTTTGACGCAAGAATTTTGCCTTGACAAAAAGAAATGGCCACCTGAGGCTGCAGGTGGCCGTCAGAAAACCGGTCCTCGCTTCACGAGAACAACTAAATCAATCGGGTTTCTTGATGAGTGGGCCGGCTTGCTCGATACTTCCCGGCACAAGAACGGTCTTTACCTCAGTTTTTTGTCCGGCCAATAGATTTATTTCTGTGTCATAAGTCCGATAGCCGGGCAATTCAACTTTTATCCGGTGCTTACCTGGGCTGATGAGCATGGAACGGAATTTTCCGCCAAATTCGGCGGCGTGGCCCACGAATTTATCATCAAGAAAAACAGCGGCGCGCTTTGGTTCAATGTTGAGCTTTAGAGTTGCGGTAATGTCGGGTGAGGTGGCGCGCGGGCTCTTTAGCAGCACGGCGTTTACGATCTGGACCTGGCCGGGTTCGACCACAACTTTTTTTACGAAATCATCGTAACCGGATTGCCTGACGATGACTTCGTGCTCACCCGGCAACAGCATAATTTTTTTGTCGCCTTTCAATTCCTTCAAATAGCCGACGTAATTTCCGTCGATCCACACTCCAGCGTCCTTTTCGATTTTTGTTGTACCTTCGAACTTGACCTCGCCCATCACTTTGTTCTGCGCAAAGGTGGAAGGAGCGCCGAAAGAAAATACCGATACAAAAAACGCCATCGCCAAAATGGCGGTAGCTTTGCGGACTGCGTAGTTCTTCACGTTCACTTTTTTATCCCCCAAAATGCCTCAAACCATGATGCTTCAAACTAGCACGATCGCCAATACTACTTTTTCTTTAGATTACCTCGGACTACACATAGTTTCGTGCTTATCGAAGATATTGCAATTCCTATGATGGAAAAGGGTGCTTTGCCGCGAGACTGAACGCGGTGTCAAAAGTGCCGGCATTCCATTAGAATCGCGGCGCGTCTGCAGATTGAGCTCGGGCAGGAGGACGGATGAGTTTTGGCGAGCGGCTGAAAGAGATCCGCGACGGCTTCGAACGCCCATTCTGGGTAGCGAACATTAGCGAATTATTCGAACGCCTTTCTTACTATGCGGCGTTTGCATCACTGGCGCGATATTTGCACGAGACGCTGAGTTTTCCAGCCGCGCAAGCTAGCAGCTTGACCGGCTTGTTTGGCGGCCTGGTATGGTTTCTCGCCGCATTTGGCGGAACGTTGGCCGATCGCTTGGGTTTCCGGCGATCGCTTTCGCTGGCGTATTTCATTTTAAGCGGCTCGTACTTTCTGTTGGGCTCACTGGGCTCGTCGTGGCTCGCGCCGGTGCGTGCCGCGGTGCCGCTGTGGTTGCTGGTGGGTTTTGTGTTGATGCTGCCCGCGTTGGGGATTGCGCTGGTCAAACCCTGCGTAGTTGGAACAACGGCGCGCGCGTCAAAAGAGAACGTTCGCTCCATCGGCTACTCCATTTACTACACGCTCGTGAATATCGGAGGGGCGGCAGGACCATACGTAGCGTCCTGGGTACACCAACACATGCGCGTGGAAAGTGTATTTCGCGTGGCGGCGTTAAGCGTATTCCTGATGTTCTTCGCGGTTCTGTTGTTGTTCAAAGAACCTCGGCGATCAAATGAAGTACAAACCGCCAGCGCGGGCGCAGCGCGGCGAAATTTTGTAATGGTGCTGGGCAATCCGCAATTCATGATTTTTCTTTTGATTTTCTCCGGCTACTGGATCGTGTACTGGCAGGAATTCATAATCCTCCCCATCTACATGCACGATTACGTGAACTCCAGCACCGACACGGAGTTGATGCTGGTCACCGGGCCGCTGACGGTGATTGCGCTGCAATTGCTGATGAGTTTTTTAATGAAAAACGTTGCGGCATTCAAAGCCATCACCCTGGGAACATTGGTTTCCGCGTTAGCCTGGATCATTCTGATTGTGCATCCCACGCCGGCAATGGCGGTCGTCACACTTTTTGTAGTTTCGCTCGGGGAAATCATCCAATCGCCGCGATATTACGAATACATTTCACGCCTTGCGCCTGCTGGCCAGCAGGGAACGTACATGGGATTTGCATTTTTGCCGATTGGTATCGGTTCGCTGGTCGCCGGACCGCTCGGCGGGGTACTGCTTCACCATTTTGGCGAGGTGCGGCGTCAGCCACAACGAATCTGGTGGGTGGTGACAGGGATTGGCGTGCTTACCGCACTGCTACTTTACGTGTATGACCGTATCGTGAAGCCAGGTTCGGTTGCGGCTACGCCGTAAGCCTGGTTTCCAAAATCTCATGCCGATTTCTGAAAATAATTTAGTTCACCAAACGGCGCAGCGAATCCAACGCCTCACGAGCCAATCGGTAGCGGGGCTCAACTTCCAACGCTTCTTCAAAACAGCGTGCCGCGCGCGCGTACATCTCCTTACCAAGATAGGCGCGGCCTAAGTTGTAATGAGGAAAATGCCGCGGCTCATATCGTTTGGCTTCAATGGCGCGCTCCAGCCATGGGATAGCGTCATCAAAACGCTGCAACTCGATCAGATACGCGCCAATATCGTTGTAGGGATTTCCAAATTCGGGATCAATGTCGATGGCCGTGCGGCACTGCTCGATGGCCTCGTTCAACTTGCCTTGAAAATGGTATGCCCAGCCTAAAAATGTATGGGCTTCAGCAGTTGGATGCAATTCGAGGGAGGCTTTGTAGAGCTCAACGGCTCGGTCGTAATCGCCTTCCATTTGAGCTTGATAGGCATCCTGAAGAAGTTCCCACGCACGCATTAAAGATTCCTGACTCATGATTTCTGATTGTTAGCACACGGTAGGATAAGCGTCAAAAGTACAAAAGTTCCAGGGCTTCGAAGCGCTACCTGTACTTTGTGCCGGGATATAGTGAGGAACTGGAATTAACAGTAATAAAAGTAGAAAATAGAGGTTAGTCAATTCACCACGAATATGGGGGACGCGTGAAGAGTAACCATTTAATTGTTGGAATTGCCGCTCTAGGACTCTGCGGATTTGCATTCGCGCAGGAGCATCCGGCAAAAAAAGCAAGCCCTGGCGCGGCCGGCAAGAACTCGGCAGCTGCCGCGCGCGGCAAGGAAATTTTCGATAAGAAATGCGCGGTATGCCACTACGCGGATAGTGACGCAAAAAAAATCGGACCTGGATTGAAAGGTATTTCAAAACGCGGAACCTTCACGGTAAACAACAACAAAGTTACTGATGAAACCTTGAAAACGTGGATCGAAAACGGCGATACCTTGATGCCACCTTTCAAGGAAGTCCTGGAAGAGCCGCAAACTAAAGATGTCGTGGCGTACGTGAAGACGCTCTGACTCGAGGCAGTCGTCGGGAAAAGATGGCAGCGATCTGATTAGCCTTTTCTCCCCGCTCACATTCAATCGCTTACAAAAAGAAAACCTCCGGTTGTGGCGCTAGCCACTTTACCGGAGGTTTCTTGCCTAGATTTGACCCAACTGAGGATTGATGTGGGTCGTAATTGTTGTCGGCCGCAGGATGCCGGGCGCAGCCGACAATGCAACGAGCTTGTCGCTCGCTGCTGGTCGAATCTGGACTTAAGTTCGGGAGCTACTTCAGAACGGCGTCCTTAAATGCCTTGGCCGGACGCAAACGAACAACCGTCTTGGCCTTGATCTTAATCTGCTCGCCGGTCTGAGGATTACGGCCAAGGCGCGCCTTGCGGTGTGCCTTTACGACGCGGCCGATATTGGGGATGACGAATTTTCCGGCGGCGCCTTTTGCTTCTTTAACGGCAAGTTTGAACAACTCTTCAAAGAATTGTACTGCGGTCTTTTTTGATGTGCCGACTTTCTCGGCCATATGTGAAACGATCTTCGTCTTGCTCAAAGGCTTGGCTGCCATCTAGTCTGCTTATCCTCCTGATTTTTCGTTCCTATTTCGTTTCTTCCCTAGTTGACCGGGGGCTGGCTGTGAGCCTTTTGTCCTGAACAGCGAAGGAGAAAAGTCCGGGCCGTTGGGCACTATAGCCAAGCTGTCCTTGGAACGCAAGAGGAAACAAGTAAAAATGCAGATAAAAAGAGTGTTTTTTTTATTTCGCGTGTGAATAACCGCATAAAACAAGGGTTTCGAGTGAGTTGAATCGTTCCAAAATGAAATTGATCGCTGTGCTATGCTCCAAAAAACCATTCTATGGAGACCGATCGTGAGCGAAGTTAGTAGTTGGCAAGCACTGGAAACGAGATTCGCTAACGCCGTGAAACTGGAGCGCAGATCGGTGGCTGTGGCGTACCTCGAGCGAGCGCCCGACGGCGTGAGAAAATTTGAAGGCAGCGAGCCTTCAGGCTGCAGCTTCTGGCGCCTCGCGGCCGATAATAGAACTTTTTATACCGTGCCGGAAGATCATTTTAATTGCGCCGTGGGCGCGTACACACACAACATCGCGCTTTCGCCGGAACGCGAGCAGGAAACCGGGATCACCTTGAAAATGATGTTTGATCTGGGATACGTAAAACCCGAGGAAGTGCCGCAAATTCCATGCCTGGCGAAAAAGCCTGCAGTGGTGGTGTATTCGCCACTCGGTGAAGCTCCGGTAGCACCGGATGTCGTGTTGTTTGCTTGCCAGCCGCGAACCGCCATGCTGTTGAATGAGGCTGCCAATCGAGCCGGTGTAGCCGCCGGCTTTCCGGCACTTGGACGACCGACGTGCATGGCTTTGCCGGCCTCGCTCCATCATGGCGCAATTTTTAGTTTAGGTTGCATCGGAAACCGCGTGTACACCGGTCTAGGCGAAGATCAAATGTACTTCGTAGTGCGCAGCCAGGATTTGGAAGCGATTGCCGATGCTCTCGAAGTGGTGAACAGCGCGAATGCCGCGCTAAGCGATTACGCGGTCGGCCAACGCCAAAAGCTGTCAACCGCGTAAGTTTGTTGGTTGATCGTTGGGCTGAGCAAACCAACTTCAGAGCGTCGCGAGATCTGCATAGAAGTGCGCTATGGCTTTTATCCCGCCAAAATAATTTTCGAGCGCGATGTGTTCATCCGGCGCGTGAGCGTTCTCGTCCGGCAATCCAAATCCAATCAGGACGCACGGAACCTTAAAGGTGTCATGCATCTGCGTAACGAAGGGAATGGAACCCCCTTCGCGAATAAAAACGGCTTTTTTCCCAAAGCCTTTTTCCAAAGCACTTTGAGCCTTCTTAAAAATCGGCGCCTGGAATGACGCAGACCACGGTTTCCCGGTACTGAGAACTTCAAACTTGCAAGTCACCGTACCAGGCAACAACGCGCGAACCTGTTTTTCGACCAGCTTGGCAATCTTGTGGGGATCCTGATCTGGAACCAAGCGAGTGGAAAACTTTGCATAAGCCTTGGAGGGAATAACTGTTTTGGCGCCTTCACCGGTATAGCCTCCCCAGATGCCATTCAATTCAAGTGTCGGGCGCGTCCAGAGTTGCTCGACAACGGTGTAACCCTTTTCGCCAAAATAACCTAGTGCACCAACGGCTTTCTCAAACTCTTTTCGTTTCCACGGCAAAGCGTTAAGAACCTTGCGCTCGGCTTTCGAAACAGTGGCCACGGAATGGTAAAAGCCCGGCACGTTAACACGGAAATTCTTGTCATGAAGTTTGGCAAAAAGTTCTGCGAGTATGGTTAGAGGATTCGGAACCGCACCGCCATAAACGCCGGAGTGTAGATCGCGAGCTGGGCCGGTCAGTTCGATTTGATAGTAGTTCAAGCCCCGCAAGCCATACGTAATGGAAGGCACGCCCTTGGCGAGCATGGAAGTGTCGGACACCAGCAAGGCATCGGCTTTGAGTTTTTCTTTATTTTTCTGCACATAGTTCCAGAGGCTGACGCTTCCTACTTCCTCTTCGCCTTCGATAAGAACTTTCACGTTCACGGGAAGTTTGCCGTTGATTTTCTGTAAACATTCAAGGGCTTTCAGGTGAATGTGCACCTGACCTTTGTCGTCTGCGGTGCCTCGGCCGAAAAGATTTCCGTCGCGAACAGTAGGCTCGAAGGCCGGAGAAGTCCACAACTCCAAGGGTTCGGCGGGTTGCACATCATAGTGGCCGTAAAACAGGACCGTGGGTTTACCGGGAGTTTCCAAAGATTCGGCATACACCAGGGGATGCAAATTGGTTGGAATGATTTCAATCGTTTTAAAGCCAGCGGCACGCAAGCTATCGGCCACCCATCGGGCACCTCGCTCCACGTCCTGCTTGTGCTCAGTTTTCGCGCTTACGCTGGGGATGCGCAAGAAGGAACACAATTCCTCCAGGTGTTCTTCGCGACGGCTGTCAATATATTCAGCCAAATTCATAAAATTCCTCAAAACGCACGAGTCCATCCAATCATGATGCAGAGATTAAAAACAAACTTGGGCCTTAGCAAGCAGGCGAGCGGAAGTGGTCGAAAGGATCCGGTGCCAGGCACTATTCTAGGGCGTATCGGCGTCAGGGTACAAGCCACGTGCGCTGTTCGCGTTTGCCTTTGCAGCACACCTGGCTGAACGGGTGATTGACGATGCACCTTGGGACATTCAAGACTTAGCTATGAGCGAAGTCACCTCAAGCGCGCAAAGGCGCAGCAGTCGCATGTTTCACAAGATGCGCGTGCAGGCCCAAGGTCGCGCACACAATGGCAAAAAATTCCGCGAGACCTGCGAAACGCTGGTCCTGAACGGCCACGGCGGCTTGCTCATTCTGAAACACGAGATCGATGACGGGGCCATGCTGGTGCTGACGCATCCGGAAACACTCGAAGAACAGGAGTGCCGAGTGGTTTTTTTGGGGGAAATGAATGACCGCGGACAGCGAGTCGGCATCGAATTCCTTACCCCCGCGCCGCGATTTTGGGGCCTGGAATTTGACGAGCCACCAACAGGCGGCGCAGCTGCTTAATGGAGCGGCCGTACGGTAGCGGCGTCAACTCTCAGCTGTGTTTTCCTTGAGAACGAAGCGAATAATCTCCAAAGCAGTAAAACCGCCACAATCGCGCCGTAGGTTAGCGGCCTGAGTACCGCTGACTTTACCAGCCAGTAGTAGTGAATCACTCCGAGCGCGGCGCTAAAGTAAATCAGTCGATGAAGCCGTTGCCACCGTTTTCCACCGAGCCGTCTAATCCACCCTGCAGTCGATGTTACCGCGAGCGGGACCAGCAACAAAAATGCCGTAAATCCCACAGTGATGTATTTGCGCTTGACGATGTCCTTCCACATTTCCGATAGATCGAAGAACTTATCCAGCCAGATGTACGTAGTGAAATGCAGGCACGCGTAAAAAAAAGCAAACAATCCCAACATGCGGCGAAAACGAATCAGTTCCGGGAGATGCAGGATTTTGCGAAAGGGCGTAACGCAAAGCGTGATGACCAGAAAGCGAAGCGTCCAATCTCCGGTGGCATGGGTGATGAACTCGATGGGATTGGCGGTCAGCTCGCCGTGAAGTGCTCGCCAACCCAACGCCGCCAAGGGGAACAGGCATAACAGGAAGACTACCGGCTTGCTCCACTTGCTGTTTAGCAGGGCATGCATCTAGGTTTAATAGTTTTTCTTGAGATCCATTCCACTGTATAGGCTCGCGACTTGATCGCCATAACCGTTGAACATCAGCGTGGCTCGCTTGAAAATCTCACCGAGGCGCCGTTCTTTCGACTGGCTCCATCGAGGATGATCTACATTGGGATTCACATTGGAGTAAAAACCGTATTCTTGCGGAGCCATGCGATTCCAGGTCGTGGGCGGTTGTTTGGCGACAAACCGGATTTTCACGATGGATTTGATGCTTTTGTAGCCATACTTCCACGGCACAACCATGCGCACCGGCGCGCCGTCCTGATTTGGCAATGTTTCCCCATACATCCCAACGGCAACTAGCGTTAACGGATTCATAGCCTCATCGAGCCGCAAGCCTTCGACGTAAGGATAGTCAAGGCCGGAATATTTCGCCTGAGGCATTTGTCCAGGATCGAAAAAGCTTTCGAAGGCCACGAACTGAGCGTTGGAAGTTGGCTCAACAAGCTTGGCGAGTTCGCTAAAAGGAAACCCGATCCAGGGCACGACGATGGACCACGCCTCCACACAACGATGACGGTAAATGCGCTCGTCCAAAGGAGCAATCTTTAACATCTCATCCATGCTGAATTTGCGCGGTTTTTTTACTTCTCCTTCGACGGAAACTGTCCACGGCGAAGTGCGGAATTTCTGCGCATTTTTCGCGGGATCAGTCTTGTCGGTGCCGAATTCGTAAAAATTATTGTAGTGCGTGACATCGTTGTACGGCGTTTCCTTCTCCGTAGTGCTGAAAGGGCTTTTCGAGGCGATGTCCAATTTGCTCGTGGCGTGAACTTCGTCGAGCGACATTCCGAGCCGCCATGCTGCGGCTCCCGCAAATGCTGCGGTTCCCGCGATTCCCATGGCCCGCAGAAATTCGCGGCGCTGGGTATACACGGATTTCGGTGTAACGTCGGAATAGCCCAAATCGGTTGGCTTGCGAATCAGCATGTCTTTACCTCACACGACGAGGCAACTCCTGCATTTATATTACGGCAGTCTAGGAGAATTGGACGCGCGAGGCTCGTAAAGAATGCAAGTGCATCGCAGATTTGCTATCTAACAGCATAATCAACTAAATCCCTTTGTCAGCCGCAAGACAGCAATGATTCTTGTTTACCGGATTTGTTGGTTCCTAAATTGGACGGACATTTCAACAATCGCAGTCAGCTCCAACCCGAACACCCTGGCAGGTCAGCATTTTGGTAAATGAGCGCAATAGATTCTTTGCGTTGTACTTGTTGGTGCAATACTGGCACTTTAAAAGTGCATTAAGCATCGTGCATCACGTTGGCGAGAACCACGAAGTTCCTGCCTTACTTGAATCGCCCCTGGGCAACCAGATTTGCCCCAGGACCTGAGGGTCCTGCCCTAACAAATAAGTAAGAACGGGCGCAGCTGGTGAAGTGCGCCCAAATTCGAAAATTAAAATTGGAGGACTCAATGAACGCAACTCAGAAAAGATCACTATCGGTACATTTAGTGGGCCTGGCTTTATTCACTGCTGCAGCGCTGTTTGGAACTGCGCCGGCAGCACACTCCCAAGACTTGGTGCGCGGCACAATTACGCTGCCGGTCACAGCTCGCTTGGGGGATACCACTTTGGCGCCTGGCAAATATAGTTATGCGGTCGAATCGCTGGAAGCGATTCGTTCGGTGGATGGTCTGCAGATTGGCAACAGCCGCGTGGCAGTGATTGTAAGCAGCTTGACCAAGGATGGTCACGTTGTAAGTTTGATGGCCAATGCGTTTAGAGCCGGCACGCTCAACTCGCAGTCTTCGGACTCCATCGACTTTGGAACCGGCATGACGATCCGCTCGATCTCCTTAAACAACGCGGGTTTGAAGCTTATCTTCCCCGCGATTCGGACCGACCACCTATTGCAAGCGACAGCACCGCAGCCCTCAGCCGTTAGAGGGGACGATTAGCCCACAAATACCGGCGAGCGAGGCTGCTTTGGCGTCTCGCTCGCTTTCTCTCAACCGCCAGCGAAAATATGGAACTGAACTACTAGAAACTTGCGTTGGACGGAGAGGCGGCTAGCCGCTAGTTTAGATTATGTGCTCGGGCAGCAACGTAATAGTCGATGAATCTACGGAAGTGGATGTACTGCACGACATCGCCTGCCGAATCGCGGCGGCGGATTCGCTGCACGACGTCTTGGAACGAGTGCTTGACTTCGTCTCGAGGATCGCCAACTTCGATTCTTCTTTTGTCTACGTTTTAGAAGGAAACGAACTCGTTCTGAGGGCTTCGCGGAATTCGCGTGGCGAAGTGCCAGACCGCGCCCGACTGCCGCTTGGCGACGGCATTACTGGTTGGGTGGCGCAGCATCAGCGGCCAGTCGCGGTTGAGCGCTACTCATTCGACGATCCGCGATTCCAAACTTTTCATCAATTGCCCGAGGATCGCTTCGAGGCGTTTTTGTCCGTACCGATTTTAAGCCGTGGCAAAGTGCTTGGAGTGATTAACGTGCAGCAACGCGAGCCACATACCTTCAGTCAGCGCGAAATTCGTTTGATCGCAACGGCCGGGTTTCTGGTGGGTGCGGAAATTGAAATGGCACGTTTAGAAAACGTCAACACCCAGCTCTCCGAACAATTGAATACCAGAAAGACCGTCGAGCGAGCTAAAGGAATCTTGCAGCGCGATTTGCGATTAAGCGAAGAAAAAGCCTACTTAACTCTGCAAAGCCAAAGCCGCCAAAGAAGAAAGCCCATGCGCGAAGTTGCCGAAGCCATAGTGCTGAGCGACGAAATTAAACGGGCGAATGAATTAAATGTTGTTCCGAAGACTTAAGTTTGCGTTCCAAACCTCCCACTCAGTTTCACCCACACATAAGCGTCACAGACCCAGCAATGAATAAGCAGTATCGGTTAGAATTAAAAGCGGAGGAGTGGGTGAGCGGTTGAAACCGGCGGTCTTGAAAACCGTTAGACCCGAAAGGGTCTCGGGGGTTCGAATCCCTCCTCCTCCGCCATTCGCGACGAATACCCAACGCGGTCGCGCCTTCTACGCCAATTCCAAATAATAACTAAAGCAGAAGGCTATTCCCTGCGTGTCCACGATTCGTTTTTTCTGGTGACACGGATCGGAATCGGTCCTTGGCAAACAGTCCTGTTCCGCCAACATAAATCCTATTTTTAGCGTCGTCCTCATCCGTCGAAGTTTTCAGTAAACATTCAATATCAAAAACTAGCGCGCCCCAGTGGATTCATTTCACAAAATCACACCGCTCCGCTGGTGGCTAGCGGTGAATGATCTTGAAATGACGGCATCGAAAGTACTATCGAGAATAGAACCAAATCCCCTCAATTGATTCAGCAGTCCATGTGTCTGGTCTGTTGTTGACTACGCGAAGACAATCTCCGGTCAGTTCTATTCCCTTCAACCAATGGGCCTTGTACCGTTTTTGACAGGCGAAAGAAACGACCCTCTCCAACGGCTCGGCCCATAAACGTTAGTAACTGGCCTTCTAGGAAGCGGGGGCGGTTTTTTCCGATGGACGGAATCTGTACTTTCGGTCAGTTGTGGAGCGTGAAATCAGCGTGCTATTTATGACGAGATCGTGAGTATGTGTCATTTCCGAAAGACGCCCCAAGCACCCTGGTTCTCAAACAAGGGCGGCGTCAGAGGGCTCAAAGTTATAGACCTCGTGATGGTTGCGACAATTACTGGTCGCGCCGGCCTTAGCTGATACGCAAATTATGAACACTTTCCGCACCTATCGGTCTGCCAGTCTAGCTCAGCAGGATAACCGTGAGCTGGTTGTCATAGCGTCTTCTGACCAGCAGACTTCCGGCCCGGTATCCCTCGCTCGCTTGACACAGTGTCTAGGCTCGTACTTGCGACTCTCCTAGACCACCGAGTTGTCCGGATTTTTCTTTAGATTTGGAGTCTTTGATGATGAAGCGACGCATGAAATCTCAATCAGGATTTTCACTCATTGAAATGCTTACAGTTGTGCTCGTCGTTTTTATCATGATGGGCGTAGCTGTCATGCTAACGGACACCACGCAGCGTGGGTATAAGGCCAACGTGGCGCGCGATCTGGTGGTTACGCAGTTGCGCTTGGCCCGGGAATTAGCGACCTCCAAGCGCCGCAACGTGCGCGTCGACTTTACACCGCCGAACCAACTTCAAGTGACGGTGCAATACCTGCCCGGTGAAGCTCCCGGAAATCCNATCAANCCGGTCTACCTGAACAATGCCGATCACGGCCTCACGAACGGCTCTCAGTTTTACCTTTTCCCTACCTTGCCCGATACCCCGATGGCATTCGGAAATACACAAGCGATCAATTTGGCGCAGCCTTCCGGCGGCGGCGCTTGGGGGGTGATGTTCACAACCTCGGGCGCGCTGGTTGGCACCAGCTCGCTGGCAGCCATGAATCTGATCGGCAACAGTAATCCAGTCAACGCGTCAATTTTTATTGGCATCCCTCCGAAGACCTCGACAGCCCGCGCGGTCACGGTCTTGGGAGCCACCGGACGAGTTCGCAGTTATTCATGGAATGGTACGCAATGGATAGAGTAAGGAGCGAAGCGATGAATCGCCGACGAAAGGCCATTGGCCAGCAAAGCGGATTCACGATGATCGAGGCACTGATCTCCATCGTAATACTTTCATTCGGAGTATTGTCCCTCGCCGCTGTCTATGCCCAAGGAATTTATTTCGCCAGTCTGACGCAGTTTGACTACGTGGCGGAGAAGAAAGCCGAGCAAGCCGTAGAGGTCATTTTCACCGCGCGCGATAACGACACTCTCACTTGGGCGCAAATCCAGAACACCTCTTCCGGAGGCGTATTTATCCCGGGTCCGCAGCCCATGCTGCAACCGGGTACGGACGGTCTGGTGGGCACAGTCAGCGACGCGGGTTCGCCCAATGAAGTCATCGTCGTCGGGCCGAATTCAGGCGGGCAGATTGGCACAACCACGGACAAAACCGTGGACCTGAACCCCTGGATGACCCGCACGATAGATATTGAACCAGTTTTGGATACCGCCGGAAACAATGAGCCGAATGTTCGCAGCATCACCGTGACGATCAACTATCACGTCGGGAAGATGACGCGCACCTACACGCTAATCAGCTACATCTCGTCATTCTCATAGGAATCGCGCACAAGGAACGCAGGAGCCTTCGGCTATGAAAAGACAATCGGGATTCACGCTAGTGGAAATGATGGTTGCGATGGGCGTAGCGCTGGTCGCGCTGGCGGCGACGGTATCTGCGTTTCGAGATTCCGCGTACACCAATCAGCAAGTTTCTCTGAAATCGGACATCTCCGATAACTTGCGCGCCGGCCTCAACTTCATCCAACAGGACCTAATCCAGGCTGGCACAGGAATTCCTGTCGGCGGCATATCAATTCCCAATACCGGGGCGGCCTCCGGAGGATGCGTAACTGGCGTCTCCGCGCTGAACCGGCCGACTCTGGTTGCCAGCGGACTGGCATTCCCAATTTGCAATACCACGTTAATGGCGGTGGAGCCGGGCGACGCTTTAGAAAACTCTATCAGCAGTCCAGACGCGACCTCCGTGACTCGCACAGATTTAATCACCATGCTGTACGTGGACAACACCTTGGGTCTGGACAACAAGCCAATCAACCAGGCGCCGTTCGGAGCCGACCCTGGTTGCACCGGAACGATCAGTTCCAATGGACAAACCGTGGTCTTCGACAAGACCACTATGTATCTAGGAAAAGTCAATTGCACCGATCTCAGCACCTCAATCGTTCCCATCAACCCCGGCGATTTGATTATGTTCAGCAATGCGAATGGCAACGCCATCCAGACGGTAACTAGTGTATCCGGCCAAACGTTGACATTTGCCAGCGGGTTGGCCGCCGGGGATGCCTACAACCTGAACGGTACAGGTAAGCCAGCCGGCACCCTCATCCAGCTACAGAATTCCACCACCAATTCGTCCGGTAATAAGGTTTATCTCGGGACGTATCCCCCGACCACCGCTTCGCGAATCTGGATGATCAGTTACTACCTGGACGATGTAACTGATCCAGGCCACGTGCGGCTGATTCGCAGGACCAATTTTAACCCCGGCGTTGCAGTGGGAGAGACCATCGAAAATCTGCAGTTTACCTATAACTACGTAAACGGCAGCACTGTGCTCGCAAATCAGGCCGACGTACCCGCCAGTTACTCCGAAAACCAGATTCGTTCCGTGAATGTCTACCTGGGCGCACGCTCGGATAACCCTCTGGCCACCGGCAGATCGAAACCCGCATATATCCGCAATAGTTTGCAGACGCAGGTTTGCCTCCGCAGCATGTCCTACGTCAACCAGTTTAAATAGGAGAACGACGATGAGAGCCCCAAAAAAGCATTTGCGACGTGAGGCCGGCATCGCCCTGCTCACCACCATTCTGTTGATGCTGTTGATGTCCAGCCTGCTCATTGGTTTCGTGCTGCTTATTACTCAAGGGCAAAAAATGAGCGGACTTAACAACGACTATAGCCGGTCCTTCTATGCTTCCGAGGCCGGCATGGAAAAGATTACCGCCGACCTGGGCACCTTGTTCAATAAGAACTATGCTCCTACGGCCGCCCAACTTGCGACCATCGCAGCGGCGCCACCAAGTCTTTACGGTATCCAATACCTTAAGTTCGATGGAACATCTGGCTACGAATTGGATTACCCGGGCGAGCCTGGCGCGCCGGTTGCAAACGTCACCACTATCAAGTCCGGCACATCACCCTACCAGGGCATGACTGCACTGGCCACGCCGTACACCTTGACGGTCACGGCCCGCACTACGGCAGGAACAGAAGTGAAGCTGCAGCGCACCACTCAGACCGTCGGAATTCCGATGTTTCAGTTCGGAGTATTTTGTGACGGCGATTGCAGCTTTTTCCCTGGACCGAATTTCAACTTTGGCGGCCGTACCCATACCAACGGAAACCTGTTTCTAGCGGCGGGTAGTACACTTAGCCTTTCCGATAAAGTTACCGCCTCCAAAAACATCATCCGCACGAATCTCTCGAATGGATTTCCCACCAATACCGGGGCATACGGCGGTATTGTGAACGTAACGACCTCCCCAGGGAGCTCGTCGTATAGAGCACTGGCGTATAACGAAGGAAGCTTGGTGGGCACGATCGGGTCTGCGGCCAATACCAATTGGCCCACCATTTCTCAGGGCTATTACAACAGCGACATCGTCAGCGGCGCGAAACCATTGAACCTGGGCATCGTGACGCTGGGAACCAATACCAAGCCCGTGGACATTATTCGCAGGCCGCCTAGTGGCGAGGCGCCCATCGTTACACAACAGCGTTACTTCGCGCAGGCCAGCGTGCACATTTTGTTGTCAGATAATCCTAATGACATCATGAATATGGCATGCATCGACCCGACCACCCAACCGTTCGAATTGCGTAAGCTGGCGCAGCCTTATTTGACGCTGAAGAATAATCCTACTGGAGATCCGCAGCTTACTTACCTCAAAGGAAAATTAGGGGTGAACTTGGTACCCCTCGCCACCTCTGGAGCTGGAGCCGCGTACGTGGCGTCCTCGCAGTCGGCACCTGCGGGCGATGGTTACTGGGTGGCAGGTGGGGCAACACCAACCGCCACCATCCCTGGGTTCTTGAAAATCGAGGTGCAGACCTCACAGGGAACCCCCTGCGGAAATTGGCAGGATGTGACGTTGGAAGTGCTCGGATTGGGCTACGTCGGCAGAAATATTAATCCTGTAGGAGCCTTGACCCACAATACCCTCCCGGCGCTACCGGGGGCACAAATGCCTGCGCAGAACACTGTCTGCGCCGAGCCCTTTCCCAACGCCATTATCCGTCTCGAACGCATACGTGACAACCCTGGGACACCCCTACCCCTCAACACTCCTTGCGGCATCATCGGCGGCAATATCGCCTATACCGCTGGCAATGATTTTTGGCCCATGGTGTTATTTGACACTCGTGAGGGTACCCTGCGTGATACCTCTCCGGCCGGCAGTATCGGCGCCGGTGCGAATGCTATAAATTACAGCCAGATGGTCACCCCGGGCGGGGTAATGCATTATGTGGAAATCGACGCCGGTAACTTGTCGAGGTGGCTGTCCGGAGCTATCGCGGGCAGTGGCCATAATTCTTACGACCCAGTCACAGCGCCAAACGACTACACCCTGTATTTTTCCGACCGCCGTGGAAATTGGGTAAATGGAGCGACCTTGCCGGGACCATGGCCTCCATTGTCCTTTACTCAGAATGAAACCGGAGAATATGGTTTTGAAGATTTCGTAAACAGTGCCAGCGCGACGGGCTGCCCGGACCAGGCGGTAGAGACTGCCGAAGACTTGGATACGCTTGGTAGCGGCGTTCTCTTTAAGTACGGTCAGGATCCAGGCCAGGAGCTGTTAGCAGCTCAACCGGCGAAGTATCTAGGTGGCACACCGTGGACAGGCGGATACAGCCCGTTCGCAATCGCGAAAGCCCTCGGCACCGTAACCTCAGGCGCCGGGGCTAATGTATTTGCACCGTATGTCGGTTGTAACGTGGCCAACAATACTTCCGGCTCTCCAATCTGGCCGGGTGTTTACATTATTCACGCCAACGAAGCCAGAGAAAACCCAACCTTCTTTTTCCGCCGTGCCATGAAACTGGTGAATGGCAGACTGCTACAGACCGGCGCCTGCCCTGGCACGATCAATTGCGGTCTGACTATCGCTGCCGAAAATCCGATCTATGTGCAAGGCGATTTCAACGCCAATTCAGCCGGCGGCGGATGGAATGACCCTCACGTGGCCGTTTCCATCGTGGGAGATGCGGTCACCTTGCTGTCCAACAATTGGAATGACGTGAATTCCTTCACGACACCCTTTAGCACCGCGAACCGCGGTGCAGCTACCACCTGGTACCGTACTGCCATCGTGGCCGGCAAGAGCCTTTCTTTCAATCAACCTGCCGGCACTGGCCAGGACTTCGGAACCGACGGTGGAGTTCACAACTTCCTTCGGTACATCGAAAACTGGGGTGGTACGAACTTGAATTACGAAGGTTCGATGATCAGCCTCTATTCAAGTCACCAGGCCACAGGCGTGTTCAAGTGCTGCACCACGGTATACAGCCCGCCAACCCGCAATTACACCTTCGACGCGGAGTTCCTACAGCCACAACTCTTGCCACCGCGAACACCGCTATTCCGCGACGTCAACACCACTGGCTTTACGCAACTGCTGCTACCTCAGCAGTAAAAGCGAAAGCCTTGCCCAAGCAGTCGGCCTGCCGAGCTCCTTCCGCAAAAGGGAGGAGCTCCCGAAGAGGTCGGCCTTAGATTCTGAAGTGCAGCGTTCGAGCTGCCATAGCATCCCTGATGCCGCCTCCTACAGTGACCGACTGGACCGCTGCAGAGAAGCGCAGCTGATATAGGCGTCTAATTCCTCATTTCTTACGTGAAACAAGCCGCACCTTCGCTTCGTGCCTCAGTTTAGGTGACCTGCCGCGACGCGCTAATCATTAATCGTTAGGCCTATGCTAGAGCGAATCGAGGTGCGCGGGCAGTGCTCGATTCCGTAGACTGGAAGTACTACTCAGATGTCTCCTTCTAAGAAAATCGTGTGGTTCGTCGGCGCGTGGCTAACGCTGCTGGCGGTATACGCGACCGTTTCCTTCACGCTTGCGCGCGGAAATCAATCTCTCTCCACCTTTGGAAATTTGGTTCAGTGCCTTGTTCCTCTTGTAGCTAACGCGGGATTGCTTGCGAATGCGGGAACTCCCCTATGGCGGCGCAACGCTTTCTGGATGCTTTTGGCCCTGGGTTGCACGCTATGGATGGCCGGTCAGTTCGCGTGGACGTATTACGAAGTCTACCTGCACCGTGCGCTGCCCGGCATGTATTCAGGCGATATTGTTTTTTTCTTGCGAGGTATTCCAATGATGGCGGCGCTGGCATTGCGCCCGCATCGCAGACTGGAAGAGCTTCGCTTACGGTTCGGCTATCTGGATTTTGTGCTGTTGATCGTGTGGTGGACTTTCTTATACGCCTACATCGTTTTGCCCTGGATGTACGCTGTACCATCACTGGGGCCGTACAACCACACTTATAACGTGGTTACAAATATTCAAAACATGGTCCTGGTGCTTTCCTTAGGCATTTTGTGGATGCGCACCGCGGGACCATGGAAAACCATTTATGCCCATCTGTTTGGAAGTGCGACGTTGTATACCCTGTCTTCGCTGGCGCTCAACGTGGCCAGCGACAAAGGAGAATATTACACCGGCAGTCTTTATGATCTGCCGCTGATTTCGTCGTTTCTATGGTTTGCCTTGGCGGGATTAATCGCTTACGAAAGGCGCGAAGCACTGGACGCGCCGTTCCAGGGCGTGGACGAATTCAGTGTCGAAGCCTCGCGGGGCGAGAGCGTTTGGGCGGCGCGAATGGCCATGGCCGCCGTGATTTCACTGCCACTATTCGCAATCTACACGGTGAAATATTCCAATGACGATCCGGCGGTTAGANACTTCCGCCTGATGGTTACGTTCATTGCCGCAATTCCTCTCGCATTATTGGTCTTCCTGCGCACACACCTGGCGGACGCCGATCGCGTGCGGCTACTTGCAGAGGCGGAAATGTCTGTAAATAATCTGCGGAAGCTGCAGACCCAGATCGTGCAATCGGAAAAGCTCGCGTCCTTGGGACAACTGGCGGCAGGGGCGGCCCACGAAATTAACAACCCGCTCACGGCCATTCTCGGTTTCTCGGATTTGTTGGCCGACGACCCCACTCTTTCCGAAAAAGCCAGAAGTACCGCTGCTAAGATTCGCGACCAGGCACGGCGGACCAAAACACTGGTGGGAAATTTATTGAGCTTCGCGCGGCAAGTGCCCATGGAACGCGCGCTCCTCGATATCAATACCGTGGTCACCAACGCCGTGCAGCTACGGACACTCGATCTACACAATCCCAATATCAAAATCGAATTGCAGCTTGAGTCAGTGCTTCCGAGCGTGCGCGGCGATGGAAATCAACTGATACAGGTATTCTTTAATATCATCAGTAACGCGGTGGATGCCATGGAAGCTGGTGGCGGCGTGTTGACCATAAAGACCATGCGAAATCGCGGTAGTGTAGTGGTGCTATTCACTGATTCCGGCCCAGGCATAAAAGAACCCGACAGAGTTTTCGATCCTTTTTACACCACCAAGCCGGTAGGAAAAGGCACGGGACTCGGGCTGAGCATCTGCTTCGGCATCATGCAGGAGCACGGCGGCAAAATTTCTTGCTACAACGGAGAGCGTGGCGGCGCGGTGTTTCGTGTGGAACTGGCGGCCCTTCTGCCCGTGTTACCTTCCAAGGAATTACAACTCCCCAGCGCAGCTCCCAGGTCCACTGTAACCAACAAAGTCTAGTCCCATCCGTTTTAGATTCTTCAACCTTCGTTCCGAGCTAGGCGAACATCTTCCGAATACGGCACTGTACCGCTTCGATGTGTTCCCCCGCAGTCGTGCTAGAGTTTTTCTGGGCGCGCAAAACGGAGAAGTCATGACGGATGTCGCAATTCGCACGGAAAAGCTCACCAGGCGTTTTGGAAATCTTATTGCCGTAGACGATATGGATCTGCAAGTGACCGCCGGGCAGTTTTTTGGCTTTTTGGGGCCCAACGGAGCGGGAAAATCCACCACCATCAAGATGCTGACAGGGCTGTTGGCGCCTAGTTCCGGGCGCGTCGAGGTTTTGGGCATTGATTTTGCCGGCCATCCCGTGGAAGTAAAGCGTCAGATCGGCGTGGTGCCGGAAGGCATGGGATTATTTGACCGCTTGACCGGCGGGGATTACCTGCGATTCGTGGGACGCATGTATGGCCTGGACCATCAGACTACAGACCGGCGCGCCGATGAGTTGCTTGAGTTTATGCAGCTGGCGGACCGGCCCAAAACTATGATCGTGGACTACTCTCACGGAATGCAAAAAAAACTTGCATTGGCGGCCGCGGTAATTCACGGACCGCGGGTTTTGTTTCTCGATGAGCCTTTCGAAGGCGTGGACGCACTGGCCGCGGGTGCGTTGAAATCCCTTTTAGGGAGAATGACGGAGCGCGGCGTCACAATTTTTCTGACCTCCCACGTGATGGAAATTGTGGAGCGTCTGTGTAGTCACGTGGCCATCATTAATAAGGGCCGCTTAGTGGCCCAGGGATCGCTCGAGGAATTACGCGCCGGCGTTCCGGGCGATGAAGGTGCCAAGGTCACATTGGAACAAATTTTTCTATCTATCGTTGGTCAGCGTGGCGGACAGCCAGGAATGGAACCTCCAGTCGATGAGCTTTCATGGCTGACCTAGCCGGCCCAATCAGTCTGGTGGAGCAAATCCGGCTAGTGGCCGGACTCCGCTGGCGCATGCTGGTCAATGGTCTGCGCAAAAAAAATAATGTTCTCGATTTGATTGGAATGGGATTTGTTTCGCTTCTTGCTTTAATCCTGATAATTGGGCCATGCTTCGGGTTTTATTTTGCAGGATATTCACTCGTATCTGCCGGGCGGCTGCAATGGCTGGCTGCGCCCTTCTGGGCTATTTTTATTTTCTGGCAGGTAATCCCCATTTTCGCCGCGGGATT
>JGI12635J15846_10001002_pt1 | contig 24763 bp, 12 predicted proteins | sample BlaSpr_A8_OM2_M2_FD_15846 | JGI IMG/M metagenome (IMG submission 15846) | reverse complement strand
GGCTGGTCAACAACGACCGATGGGAAGGGAAGTTTCGCGTCGAAACGCTGGGGCGCTACGTTTACACGATTGTGGCTTGGGTGGACGCGTTCCGAACCTGGAGTACGGATTTGCAAAAAAGAGCGGACGCGGGCCAGGACATTTCCGTGGATGTCTTGATCGGGGCGGAAATGGCGGAGGCGGCGGCAGATCGATCGCGCGGGCCCGAAGCCAAGAAATTAGCCGAAGCTGTGGCGAAGTTGAAGGACGGAGCGAAAAAGGATCGCGACGCGGTGCTGGAGATTGCCCTGGATCCGGGGTTGGCTTTGCTGGTCACTCGCAATCGTAATCAAACGGCGGATGCCCGGTATGAGAAGGAGTTGGCGGTTGTGGTCGACCCGGAAAAGGCGCGATTTAGTGCCTGGTATGAGATGTTTCCACGATCGTGCACCACCGATCCACAGGGCCATGGCACTTTTCGCGATTGCATCGATCGGCTGCCGTACATTGCGGGCATGGGGTTTGACGTCTTGTACTTGCCGCCGATCCATCCGATCGGCCGAGCGGAGCGGAAAGGGAAGAATAATTCGACGACTCCCTTGCCGGGGGATACCGGAAGTCCGTGGGCCATCGGTGCCAAAGAGGGTGGGCACAAAGCGATTCACCCGCAACTTGGGAGTTTGCAGGATTTGAAAGCGCTGGTGGGAAAGGCAGGGGACTTCGGCATAGACGTCGCACTGGATATTGCGTTTCAGTGCTCGCCCGATCATCCGTACGTAAAGGAGCATCGGGATTGGTTTCGCGAGCGGCCGGATGGAACCGTGCAGTACGCGGAAAATCCGCCGAAGAAATACCAGGATATTTACCCGTTCAATTTCGATAGTGATCGGGCGCCGGAGCTGTGGCAAGAGCTGAAAAGTATCGTGGCGTATTGGATCGAGCAGGGAATCCGCATTTTTCGTGTGGATAACCCACATACGAAACCCTTTGATTTCTGGGAATGGCTGATTGGCGAGGTCAAGCGCGAGCACCCGGAAGTAATATTTCTTTCGGAAGCGTTCACGCGGCCGAAGGTGATGTATCAGCTGGCTAAACTGGGCTTCACCCAGTCTTATACCTATTTTGCCTGGAAAAACTCAAGCTGGGAGATCACAGAATACTTTACAGAGCTTGAAGAAGGCGGAATCCTCGAATATTTTCGGCCGAATTTGTGGCCGAATACGCCGGACATTCTGAATGAATATTTGCAGAAGGGTGGCCGGGCTGGTTTCATGGTGAGGCTGATCTTAGCCGGGACGCTGGCGGCGAGCTACGGAATCTACGGGCCGGCGTTCGAATTATGCGAAGGCCGACCGGTGCGCCAAGGGAGCGAAGAGTATCTGGATTCAGAGAAGTATCAGATTCGCGTTTGGGATATCAATAACCCGAACAGCTTGCGGGACCTGATCACCCACGTCAATCGCATCCGGCGTGCCAGTCCTGCCTTGCAGCTCAATACCGGACTTTCCTTTCATCCCGTCGATAATCAGCAACTGATTGCGTACAGCAAAGTGTGCGAAGATCCGAAGGACATGATTTTGGCGGTTGTGAATCTGGATCCGCGCAACCGGAACGCCGGGTGGGTTACCCTTGATCTGGATGCGCTTCATCTTGGTTCGGAAGAATCGTTCCAGGTGCATGATTTGTTGACGGATGCACGCTACGTTTGGCATGGGTCGCGAAATTTTGTTGATCTGAATCCGGCGCTGTTGCCGGCGCACATTTTTCGAGTACATTCGATCGGATAGAAGCGCGCGATTCATGCGTCAGACTCTCGTCCACCGGTGGCTCGAGGGGTTGAACAGGAGAGGCAAACGTTGGCGCTGCAGGACAACAACCTCTGGTACAAGGATGCGGTCATATACCAGCTTCACGTGCGGACGTTTTGCGATAGTGATGGCAACGGCATCGGAGATTTTCGAGGGCTGACGAACAAGCTCGATTACCTGCAAGAGTTGGGCATCAACGCGATCTGGCTGTTGCCTTTTTACCCTTCCCCATTGCGAGACGACGGTTACGACATTTCCGACTACACGTCGGTCAACCCTACGTACGGCACCATTGATGATTTCAAGACATTTCTGGCGGCGGCGCATAGTCGCCGGATCCGCGTCATTACGGAATTAGTGTTGAACCACACTTCGGATCAGCACCCGTGGTTTCAGGAGGCCCGCAGTTCGCGCGAAAATCCAAAGCGAGACTGGTACGTTTGGAGCGACACGGACAACAAGTATCACGGCGTGCGCATCATTTTCCTTGACACCGAGATGTCCAACTGGGCTTGGGACCCGATTTCAAAATCGTACTACTGGCACCGGTTTTTTAATCACCAGCCGGACTTGAACTTCGACAATCCCGCCGTGCGCGAAGCGATGTGGGATGTCATGAAGTTTTGGTGCGACATCGGTGTCGATGGCTTCCGGCTCGATGCGGTGCCCTACCTGGTGGAGCGCGAAGGCACATCTTGCGAGAACCTGCCCGAAACGCACGGCGTGATCCGCGAGCTTCGCAAACGTTTGGACTCGGCGTATCCAGGAAAGATGCTGCTGGCGGAAGCCAATCAATGGCCGGCCGACGTGCGCGATTACTTTGGAAACGCCGACGAATTCCACATGGCTTTTCATTTTCCGCTGATGCCCAGAATGTTCATGGCTGTCAAGCTTGAGGACCGCAAGCCAATTATCGAAATTCTGGAGCAGACACCGCAGATTCCCGACACTTGCCAGTGGTGCATCTTCCTGCGCAACCACGACGAATTGACGCTGGAAATGGTGACCGACATCGAGCGCGACTACATGTATGATGCGTTCGCCAACGATAAGGCCATGCGTATCAACCTGGGGATTCGCCGCAGGCTGGCCCCCATGATGGAGAACGACCGCCGGCGCATCGAGCTCCTGAATGGCCTGCTGCTTTCGATGCCCGGAACGCCTATCATCTACTATGGCGACGAAATCGGGATGGGAGACAACATCTACCTCGGCGACCGCAATGGCGTTCGAACGCCGATGCAATGGAACGGAGGCTGGAACGCCGGATTTTCCTCCGCCGATCCGGAACGCTTGTACTCGCCGCTGATTTCGAATCCCGTTTACGGATATCAATCCATCAACGTGGATTCGCAACGCCGGTCGGAACATTCTCTGCTGTCGTGGACGAAGTCCGTAATTCAGACGCGAAACTCGTTCCGGGTCTTCAGCCGGGGGTCGATTGAGTTTCTGAGCCCATCGAATCATCGTGTCTTGGCCTATGTCCGGCAGTTAGGTGAAGAAAAAGTATTGGTGGTGAATAATCTGTCAAGCTCGGCCCAAGCGGTCGAACTTAACCTTCAGAGCTACAAGGGCCATATTCCGATCGAGATGTTTGGTCGAAACCTGTTCCCCAGGATTGGCGAATTGCCGTATCTGTTGACGCTGGCGCCCTATCAGTTTTTCTGGTTTCGACTTCGCCGGATTTGAACTTTTTTCTCCATTGAGCAAAAATTTCAGGGCCTTCCTTCTCGGCAGGCTAGAACACATCAGGAGCGGACGTTTACTTGGCGGAAGACATCCTTCTCGGAGACGATTTTCTTCGCCAGTTGATGAGCGTGGGCGAAGTCGATCTGCTGGTGGCCATTCCCACATACAACAATGCGGGTACGGTCGCGCAAGCCATTCAAGCCATCGAAGACAGCTATCAGCAGAATTTCGTCCGCGATCGAGTCGTAATCCTAAACGTGGACGGCGGCTCGACCGACCACACCACCGAAACCATTCTCAATATGAACGGACGAAAAGCCGGGGCGCACCGGGGAATCACTTCGTTGCGGACCGTGCACCGAGTGACCACGCAATACGGCCGGACCCCTTCACAGGGCATGGCGCTGCGCACCGTTCTGGCAGCGGCGGATTTGTTGCGCGCGAGGTCCTGCGCGATTGTTTCTCCCGCCACCACCCTGGATTCTTCGTGGATCGCCAGCTTGTTGAGGCCGGCTTACCGGCAGGACTTTTCGTTTGTGGCGCCACTTTATACGCGTACCAAATTTCAAGGCTTGCTGGCACGCAATCTTCTCTATCCCATGAGCCGCGCCGTCTTTGGGCTGCGCATTCGTGAGATGTATTCCGACGAATGGGGATTTTCCGGGCGCCTGGCGACACAATGTCTGGACCAGAATCTTTGGGGCGATGAGGCCGTTCGCGCAAGGCCGGAAGCCTGGATGGCGGTTACCGCGATCTGTTCGGGGATGAAATGCTGCCAATCGTTCCTGGGGCCGAAAGCCCCTCCCCCTGCGGGATCAGGACCGGATATCGTGGAGACCATCCGGCAAACCGTCGGAAATTTGTTCTGGTGTTTCGAGACTTTCCAAGACCATTGGATGGACCGCACCGGCACCGAATCCGTGCCAACTTTTGGATCGGATCATGAATTGACGCCGGAGGATGCGCCTGCAAGTCAGGAGAAAAGCTTTGAACTCTTTCGCACCGGCGTAAAACAATTAGACGACATCTTGTCCTCCATTTTGAGGCCTGACACGCTTTCGCAAATCCGAAAGATCGCAGGAGTAGAAGCAGGTAAATTCCGTTTCGAGGCGGAGCTGTGGGTCCGAACGCTGTATGAATTTGCGGCTTCGTACCACCGCACGGTGATCGCTCGCGATCACATCCTGCAAGCGCTCGTCCCCCTTTACCGCGGACAACTTTACTCCTTCTTGCAGGAGCACCGCGCATCCTCGCTGGAGGAGATGGAAGCCGACTCGGAGGCCCTGTGCCTGGAATTCGAACGCCACAAGCCATATTTAATCGAACGATGGAAGGCGAAAAACTGAGGTGAAACGATGAAAGATACGATCGTTCAGGGACTGCAACAAGCTTACCTAAACCTCTTTCACATGATTGCGGAGTTCCTGCCCCGCCTGGTCGTGATGCTGGTGATTATTCTCTCCGGCTTGCTGGTGGCTTATGCCCTGAAATACGTGGTGCGCGCCGTCTTGCGGCTGACCAAACTCGACCGCTTGTCCGAGGAGGCCGGTGCGTCCCGAGTGTTACGCATGGCGGCGCTTCCTTCCATGACCGAGGTTCTGAGCCGGTCGGTTTTCTGGATCACTTTATTGGGATTCATTCTGGTCGGCATCAGTATTCTGAATATTGCGGGACTTCAGGAGCAGATTTCGCGGTTGCTGCGGTTGTTGCCGGAAATTGTGGTCGCCATGCTCATTTTGTTCCTCGGTTTGGTGATCGCGAACTTTTTATCGCGCGCGGCGCTGCTTGCAGCTGTAAACGCAGGCTATGCCTCGCCGAAAATGGCAAGCTGGTCGATACGTTTTGGGATTTGGATTCTGGCGATCGCCATGGCTCTCGACGAGCTTGGCGTCGCGCGACAGACGGTGATCGCGGCGTTCTCGATCGTTTTTGGTGCATTCATGCTGGGGCTGGCGATCGCTTTTGGTCTGGGCGGGCAAGGGTTGGCGCGCTCGTTTCTCGAGAGATCGTTGGGCGAAAAGAAGGACGACAAGACCAAGGAGTTGCAGCCTTTGTGAGGCGAATTCTAGAGGTATCCGGCAGCCCAGCTGGCTGGAATTCCCAGAAAGAGTGAAATATGGCTGATGTTGGCGTCGGCAAGGAACTGGTGCCCGAGCTGCGAAGATCGCTCGCTCCGCAACTCCCCGATTTTCTGATTAAACAAAGATGGTTTGGCGGAAAAGCGCGCAAGATCAGCTTCGCGGAACTCATCGATGTTGTTCCGATTCGCATGCAAACTTCGGAAGCGTTACTGCTCATCGTCACGGTGAAATACGCGGACAACATCGAAGAATCCTACGCCATGCCGGTTCTGCGTGCCGTAAGTCCTCCATCGACGCCGGAGACTGAATCCAGTTCTTTAAATTTTCAGATGGCAGGGACCGGAGAGTCGGTGATTCTGATCGACGCCTTGAAAAATGAGGAATTTCTTAGCACCCTTCTTGACTTGATTCGGCAGAAGGCCATCGTTCACGGCGAGAAAGGTGAGCTTCGCGCCCTGCAGACCGCAGCTTATTCGCGCCTCTATCCTTCATCGGCGGGCAGCTTGCAGCCCAAACCTGTGCGTGCAGAGCAGAGCAACACCTCGGTCATCTACGGAAGCCATCTGATTTTGAAAGTTTTCCGCCGGATACAGGAAGGCGTCAACCCGGACCTGGAGATCGGCAAGTTCCTTACGGAGAAAACCTCGTTCTCTAACGTGCCGCCGCTCGCCGGATGGCTCGAGTATCACACGCGAGACGGAAAGCAAATGGCGCAGGGCATTCTGCAGCAATTTGTGCCCAATGAAGGAGACGCGTGGAGTTATACGTTGCGCTCGCTGGAGGCGTTTTATAAGCAGGTAGCGCAGCATTCAGGCGGCACGGCAGGTCGAACTGGTTCCGAATCCGCGGAACCAGAAGCAAACGTGCCTGGGTTCGCGCGCACCACGGTGGACCCCTACATGTCTGCGGCAGAGTTGCTGGGGCGAAGAACAGCCGAAATGCATCTTGCCTTGGCTTCCGAATCGCGCGACCCTGCGTTTGTTCCGGAGCCCTTCACCATGGAGTTTCAGCGCGACCTCGAGCAATCTATCGTCGGCCTGATGGCCCGCGTGTTTGCACTTGTGCGAGACAAGGTCTCGACGCTTCCGGACCAGTGGCGCGAAAAGGCTGCAAACTTGGCCGGACGTGAGCAAGAACTTGCCGGCCGATTTCGCGCGGCGCTGAGCCAACCGATCCGCGCGATGCGCACCAGGATTCACGGGGACTATCACTTGGGTCAGGTTCTGCGCGCAGGTTCCGATTTCGTGATCATCGATTTCGAAGGCGAACCGGCGCGCCCGATCGCCGAACGGCGCATCAAGCGGTCGCCGCTTCAAGATGTCGCCGGAATGCTTCGCTCGTTCCACTACGCAGCCTTCGCGCCGCTATTGGGTGAGAACAAGATGCAAGCAGAGGATGGCCGGAAGATGAGCCGGTGGGCGGAATCCTGGAACAACTGGGTTGCCGACCGCTATCTCAAAAAATACTTTGCAACCGCAGGCGCCGCCTCTTATCTCCCACAGAGCCAAGAAGATACCCAGACTTTGCTGCAACTTCATTTGCTCGAGAAGGCCATCTACGAACTCGGGTATGAACTCAACAACCGGCCGACCTGGGTGGGAATTCCGCTACAAGGCATTTCGAAGCTTCTGTCGCAGTGAGTCGTACCGGTTTGCGAATTGGAGCGAATGGTCTCTAGCTTCTGGTTCGCGTTGAAAGCGTGGTCCCGCTCAATAGGGCGACCGGAAAATTCCCGAGTAGCTTGTCCACAGGAATGGTTCGCCATCCACCGACTTTTCCTGCTTCTATCGACTCGGCAGTAAGCACATTGCTCCATGTGGCCGGCGCCGTCGCTTGCAATCGAACTTCCGTATTTCCCCAAAACCCTCGTGCTTCCGCGGGTTTCGTGGGATAGCGTCCGCGCGCCAGCCACCGGGGTGCGACGATAAGAACCCAGTGCTTCTGGTAGCGACGCGCAAACGCCGCCACGTGCTCTTGACGCTTACCGCCACTTTTGACCGTTAGAAACTGCCCTTCCGCGAAATGCGCCGCATGCTGCGCTCGAAAACGCAGCGCTTTCCAAATCAGATACAACTTGATTCGGCCGTCCTTCCAATTGCGAACCACGTCGTCGAGGCGCGTGGATGTCGCTTGGTCCGTCTCTCGCAAAAGCGAGAGCATGGCGTTGCGCGCGATGAAATCGACCGGCTGCCGATTGTCGGGGTCCACCAGACGAAGGTCCCACAATTCAGAACCTTGATAGAAATCGGGAATTCCCGGCGATGAAATTTTTAGCAGCACCTGACTGAGCCCGTTGATCATGCCGTAGTAGGCGACTTGCTCCTGGAAGCTGCTGAAAGTACGCAGGAATCGATTGTTGCTGCCGGGCTTCAGGATCGACGCGACGAACCGTTGCAACGCTTGCTCATGACGGAGGTTCGGGCGGGTCCATCGAGTGTGGACCATCGCTTCGCGAGTCGCCTTGACGGCGTAGGCCTGGAGCCGCCCCGTCAAGGAAGTGGAATTCGCCGCCACGAGCGGCCAGGCGCCGAGCAGCGTCTGGTACAGGAAAATTTCCTCATTGCGATCGGGGACCGATTGGCCATCAATCAATTTCCGGTGGCTGGCATTCAATTTGGACCAGCCATCCAGATGGTCCTGCCACTGCGCGGGTATCTCCGAAAGAACGCTGATGCGCGCCCGAACGTCCTCGGCGCGCTTGGTATCGTGGGTCGTCGTGGCGTTCAACGCATGCGGCCAGTCGCGCAGCCGTTCGCTAACGAACTTCGGAAAATCCGCCAAAGGCGCCGTCGATGGCCGCGGATCTCCGCCAACTTCATTCAGGGAAATCAAGGGATTGTAGACGTACAGGAAAGTGTCTTCGAACGCCTTGGCCATGATCGGGCCCGTGAACTGTTGCCACCGCATGACGAACGCAAGCCGGGTTTCGCGTTGTCCAGGCAGCAGGTGGGGCCGGTTTCGAAGCAGCAATATGTCGCGCAAAAACTCAAAGCTTCGGGGATTTAATTGAGGTGTTTTTGCCNGCGCGTCGCTTAAGGCCTGCTTGATACGCTGCTCATCTTGGTGCGCCACCTCAAGATTCCGAATATAAGTACGATAAATGGACAGTTGCGCCGTCGTTTCGATGAGTGCTTGGTTCAATTCGATGCGAGGTATCTCTCGAGCGTATCGGTCGTCCCGCGCCAACATTTGAATCTGGTGCCCCAGTGAGCGCATTTCGACGCCGAGCAGCGTGGACATCACCAGCTTTTTCTTGTGATACAAAACGTCGTCATACACGACGTCTCGGCCGAGAAACCTTGCATAGATCTGTTCGGTCTGCTTTGTGCCCCGCGGATCGACAAAGAAGCAATTGAGCGCATTGGCGAATTCATACCCGGTTGTGCCCGCGACCGGCCAGGTGTTTGGCAAAGATTCGTCGCGCGCGAGAATTTTCTCGACGAACACCGGAACCGACGACGGCCCAATCGAGCGAGTAGCCGAGGTGACGCGCTCGTTCAACTGCCGCAGATAGCCGAGCGGATCGCGGAGACCATCGATGTGATCGATCCGCAAGCCCGCGAGCGCTTTTTGTTCCACCATGCGGAGCACCAGCGCGTGCGTGGCGTCAAAGACCAGGGGATCTTGCATGCGCATGCCAACAAGGTCATTGATCGTGAAGAATCTTCGATAGTTGATTTCTTCATTGATGTTTTGCCAATATGCCAGGATGTAGTGCTGCTGTGCGAGGAGGCTCTCAAGCGACGTAAACGTCGAAGGCTCCTTGGGATTGCCATCGATTCCACGAAGATTCTGCTGCACGAAGTCGTTGACCTTTGCCTCGCTGGAAAGCAACTGCCGCAATCGTTGTCGAAGAGACTCAAATTGCAGGCGTTCCTCACCGGCGGCATCTCGACTCGATACCGCAGCTTCAGCGAGTGTGGCTGCCGCGGCAACAATTCCCGAATATTCCTGGTAAGCAGGGGAATCCTCTCCCAAGGTTGTTCTGAGTTCGTTGAGCCGGCGCTTCAGAATCAAATGGTAGGTCGAGGGAGCGAGCGGGAACAGCGCTTCGAAATACTGCACGAAGAATTTCCCTTCGATCAATGCGAGCTTAAGCTCCTGATGTTCCAACGCTTCGCCAAAAGGACGGCCGAGGACCGGAAGAAGTACCTTGCCCTCCAGCATCCGTGAAGGTGGATGCCAATCAATGTCAAAGTAAGACGCGTAAGCCGAGTCCGGACCGTTCTCCAGCACATCCATCCACCAGGAGTTGTCGCTGCTGGCCGACATGTGATTCGGCACGATATCCAGAATCAGTCCCAAGCCACGTTCCCTGAGCTTCTCCTGGAAAGCCGCGAAGTCAGCCTCCGTCCCCAGTTCAGGATTGACCCGCGTCGGGTCCGTCACGTCGTAACCATGCGTACTGCCGCGCCTGCTGCTGAAAATGGGTGAGGCATACACGTGCGTGATTCCAAGATCTGCGAGGTAATCAACGACTTTCAGCGCATCCTGAAATGTGAAGTCCTTATTGAACTGCAACCGGTAGGTTGCGGCAATCAGAGCTGTAGGCGGCGTGGGCATCAATCATTCCATTAACGGGCTCGAACGTTGCAGCAGAACAAAGGACTGCGCTTGCATATCGAGTTGAGCAGGGCCGCTGATCAACAGCTTTGGACGAAGCGCCCCTTGGCCCAACCACTCGGGATCGGCCGAATCAATTCTGGCTTCCCATGTGCCATCCGGAAGTTGGACCGTGAGCGTAGCCGTCGTGTGGCCAAAATGGAACAGCCCTGCGAGAAGATTCCGGCCTGCCGCTCGCAAAGTCAGCAAAGCCTGCGCCGAAGCGTATTCCGTTACCGCAATCTGTCGCGCTTCGGCTAGCTGTTGTTCGCGTCGGAAGCGCAGCAATATTCTATAGAACCGCCGCAACGTGCGGTGAGGGTCTTGGCCGTCGAGAGAATGATGCAGTCTTGATTGAGCGAAAGTGGATTCCGCTTGCGGGTCGGGGATTTCACCCTGCCATGGAAAGTGCGCACCCTCCGCCTGCCGGCCACGCCGAACCGCCTCGGCAAGTTGCGGGTCACCGTGACTGGTAAAATAAAGAAACGGCGAAGTCTCGCCGTATTCTTCGCCCATAAATAGGAGCGGCACAAAAGAAGAAAGTATCGTGACGCCCGCAGCAAGTTTCAGGCTTTCGAAGCTCACCAGACTACTGAGCCGCTCACCCAGAGGCCGATTACCGACTTGGTCGTGGTTCTGGCTGCACACGACAAACCGCTCAGTCCCACGGTGCGGCGCCGCATTGCCATGCCTGCGCTGGCGATGCCGCGAGTATTGCCCCGCGTAGTACCACCCATTCTTCAACGTGGTCGCCAAATGACCGATGTCACCGAAATCGGCGTAATAGCCCGACCTTTCCCGCGTTAGCAACGTGTGCACCGAGTGATGAAAATCATCGCTCCACTGCGCGTCCATGGCGATTCCACCGCGCTCGATGGGCGAGGTGATCCGCGCGTCATTCTGATCGCTTTCCGCGACAAGATGGATTTGTCGTCCGGTTCGTGCGGACAGCGCCCCCACCGCCGCCGAAACCTCCGCTAAAAAGGGAAAGGCGCTCGCATCGTAAATGCTGTGAATTGCGTCGAGCCGCAGCGCGTCGATATGGAAATGCTCGAGCCAGTACAAAGCGCTTTGGATGAAGAAAAATCGCACCTCATCGCTATGGGCTCCGTCAAAATTCAGCGCGGCTCCCCACGGTGTTCGGTAGTGATCGGTGAAATATGGACCGTATTCCGATAAATAATTGCCCTCGGGGCCGAGATGGTTGTACACGACGTCCAGCGCCACAGCAAGGTTCCTAGCATGCGCTGCGTCCACAAAGGTCTGCAGATCGCGCGGCGAACCGTAACTATTCTGTGTCGCAAATGGAAAAGTGCCGTCGTAACCCCAGTTGCGCGCCCCAGGAAACTGGGCGATGGGCATCAACTCGATCGTCGTCACACCGAGATCGGCTAGCCCGTCCAGATGCCGAATAATCGCACCAAAGGTGCCTTCCGCGGTGAACGTGCCGACGTGGAGCTCATAGAAGACGCTGTCTTTGAGCGCAGGAGCTTTAAAGCTGGTGTCCGTCCACGAAAACGCAGACGGATCGACTACTTCCGACGGACCGTGAACACCCTCGGGTTGAAAACGGGATGCCGGATCCGGACGCTCGGCAGCGCCATCGAGTCGATAATAATATCTCGATCCGGCCGCCGCTTGCTCGACGACGGCGTGATGATACCCGAGCTCATCTCGCTCCATCGGCAGATATTTGGACTCCGCCGATGGTAGACGTAGCTCGACTCTTTCGCGCTCCGGCGCCCACACCACGAACCGGCAGCTTCCGTTGCCATCGCGAGTCGCCCCCAGAGCAGGAGGGCGAGTAGGCCGGTAGTCGATCATCCGCGAACGGCCATTATAGGTGATCAAGAATGAATTTCTAGTCTTGCGTTGACGGCTCTTTGGTTGGGACGTTCGTCACGGGATAACGCTTTTTTACCATCAAAGTGAGCTTCTGATCTTTGAAGCTGCCGCTCGCCGTTTCCGGATCAATCTCCGCAAGGAGATCCTCCATCAGGAAAAGTTCGCGCTGTGTGAGCCCTTGCGTGTGCGACTCCGTGTTTTGAATGGCCTCACTCTTCGTTGCGCGAATGATCACGCGATTCGGCTCCAGGTAAACCTCAATATCGTCTCCATCGACATCGGGCAGCGACGCATTGATGGATAGCCAGCTCCCCGATTCCCGGACTTCCAGGCCATGTTGGAGAATTTCGTTTTGCGCCTGTAACCAGTGGGCGTGGTCGTTCCCGTGTTCGCGTCCCGAAGCCTCATACAGACCATAGGCTCGCTCCGACACAAGCCGGTGAATCCCGTGATGAAACTTCTCCTTATCGTTCTCGCCGACGATTCGCGGCGCTTGGGCAGGTAGTTTTTCGCTGAGAGCAGGTTTGGAAGTTGCCATGACGCACCTTAATCTTGGTTGAATGACCGCCGAAACCTCCGCAGTCAGAAACGCCAGGGCCAGCCAGTGAATTAGCAAACCAAAGAACGCTTCCTCAACCAGTTAAGGCGCGTATTCCGTTTTCAGCAATACAGTGGATTGTGTAGAGACAACACTTCCAGTTGACAGTGGCTTTACGCCGCGGTGTTGAATTTCGGAGCAATGCCCCAATTTTCCTGCCCTGCTTTGGCCGTTTCCTTGGCGCCTTCGGCTTCGGTTTCGATGTCTTCCGCGGCGCCCGCGGTCTCAAACTGCGAGGTGCGCGGCGCCTTTTCATGCAGCAGGCGTTCGGTCGCAGCTACCATGGGTTCCGCGTGGAAGCGCTTTTGCGACGATCCGTCACACAAAAGATTGGCGACAGACATCAGGCTCATGCCCTGGTGGTGTGCCAACCAGCAGCGCTCGATTTCAAATTTATTCCCATCGCTGAGTCGGGAAGGCGTGAAGTCCGCCGACTCGTAGAATCCGTACGCTCCCAGCAAGCCGAGCTCTTTCAACTTGCGGATATTCTCCAACGCGCTCTTGGAGTCCACCATCAGGCTGAGAAAGGTCGAGTAAGGAGACACCACGAGATCGCGCGAAAGATCGCGGCTGACCGCCAATCCCGGAACGCCAAACGCCTCGTAGTGGTAGTGGCCTGCGGCGTTGATCTTGGCGCAGGATGCCTCGGAAATGCCCCAAGGAATTGACTTCGTCTCCGCGTACTTCCTTTGCCCTCGTACTGCTCCTCGTGCCGTTTGGTCCAAAATCGTGTTCGGGTAGGTTTTCATCCACAACAGCGGCATCAGATATTCGAACATGGTTCCCGTCCACGACAGCAACACGTGCTCGTTTTCGTAACTGGTCATGCGGCGCTCCAGCGCCATCCAGCTTTCCTGGGGAATTTCGCCCTTAGCGATCGCCGCAAAAACGCCGGCTCGAACCTCCGACGCCAGAAGGTCGTAATGGCTCGGAGTGAATTTCCCCTCTTCCGCGTTATACCCGGTGAACAAAAGTTTCTTCTTGGGGTCCAGGAAGAATTTGAAATCCATGCTCTTGGCTAGTGCATGCGCACGTTCTGCCAACCGGTCCAGGCGCGTCGCAATGCTCTTGGCAATGCTGCTGGTCCTCATCACCGCGGACCGCAGGAGTTGCAGCGCCGAGCGCGATTCGACGTTCGAACCGCCCTCTTCGAGCACGCGCCAAATCTTCTGATCGAGCGTGTGGCAGATTTTCGGCAGTGTCTCCAGGGTCAATTTCTCCGGCTGTGTGATTTCCAGGATGGCCGGATCGGCGCAACATTTCGCGAATTGCGGCTGCAACCACGGCGCAAAGTCATACACCAGGCTTTCGAGGTGCGAGATGCGCAAGCGCAATTCGTAGACCCACCATCGCGCTTCGCTTTCGATCGCGTCCGAAGACAGCTTCTTCGCCAACGCGACGATTACCCGTTCGCATCCCGTCAGGCCTTCCAGCCAGGTCGCCGGCGAACTACCCAGCGAGCCAATGCGCTGTTTCATCTCGCGCACCGCGGCGAGCAGGGAATCGTCTTGCCCTTCCGTGCTAAACACTTCCTCGATGGTGTCCAGATGATCTCGAACGCCCTGCAAAATTTCCGGCCGGAAGATCGGCTCGTTGATTGCTCCCAGGCAGCCTTGTTTCACGGTCCACAGCGCGCAGACCAAATTGCCGTTGTCCACGGCCGAAACGAATCGCGGCTTGCACGCTTCCAGCGTGAAATTGTCGTACCAGTTGTACATTTGCCCGTTCATCTTGGGCATGCGGTCGATCGAATCGAACGTCCTCTCGGTGTCGGTTACAAATTCCGGCACCGTCAGGAATCCAAGGTCCGCTGCAGCCAGCCGCGAGTTCAGAAGCAATCCCAGATTGGTCGTCGAAATTCGATGAACCACGAGCGATTCCGGCTTTTGAACCGTATCCGGAATCAACCAGTTTTCTTCCGCCGTGCTGAATTCCCGGAACAGCCGCCAGGTGCGCAATGCCGACAAACGAAGCAAAGCCTTGCTTTCGGCGTCGATCTTGGTGTCCTCGGTCCGCGCCGGCAGGTCAAACCACTGCTCGATCGGCTTCGACAAGCCCCAAAGAACCAAGAGCGGCAGCGCGACCAGGAACGCTTCCTTGCGCTCGATCGCAACAAACAGGCCGATAAGAAAAGCCAGCCAGGGAATGACCTGCAAATAGACTTCGACCGGACTCCTCTTCCCGTAGCTGCTCTCCGCTTCCGCGGCGGTTTCCCATTCCAAAAGCCTCTCGTGAGTCACGGTCATGCGCACCACCGACCGCACAATCGCGTCCATGGTGATCAGGCTCTGATGGCAAAGCGAAGCGATCCGCAAAAACAGGTTCACCTGCGAAATGGCGAAATCCGCCGCCAAATTCCTCCAGAAGATGCCGGTAAAAAGCGCTCGCCCTGCGCGTAGGACCGACATGGCGAACTGCGAGTACGTCGGCAGAGCAATCATCGCCAGCGTCGCCAGCGTCCAGTACAGCGCCTTCCCCGGGAAAAGCAGCCAGCCGCTCAGCAGCATAACGAAGGTCGCAATCTCGGTCAGGCTGCGCCGCAGATTGTCCAGAATCTTCCAGCGCGAAATGACCGACAGCGGGTTAGGCACCGACTTGCCAAAAAAGTCGGGAACGCGCGGCAACAACCAGAAAATAATTTGCCAGTCGCCACGCACCCAGCGGTGCTTGCGTCGGCTGAAAGCGCTCATGTGCGATGGGTAGTCGTCCACCACTTCGATGTCGGACACCAAGCCCGCGCGCGCGTACGCCCCTTCGATCATGTCGTGGCTCAAAATCGTATTGCACGGGAAGCGGTGCTCGAGCACTTGCTGAAAGGTCTCGACCTCGTAGATTCCCTTGCCGGTGAAACTCCCTTCGTCGAACAGATCCTGGTACACGTCCGACGCCGCGCGAGCGTAGATGTCGAAGCCGGCATCCGCTGAAAAGATTGCCGCCAGTCGCGACCGGTTGGCCGACTGGATGCTGATGTCCACCCGCGGTTGCAGAATTCCGTAGCCGTCCACCACCGTATTTGTTTCCGCTTCGATAATGGCGCGGTTCAAAGGATGCGCAATCGCCCCAGCCAGTCGGTGCGCCGCGTCCCGCGGCAGCTGCGTATCGGAATCCAGCGTAATCACGTACTTAACCGAAGGAAGCAAAGCAAGATTCCCGGCTTTCACTGGAAAATTGTCGCTGGTGCCCAACAGCAGCTTGTTAAAGTCCAGCAATTTCCCGCGCTTCCGCTCCCAGGCCATCCAGATTCCTTCCGACGGGTTGTAGGCGCGGTGCCGGTGAAACAGGAAAAATGACCCTTTGGCTTCGGCGGCATATTTCGCATTCATAGCCTCAATCAAATGCGCACACTCGCCGGCCAATTTATCTTTATCGTCAAACTGTTGTCCCGCATCCGGCGGATCGGTCAAAAGAGCAAAATGAATGTTCGCGTCCCGATTGGCCAGAAATCGAATCTCCAGATCCCGCACCGCACGGGTCATCTGTTCTTCGCTGGTCAGCAACGTCGGAACAACCACCATGGTCGTGAATTCAGTCGGGACACCCTTGCTGAAATCCAGTTTGGGCAGCGCTTTCGGCTGAAACAGTGTCGTGGCCAGCTGGTTCACCAGGGCTACCGCGCATTCTGCAGCCGGCAAAAGGAACAACGCCACCACGATCCAGCCGGAGACCTTAGGCTTGGCCCCTAGCACCACCGCTGCCATCAGCGCCAACGTAAAAAGCTCGATCCCCAAGATGTACGAAAAATCCGGCCACCGTTTCAGCAGCCGCTGCGTACGTTCCGCGAACGTCGGGCGATAGCCAATCGCTCGCTCAAGTTCTTTCCGGCCGTTCCCCTGCAGGTAATAGCCGACATGCGATTGCCGCTCTCTTACGCGCACATTCGGGGAAGCATGAATCGGACGCGCCAACTCCACCGCCTTGCGCGCTACCTCTTGCTCGTTCGCTTCCGCCCGCTTCGCCAGTTGAGCGATGGTTTGGCGATAGTTTTCGCGGCTATCGAAATCCATCGACGCATAGGCATCGGCCGGATCGCGCCGCAGTATCCGCTCGACCGCGTTGACGCGCTCGAAAACCTCATTCCAGTCCGCGCCATCGATGCGCCGCATGCTCACCATCAGGGTGGACAGAGCGGGCGAGCCAAAGCATACGGTCGGTACAGCCTGTTCCGTCTTTGTCTTTGCCGGATCCTCGGAACGCACATACGCCGTCGCATCCATGCGCTCCGCCAAAGCCGCCACAGACTCCAGCAGTACCAGCTTCGCGAACGGTTGCAGTTGCCACAGTTCGCGCATCTCAAACGCCGCGGTTTCCTGCAGCGCTGTGAAATATTGCTCGAACGTCTCTTCCTCGAATTCGTAGTCAACCGCTTGCAGGTAACTGGCAACCGCCGCATACGCCCGCGGCAGTATCGTCTGCGCGTCCGAGTGAACTTGAGGCAGATTGCCGGACTTGCGAACCGGCTGCTTTGTCTGTTGCAGCCCCTGGCGAAGCCCGGTCGAATTCCCCAGCAGGATTTCCCCGTCGCCCTGCAGCTTGTTTCCCGCCGAAGTCAGATTCCGCAACGCCTGCGTGGTCGCTTCGATCGATTCTTTCGTTTTCTCCCATTTTGCTTCGAATCCGGGGATGCGCCCTTTATCGTCCCGGGCTTTCCACGATTGCGCTTCCAGAATCGCGCCCAGCCAGAGCTGGCCGTAGTGAACGTTTCCTTTGTTTCGCGACGCCGACCCGCAATAGTCCTTCTTCCAGCCGGAATTTCGCGGCGCTCCGTTGGGAGGTAACGGCTGATTCGGATCAAAAGCAGGATGCTGTTGCGTAGCCATCTGGTCTTCCTCGTTATCGGTAACTTGCTGCCTGCAACTCGAACATTTCCGCGTAACGTCCCTTGTTCAGCAAAAGCTGGTCGTGAGGTCCTTGCTCGGCGATGCGTCCGTTCTCCAAAACCAGAATCCGGTCCGCCATCTTCACCGTGGAGAAGCGATGTGAAATCAACAGCGCCATCTTCCCCTTGGTCAGTTCCGCAAACCGCTCGAAGACTTCATGCTCGGACCGGGCATCCAGCGCCGCCGTCGGTTCGTCCAGGATCAGCACCTGTGCGTCGCGCAAATACGCGCGCGCCAGCGCGATCTTCTGCCACTCTCCGCCCGACAAGTCCACGCCGCCTTCAAATCGCCGGCCCAGGATCTGTTCGTATCCCTTCGGCAGCTTGCGGATGACCTGTTCCGCCAGGCTCTTTTGCGCCGCCGAACGTACGCGAAACACATTGTCCTGGTCTTCGATCCGCCCGATGGCGATNTTCTCGCCTGCCGTCATGTCGTAGCGCATGAAGTCCTGGAAAATGACGCCGATTTCTTTCCACAAGTCTTCGATCTGGTATTCGCGCAGGTCCACGCCATCCAGCAAGATTCGCCCGCCTGTCGGGTCGTAAAGACGCGTCAGCAGCTTGACGATGGTGGTCTTGCCTTGGCCGTTCTCTCCCACCAGCGCGATCCGCTCCGTGGGTTCCAGACGGAAGCTGACGTTGCTCAGCACCAGACGCGTCATGCCGGGATACGCGAACGAAACATTCTGAAACTCGAATCCCTGGCGAATCGGTCGAGGAGTCGGCAAGGCATTCGGTTTCGAAAACACCGTGGGCTTCAGCGCAAAAAATTCCAGCAAGTCGGTGATGAACAGCGCTTGATCGGCGATCGTCGAGAACGTCGAAAATACTGCCTGGATGTTGGTGGCGGCGCCGGCGATCGCCCCCGTCAGGAAGGTCAACATACCGATCGTCAGCGCCCCAAAAACGGTCTGATAGATCACGAACGCGTAACTGCCGTAATATCCGATCGTTCCCAGCAGCGTAAGCAGCGCCCCAACCAAAAGCCTGCGCGTCGCCAAGTTCACGTTTTGCTTGTGCAGTTCATTGGAGAGCTTGGTGTAGCGTCCCACCAGATAGGAGCTGAGCCCGAAAAGCTTCAATTCCTTTGCGGTTTCTTTGCTGCCTCCCAGAATCCGCAGATAGTCCATCTCGCGTTTCGCGGGCGTCTGGAAAAAATTCAGCGAATAGCCCATGAAGGCGAAGTGCGTTTCTCCCAGAAATGCGGGAACTACGCAAGCAACCAGCACCAGTAGAATCCAGGGCGACAGGTAAATGATGCTGGCCGCCAGAGTAATCGTCGTCACGATCTGCTGGATCAGCAGCCCAGTGGACTGAATCATGATGATGCGATCGGTCCCCTGCACTCGGGCGCGTTCCATCTTGTCGTAGAACAGTGGATCCTCGAACGTGGTGAGGTCCAACCGCGACGCGTGTTCCATGATTTTCGTGCTGATGTGGCGGCTGTACTTGTCGGCCAGTACGATTTCGCAGAACGTGATCAAGCGCGCCAGGATCGCGGCGACGCAGGCCAGAACAAATTCCAAAGCGACCAAGTACCAGAACGTATGGGGAAGGGTCGCATGATGCGCCTTGAACTGATAAACGTCATCGATGATAACTTGCGTTACTTTCAACACCGCCAGCGGTACAAGAGCAGCCGTTAACCGGCAGGTCAGACTTCCGACGATGACGCTGGGCGCCGCTTCCCAGACCATTTTGAGAACGGGAGGAATGTTCCTGAGTGCGGCTACGCGTTCGCGCCAATTCGGGGCAGGATCTTGGCTTTTCGCGCTAGCCAACGTTTCCTGCGCCCCTGTTCCACTATGGCTGTCTGTGGTTCCTGCGGACATACGCCAACCAACGACGCACGCCGATGGCCAATAAGAATGAGCGGTAAGTGTCCAATTGACAAAGGATTACAGCCTGGCCTTTAGGGCAGGTTTATGTTTTTTTTTCGCCTCGGCAGCAAGTTTTGCATACCAGGCATCTGTCCGAGGAAAAGCTGCATCGTCCACAGCCTTAAGCACTTCCCGATGACCTTCTCGCCTTCTGCTCAGGCGCTATTTATCAACCGTCCACCCATTTGCTCGCTGTCAATCCCGGCTTCCCCGGGGCTTGTTCATCGCGTTTATCGCGCCAAACGATCGCGTCAAGTCCGTTTCGCCCTGTTCGAACATCTAACCCTTATCATGGTGGGCAAGGTTATTTGGAGTCGACAAAAGCGGGACCTGGTTTGCTTGCTCTCGCTGCTGCTCGCCGTTGGTCTTTCCCTGGCGCCGGGTGTGTGGGCCTACGAGGTTCCCCTCGGCCCAAGTTCTCTGCATGACGCCTGGGTCTTGGGGCAAAGGAACGATCAAGCAACCGCGGAGTTCCTGGCACCATATTCCCAACAATTCAACGCCACGGACACGCAAAATACCCCACAGGTGGCTGAAATCCAGGTACTTACACCCTTCGCACAAGTTGTCGATCAATCCAGGCAGAATCTCAGCGGCCGCTACACCGAACAACAATCCGTGCAGGCTTACCACCACCAAGGGGACACAGTAATGGTACTGGTTCGCCTGATGTTGCCCGGGGCCTACCCGCAATCGGAACGTAGTCCGCAAGCTCCACCCGCGTCGTCTCAGAGCCAGAACGCCGTGCTTCGGCCAGAAAATTTCTGGCGGAACTTTCAATTCGCAGTGAAGCAAAACGGGAAAGTGCTCGCCCCCCGGTCGATTTCCAACAAGGCCATCTACTCATCCGCCACAAAAGCTGCGCCGGCCACCCTCGATGGTCAGACAGTTTGGCTGGAATACGACGCGAAGAGCGTTGCCGCGGAAGAAATCACCGTGAACGTAACTTCTCCGGACGCGAAAACCATCACTACGAATTTCGATCTGAAAAAACTCCGCTAAAAACTCCTAGTACTGTCGGAAATTCCGACTGTGGAAAATTCTGCGAAACAACCGACGAGCGTTCGGACGACCTTCAGGACAACTCACAACGGCAGTCGCAACCGCGCCTCGCACCCTGTCGCGTCCCGCCGGTTCTCCAGCGTTAATGTTCCACCGTGCGCTTCAGCAATCTGCCGGCTCAGCACCAGCCCGATTCCCGTTCCCCCCTGCTTTGTCGTAAAGAACGGCACGAACAAGTTCGCGGTATTCGAAATTCCCGGTCCTTCATCGGCAACCCACACGTTCAAGTACGAATCCTGCCGCGACCATCCAATGCTCGCCTTCCCGCCATTTTCCTGCACCGCATCTGCGGCATTGTGCACCAGATTGATCAGGAGCTGTTCCAGTTGATCGGCGTCGCCCGATATCACCACGTCCGGCCCTTCCTCCACCTTCAGCTTCACCCGCGTTTCCAATTTCGCGACGCGTGAAATCCACCCGTGCACATCCACAGGCGCGAGCTTCGGCGACGGCAACCGCGCCAACTTCGAATACGCCGCCATAAATCGCCCGAGCGCCTCGGTCCGCGAGCGAATAATGCTGAACCCTTGACGCATATCATCGAGCAGCGCAGCCGCAGGGCCGGTTTGCGACTCGGGCTCACTGGTGATCGACTGCAGCGCACTCTCCAGGCTCTGCGCCACCGATTGAATCGGCGCCAGCGAATTATTCAACTCGTGCCCCATCACCCGAATCAGGCGCTGCCAGGCCTGCCGCTCCTCATCCCGCAGCGCGCGGCTCAAATCGCTCAGCACCACCAAGTGATGCGGCAGACCCGCTTGCCGGAACGATCCGCGCCGCATTCCCCATCGTCCCGATCCGCCCGGAAAACTCAATTCCATGGTCAGCGCCGCGTCGCCTTCCAGGGAAGCGCCAAGTCCAAGCTCCCCGGCCGTAAATCCCAACAATCTCTCGAGCGGCCGCGCCAGCAACCGCTCTCCGGCTCGATTCACCAGGCGAAGCTTGTTTTCGTTGTCAAACGTAAAGATGGCGACGTCGATTTCTTCCATCACCGTGCGCAACAGCGCCGTGGCCTCCAACGCCCCCAATCGTTGCTCGCGAAGCGTTTCACTCAGCGCGTTGACTTCAATCATCACCTCGCCCATGGCATCGTCCCGCTGCGCATCCCGCCCGCGCACGGAAAAATCTTCCTCGCGCAAAGCCGCCAGAAGGTTGGAAAGAGTTTGCAGGGAAAAAACCACCCGGTGCCGGAGGGAAAGGGCGAAGCCCAGCCACAAACTGAGGATCAAAATCGCCAGCGTCCAGGCGGTTCTGGAACTGTAGTCGCCGGTCCACAGCAAAATAAGTGCAATAGCCGACCCGGGCAGACCCGCCGCCAGCGCCAAAAGCTGAATGCGGCGTTCGTAGGTGAGACGCGTCATTCCAAGCCGTGTTTTTGCAATCGCCGGTACATCGCGCTCCGGCTCAATCCCAAAGCCTTCGCCGCCTGGCTCACGTTCCCGTCATAACGCGCCAGCGTCCGTTGAATCAAGTGATGCTCCACTTCGTCCAGGCTCATATCTTCCAGCCGAGCCGCGCTCCCCGCGGCGGCGGCGCGCAGCCCAAGATCAGCGGCCTTCACTTGCGGCCCTATGGCCATCAAAACGCCGCGCTCAATCGCGTGATCGAGTTCCCGCACATTTCCCGGCCAGGGGTGTTCATGCAGCAGCTGCGTCGCCACCGCGTCGAATCCCGAAATCGTCTTGCGATACCGCTGCGCGTAATTCCGCAAAAAATGATGCGCCAACAGCTCAATGTCCTCGCGCCGTTCGCGCAGCGGAGGCAAATGAATCTCGATAGTGTTCAGCCGGAACAACAAGTCCTGCCGGAACCGTCCCGCCGCAGCTTCCGCGTTCACATCGACATTCGTCGCCGCAATCACGCGAACATCCACCCGCCGGGTACTCGAAGATCCCACGCGCTCGAGCTCGCCAGTCTCCAGCACGCGCAGCAATTTCGCTTGCAGCTTCAAGGGCACGTTCGCGATCTCGTCCAAAAATAAAGTCCCGTTGTCCGCCAATTCGAATCGCCCGACGCGATCGACCCGCGCGTCCGTAAATGCCCCCTTCACGTGCCCAAACAATTCGCTCTCAAACACNCCCTCCGACAACCCGCCGGCGTTCACCGTAACCATCGGCGTGCTCGATCGAGGCGAAAGCGCATGCAAAGTCTGTGCCACCACCTCTTTCCCGGTACCATGCTCCCCGGTGATCAGCACATTCGCGTCTGACACCCCGATACGCCCGATCAAATCCAGCACCGGCCGCATCGCCGCCGACTCCGCAATCATCGTTGGCCGCGACTCCGCCCGCAGCAACCGGTTTTCCGCCTCCAGCCGCGAAGCCTGCCGCAAGGCCTGCCGCAAATCGATCTGCGTCCGCAAAACGGTGAGCAAGCGGTGGTTGTCCCAGGGTTTGGGAATAAAGTCGCGTGCACCGCGTCGCATCGCCTCCACCGCCACTTCCACGCTGCTCCACGCCGTCATCACGATTACCGGCAGAGTCCCATCCACCATCTGAATCCGCGGCAGCAAGTCCAAACCTTCCTGCCCCGAAGTCGTATCCCGCGCATAATTCAAATCCATCAGCACCGCGTCAAACTCGCGAGCCTCCACGGCAGCGAGCGCTTCCGATGGCGAAGACGCCCCCTGGGTCTCGTAGCCTTCGCGCTTCAGCAAGAGACGCAGCGCATCTCGAATATCAGCTTGATCGTCAGCAATCAGGACGCGGTGCGGATGAGTATTGGCAGTCTTCATTCCGTTTGTTGTAACAGTTTATTCCAACCGCGGCGCTCGTGCACATGCGGCGTCTTCTGCAGTCCATGTGAAATTGAGCAAAGAAACACCCGGCCTGTCATTCTCCAGAGTTTTCGGCGGTTGAGGTTCTTCGGGCATCCTTGTCGGATGCCTTCAGAATGACAATTTCTCCGCTGCTGTACCTGTTCTTCCTCCGGACTCTGTGCCTCGCTGTCCGATCTTTCCTTGCTTTCTCAGACCTCAACTGTCGCAAGCCAGCGAATCCTGTTTATTCATACCGCAGCGCCACCATCGGATCCACTCGCGTAGCCCGCCGCGCAGGAATATAACAAGCCAGCATCGCCACCACCGTCAGCGCCACCGAAACGGACGCATACGTCAGTGGATCGAAAGGACTGACCCCGGCCAAGAAGTTCCCAACCAACCGCGCCATCACCATCGCCAGCAAAATCCCCAGCGCCAAACCCGCCGCAACAATCACCGCCCCCTGCTGCAAAATCATCCGCAGAACGTTGATCGACCCCGCCCCCAGCGCCATGCGAATCCCGATTTCGTGGGTGCGCTGACTCACTGAAAACGAAATGACTCCAAAAACGCCTACCACCGCCAGAATCAGTCCCAGCATGCCGAGCGCACCGGCCAATCCCGCTGCCAGTTCAAAAATCAAAAATCCATTGATCGTATCCATGGCGTGCGTCATCGGCCGCACCTCAAAAATAGGCATCATCGGCGCAATCGACGCAATCTGCTCCCGCACCGCACCGGCCAAAGCCTCCGGCGCACCCCGAGAGACCCGCACCTGCAGCGTGGCCAGCGAAGAATACATCTGCGCGAACGGTACGTAGAAATAGGGAACTCCCAAGGGTCCGGTCAGTTGGCTGGTCCGACTATTTTCCGTAACTCCAACAACTTTCCACACGTGATGGCGATCGCTCACCAAGGTAAATTCGTGTCCGAGCGCACTCTGGTTTGGCCAAAACTTCTCGGCCATAGCGCGATTAACGATCGCCACTCGCGGTTTGTCGTCCGTATCCGCAGCAGCGAACTCCCGCCCTTCGGTCAGAACAATCCCCAGGGTCTCGAAATACCTCGGCGTAACCATGTTGTACCCCGCGAACGGAGGTGCTTCGCCCTTGCCTACTTCATATCCGGATACCTCGAGCGAGTCACCCGAATTGAAGTAGCTCATGGGAACGGTATAAGCCACGCTGGCCGACTTCACCCCCGTCAATCTGCGCACCCGCTCCAGCAGTTCTTTGTAAAACGCCTGCCCCTGTTCTTTGCTGTAGCCAATCTCATTGGGGTCCAAAGTCAGATTCAGCAAGCCCCGCGGCTCAAACCCCAGCCGCGACTGCCGCACATTCCCAAGGCTACGGGCCATCAACCCAGCAACGATCAACAGCATCAGCGACCCGCCCACCTGGGCCACCACCAGCCCACTACGCAGCCAATTCCGGCCAGCGGTCATCGTCCGCCCGCCTTCGCGAATCACTTCCAGCATGTGCCCGTCAGAAGCCCGCAAAGCTGGCACCATCCCCACCCCGATCCCGGTAGCCAGCGCCGCCCCGAACGCATACACAAAAACCCGCCAATCAAATTGAAAATCCAA